>Ga0307417_10000128_pt1 | contig 32087 bp, 30 predicted proteins | sample SalMarWE160210MG_2_FD_202514 | JGI IMG/M metagenome (GOLD analysis project Ga0307417, IMG submission 202514) | Salt marsh sediment microbial communities from the Plum Island Ecosystem LTER, Massachusetts, United States - WE1602-10 | ecosystem: Environmental > Aquatic > Marine > Intertidal zone... | reverse complement strand
TAGCCAACATAGCTGAACTGAACCTGGTAATATCCAACAGGCAGGTTTTTGAATTCATAATAACCTTCAGAGTTTGTTACGGTTCCTAAATTCAATATGGGAATCAGGACATTTACATTCTCAATTTTTTTTGAATCATTTTTACTGCTTACATAACCGGATAATTCAGATTGTCCGAAAATGTCAGCAGAAAAGACTAGAATTATTAAAATAAAAAAGCTTAAATATTTTCTCATTAATTTCCTCCAACGTAGTATTGATAATCCAGGACAGGAAATGACATTAAATACAACCCGTCAGCGCTTTTTAGAAAAGCACAGAGTGGTGTTTTAACCTATAGATTTCTACCGGATTTATTGATTAGATTTTACAGTTATGAAACTGCAAAAATCTGCGGAGGTGGAGTATCTAATTGTTTGTCAGGTTGGTTGTATTCAGCAATAGCGGGAATAATAATTTCCGATATTTTTTGTTCAGGATATTTTTGTGCTATTAATGAAATCAAATAAATTCTGTTAAAGTCTTTATTATTTATTCGTGCTTTTGAATTTTTGTCTGTCGCACCCGGTTTATTTTCAATCCTGAAAATGTTAACAAAGTTTTGTTCATTCACATCCATTACAGCATGTAAAATCAGATTATTTCCCTTTTTTTCTTCTTTACGTATATCATACATTATTCCCTTAAATTTAACTTCGTGATCATTTTCCCTTTCAAACAAATTCTTATTAGAAGAATTAATTACAAGCACAACTTCATCTTCAGTTTTTTTACTGGAAGAAATGATGCTCTCGCCAGCTTCTTTATATTGATAAAGCATCACGCTGAATATAATTTCATATCCTGCAACGCTGAATATCAGTACGCTTATTAATAATATTGAAAATGCTTTCTTCATTTATTTGATATAAATAGGATGTGATCTATAAAAATATGAAATTATTTTTTATTATCAATTATAAGTACAAATTCGCCTTTCAGCTTTTTATCTTCAGCAGTTTGTAATAATTCACCCGTTGTCCCCCTGTAAAATCTTTCATTTTCCATAGTTAACTGAAAAGCAAGAACAGCACTAAGATGTTTCCCGAGAACTTTTACTACGTCAGCAAGCAGTTGTCTTAGACGATAAGGTGTATCAAGAATAACAATTACTTCCTTAAAGCTCTTTAACTTATAAAGCTGCTGTCTTCTTTTATCTTTATTTGGCGAGAGCCAACCATAATAATAAAATTTTTCAAAATCAAAACCCGACCCTGATAACGCAGGCAGCAATGAGTTTGCTCCCGGTACCGGTACGACCTGAATTTTCTGTGAAATTAAAACATCAACCAGCAAATGACCGGGATCTGAAAAGAGTGGTGTACCGCAATCAGAAATAAGCGCTGCTGTTTTTCCTTCTATTAATTTCAGGAGTATATCATTTACAACATCTTTTTCATTGTGTTCATTTAAAGAAACCAGTTCCTTTTCAATTTGATAAAAAGACAGCATCCGTCTTGCTTCTTTAAATTCCTCACAGATTATAAAATCCACAGATTTCAAAATGTTCAAAGCTCGAATTGTAATATCTTCGTAATTCCCGATAGGCGTTGAAACCAGGTAAAGTTTTCCTTTCATATCAACAAATTAACTAAAAGATTTTGAAATTTCTTACCCTGCTTTTAACATTTAATTGGGTGGTTTGGACTAATCTTCTTAATTTTAGGTAGAATAAATTCACGATTTGGGGGTTCCAATGAGTCGATCCGTTCTGTTCTGGATTATTGCAATAATAATTACAATACTCTCTGCTTATTATCAAAGGGTCACGGGCCCTACTTATCCGATATCCGGAAAAATTACAATAGAGAATGAACAAATTATTTATCATCTCGACAGAAGTCATAATAGCACCGATGACTGCACAATCAAAGTTGATACGAAGGACAATTTACTCTCCGGAATTCTGGAGTGGAAAAGATTTAAAACAAATGATGATTTCACAAAAGTTGAAATGACAAACAACGGAGGAGTTCTTTCTGCACCTCTTCCAAAACAACCTCCCGCAGGTAAACTTCAGTATAGAGTAATTCTAAATAAAAATAATGAAAGCTACGAAATTCCAACGCAACAAAAATATGTGGTAATCAGATATAAGGGTGAGGTCCCTCTTTTTATTCTCATCCCGCATATTCTCGCAATGTTTGGAACAATGCTCCTTTCAACAAGGACCGGATTAGAAGTTTTTAATAAAGAACCAAGATTAAAATTATATACTGCATGGACAATCGGATTTTTAATATTCGGTGGAATGATACTCGGTCCACTCACCCAGCTTTATGCATTCGGCGCATTGTGGACCGGCTTCCCTTTCGGCTTCGATCTTACGGACAACAAAACTTTAATTGCTTTAATCGGCTGGTTGATTGCAGCTTTTATGTTAAAACGATCTAAAAAACCCGGCTGGTGGATTGTCGGCGCATCAGTGCTTTTATTTATAGTTTACCTGATCCCTCACAGCGTGCTCGGTTCGGAACTAGACTACAACAAAGTTGATCGTAACAAATCTCAAACAAAAATTATAAACCAAAACTAATTAAAACAACATGGGGTAATATTATGAGTGAAGATCACGAACAGGTAAGATCAAAAGGACTTCCCTCAAATGCATATACGGAATTAAAACCGGGCGAAGAATACCAGCCGGTAATGCCTGCAGGACAGTCAGTAAAGGAGGTAACGACTTATTCAGTATTGTTCGGTGTCATAATGGCTATCTTGTTTTCTGCAGCAGCCGCATACCTCGGATTAAAAATAGGGCAGGTTTTTGAAGCTGCTATTCCGATAGCAATTTTAGCTACAGGAATATCCGCACTATTTAAAGTAAAAGGTTCCCTGGGGCAAAATGTGATTATTCAGTCCATCGGTTCTACTTCAGGTTCAATAGTAGCCGGTGCAATTTTTACATTACCGGCTTTGTACATCCTCAATCTGAATGCAGAATTTTATAAAATATTCCTCGCTTCACTGCTTGGTGGTGTTCTGGGAATTTTATTCCTGATTCCTTTCAGAAAATATTTTGTAAAAGATATGCATGGTAAATATCCTTTCCCTGAAGGCACAGCTACAACAGAAGTGCTGGTCGCTGGAGAAAAAGGCGGAAAGCAGGCAATGGTGCTTGTTGTAAGTGGACTCATTGGTGGTCTTTATGATTTTATCGTGGCAACATTCGGATGGTGGAGCGAAGTTTTTTCAACCAGGGTTATCCCGTTAGGTCAAACTCTTGCAGACAAAACCAAACTTGTATTTAAGATAAATATAGGTGCTGCTGTAACCGGTCTTGGTTACATAATTGGTTTGAAATATTCCGCAATAATTTGTGCCGGGTCTTTTGTTTCATGGTATGTTTTAATTCCAGTAGTCGCATTTGTAGGAGATAGATTAGGAGTACCTATAGGTGCAAATGTAACAAAGCTAATCCATGATATGTCAGCTGAGGAAATTTTCAGTAACTACGTTCGGCATATTGGTATAGGCGGAATTGCAATGGCTGGTATTATCGGAGTTATAAAATCTTCAAAAGTAATAGGCACGGCATTTTCACTCGCAGTAAAAGAAATTGCGGGTGCCAAAAATATTGTTGAAGATAAGCTTAGAACACACCGGGATATTACTATGAAAGTGATCGCACTTTCTATAATGGCAACCAGTATTGTAATACTTGTTTTCTTTTATATGGGAGTGGTTAATACTTTCTTTTATGCGCTCGTTGGTCTGCTAATAGTTTTGATAATTTCTTTCCTGTTTACAACAGTAGCAGCAACAGCAATTGCAATAGTTGGTGTAAACCCGGTTTCGGGTATGACACTTATGACTTTAATTGTTTCATCAGTTATACTGGTTTCGGTCGGACTTTCAGGCACATCCGGAATGATTGCGGCATTGCTGATAGGGGGTGTTGTATGTACAGCGCTTTCAATGTCCGGCTCATTTATTACTGATCTTAAAATCGGTTACTGGCTTGGTTCATCGCCTTATAAGCAAGAACGATGGAAATTTTTGGGCACGCTGGTATCAGCAGCAACTGTTGGATATGTAATATTAATATTGAATGATACATATGGCTTTATCGGACAGGGCGCCCTTGTCGCGCCGCAGGCAAATGCAATGGCAGCAATAATACAACCTTTGATGGCAAGCCAGCCTGCACCGTGGATGCTTTATATTGCCGGCGCTTTAATGGCATTGGTTTTAACAATGATGAGAGTTCCTGCATTAGCTTTCGCACTTGGTATGTATATTCCTCTTGAATTAAATACTCCATTACTGGTAGGCGGAATAATTGCTCACTTTGTTTCTACAAGAAGTAAAGATGAAAAAGTAAATACTGCAAGACGGGAACGCGGTACATTGATAGCTTCCGGCTTTATAGCGGGCGGCGCTTTAATGGGAGTTATTAGTGCGTTCCTGCGGTACCTCGGCTATAACTGGTTCAATGCGGAATGGGCTGAATCTCATTCAGCAGAATTACTTTCACTCGTTATGTTCATAGGAATCTGTATTTATATGTATATGGATTCGATGAGAGCAAAGGTAGAGGAAGAATAACATTTTAAGATTGCCTTAGTGGTAATTTTACTGCTAAGGCAATTAGATCACTAAAAAATACTTATATAAAATTGAAAAACACATTTTAACCACTTAAATTTTACTGCTATAGCAGTAAAATTTAAGTGTTATACAGTTCGGCCTATCCAAAAATCTAAAAAATATCATTATTTACTGTTATAGCAGTAATTCTCTTGTATTTATAATAAAATACGCTTAAATTATCACAACAGATGAAATTATTACTGCTATAACGATAAAAATATGGATTCAAAATCAATTGGAAAAATAGTTTATACCCACAGAAAAAAAAGTGGGTTAACACAAAAAAAATTGGCTGATATTGCAGGAGTAGGCAAAACAGTTGTTTATGATATTGAAAAAGGAAAAGAAACTGTTCAATTAAATACTCTTCTCAAAATATTGTCAGCGCTAAATATTAAAATCAAATTCAATAGTCCCCTAATGAAACAACTGGAGATTAATAATGAGGAAAGTTAAGGTCTATAACTTTGGTGATTATGCTGGTGATCTTATAGAATTTGAAAAAAATAAATCTTATAAATTTATTTATAATGAAAATTATTCCGGACCACCAGTTTCATTAACCATGCCGTTGGATAAAAAAGAATACGAATATCAAAATTTCCCCCCCTTTTTTGAAGGGCTCTTACCTGAAGGAATTCAGCTTGATGCATTAGTACGCCAGACAAAAACTGATAAGAATGATTTTTTATCAATATTAATAATAACAGGAAGAGATCTTGTCGGTTCAGTAACTGTTGAGGAAGCCTGATGAACAGATGCCCGATTACATACGAGCCATGCGGTGATCAAAAATATTCCCCCAAAGGACTGAAACTTTTATCAACAAATTTAAAGGGGCTACAGGATATTCCATTAACTCAGGAAGATCAATTAAAAGAAGCCGCGTCGCGCGCAATAAAAATGTCCATTCAGGGTGTACAACCTAAATTAAGTGCAAAGCTGAAAATAAAAGAAGAAAGATTTGAAATTGTGGACCGTGGAGGTGAATATATACTTAAGCCACAAAATAGTTATTATCCAGAATTACCAGAAAATGAAGACTTAACAATGAAATTAGCAAAGCTAATTGGAATTGAAATCCCAATCCATGGAATGGTTTATTCAAAAGATAATAGACTAACATATTTTATAAAAAGATTTGACAGATACGGAAAAAACAAAAAATTGTCTGTAGAAGATTTTGCACAGTTGGCTGGCAAAACCAGAGATACAAAATATGAGTTCAGTATGGAAAAAATTGCCACTTTACTTGATCAATATTGTACCTTCCCTATATTAGAAAAAATTAAATTATTCAGGTTGACATTATTTAATTATCTTGTTGGTAATGAAGATATGCACTTAAAAAATTACTCAATCATAAGCAGGAAAGATAAAGTTGAATTATCTCCTGCGTACGACTTGTTAAATACCACCATAGCATCAAAAAATGTAACAGAAGAAATCGCACTGCCTATTTCTGGCAAGAAGAGCAAGTTGACTTCAAATATTTTGATAAAATACTGGGGAATTGAAAGATTACAATTAAATGATACTGTTATAAGTCAAACAATAGGAAACATTAAAAACATTCAATCAAAATGGGAAGAACTAATTAATATTAGTTTCCTTTCAACAGGAATGAAGGAGAAATATTTTGATTTATTAAATGAGAGACGTAAAAGAATAGATGTTTAATAATTTTAAGTCTCTTTTGAACTGTTCAATATCTTTGAAGAGTATAACTTCCAATCCAACTTCTTCAGCAGCCTTGATATTTGCGGGACTGTCATCTATAAAAATACAATCGGAAGGATTCAGATTATTTTCTTTCAGCAATAACTTAAATGCTCGCTTTTCCCTTTTTATTTCACCTGATTGAAAGGAAAAATATTTTTTATCAAATAAATTTAAGAAAGGATGAATTTTGTTTATATATTCTATCCACTTTTTTGCGTGATCTGAAAGTAATATTAGTTTGTAGTCTTTGCTTAGTTTTTCCACCAGCTCAATCATTCCCCCAACTTCGTTGTGGAAATTTTTTCTGATAATATCTTTAAAAGTACTTTTATCTGCAGCCCATTTATTTCTTTCAAATACATCATCCAGATATTCATCTTCTGATATTTTGCCCTTCAACAATTCCCAGAATGAATCTCTCCAGAGCCCTACCAGAAAATCTTCCCCTGATAAATTAACCAGCGGAGCGAGTTCCTTTTCAATTCCGATCAGGCCGGAAATTAATACCTCAGATAAATCAAAAATTATTGTTGTTATCATTTTACATAAAAAATAAGGGCGTTCAATTGAACGCCCCATTAGAAATCAATTTAGTTTTAATAAAATTATTTTAATAATTCCTGTACTTTAGAAATCAATTCATTAACATTAATATCAAATCTCTCGCCTGTTTTCCTGATCTTAACTTCTACTTTATTGTCTTTTAATTTCTTGTCGCCAACAACAACCTGTACAGGCATTCCCAGCAGGTCAGCGTCCTTAAATTTGAATCCTGCCTGCGCTTCAACACGATCATCATATAAAACTTCAATTCCCTTTGCGTTCATTTCATCATAAAATTTGTTGCAGATTTTAACAACTTCCTCTTTCTTCATATTCAGTCCCATCAAGTGAACTTGAAATGGAGCTAGTGTTTTATCCCAAACAAGTCCCTGTTCGTCGTTGTGCTGCTCAATGTAACAGGCCATCACTCTCTCAACGCCTATGCCGTAGCTCCCCATAATTATCGGCTGCTCTTTTCCGTTTTTGTCCAGAAATTTAGCACCCATTGAATCAGAATATTTAGTGCCGAGCTTGAAGATATGTCCTAACTCAATTGCTGTAAACACATCTAATTTATTACCGCACTTTAAACATTCTTCACCGTACTGTACGCTCCGCAGATCAAAATACTCAATAGTTTTAACACCTGCCTGTCCGGTAGGCAGGTCTCGCTTCAGATCAATTCCACTTAAGTGAAAATCGTTTTTGTTTGCGCCGCTGCAAAGATTGTTAGCATCTCTCAAACGATTATCAGCAATTATTTTTCCTTTAAAACCAACCGGACCTATTGAACCGGCATCAGCTCCCGTGATATCTTTCAGCTCTTCTGGATGAGCAGGGCGAATACCACCACCAAGCGCTTTTGCCAGTTTTGTTTCATTAACTTCTTCATTTCCAAGCATCAAAACTAAAACCGGTTTTCCATCATTTATATAAATTCTTGATTTAGCACATTGAGTCTCTTTGATTTTTAAAAATTCACATAGTTCATCGATTGAGTGAACATTGGGAGTTGAAATTTCTTTTATCTCTTCACTTTCTTTTTCTCTCCCTCTTTCCGAAACTTTAGATTCAGCCACTTCGAGGTTTGCTGCATAACCGCAATTTTTACAATGCGCTACAGTGTCTTCCCCGGCATCTGATTTAACCATAAATTCTTCTGAACCTGTTCCACCCATTGCACCGCTCGATGCACCGACTACAAAATAATCGAGGTCACATCTGTTGAATATTGCTCTGTATGCCTTGTCGTGTAATCCATATCCAACATCAAGCCCTTCCCACGATGAATCAAGAGTGTATGCATCTTTCATTAAAAATTGCCTTCCACGAATTACGCCGCTTCTTGGCCTTGCTTCATTTCTGAATTTAGTCTGTATCTGATACCATATCTGCGGCATATCTTTGTAAGATTTAACAACATTTCTTGCAAGATAAGTTATAATTTCTTCGTGTGTCGGAGCAAGAACATAATCACGGTTCTTTATGTGAAACAATATATCACCAAATGCTTCAACACGATTTGTCTCTTCCCATATCTCACGTGGGTTTAATCCCGGCAAATGGAATTCCTGACCACCAATGGCGTTCATTTCTTCACGAATAATTTCAGAAATTTTTCTAATCACCCTATAACCAAGAGGAAGAAAGGCATAAATGCCTGCCCCTATCATCCTAATCATTCCTGCCCTTAGCATAAGTATGTGACTGGTTACGACTGCATCGTTTGGAATTTCTTTTAATGTCGGTACAAATGAATTGCTTAATCTCATATAAAATATCTCATTAAATAATTTCTAAAAATACAGAAATGGGCAGGTTTATCAAAATAAATGGAAGTGGGCAACTAAATCAACTAATTCTTGAATTATGATTGAATTGTAATTTGTTTTATTCAGAGTTATCTTAGTTCTACTAAGTTAACCTATCATTCATGCATATTGGAAAGTTAAATGACTAATCAGGAAAAATCTATCCATTCCAGGTTCGAAGTAATAAAAGGGATGGAAAAATTTGTCGGGAACAATATAGATTCACTACTAAAACCGGTTAATGAAAGCTGGCAGCCGAATGATTTTTTACCGGATATGACTGCGGACAACTGGAAAGATCTGTTAAATGACTTTAGAGAAAAATCAATTAATCTTTCCGACGAATTACTCGTTGTTCTGGTCGGCGATATGATTACAGAGGAAGCACTGCCAACATACCAAACCTGGCTAAACAGACTTAATGGCATAACCGATACAACCGGTGCAAGCGATTCACCATGGGCACAATGGAGCAGGGGGTGGACGTCTGAAGAAAATCGTCATGGTGATCTTTTGAATAAATATCTTTACCTGACAGGCAGAGTTGATATGCGCGCCGTCGAAGTGACTATTCACAATTTAATTAGAAATGGATTTGATCCCAAAACGGAAAATGACCCGTATCTTGGATTTATTTATACTTCATTTCAGGAAAGAGCAACAAAAATTTCACATGCTAATGTTGCCAAACTTGCACTAAAAGCAGGTGATGAAAGGTTGCAAAAGATCTGCGGCACAATTGCCGGTGATGAAGCAAGACACGAAAAAGCCTACAGGCTTTTTATGCAAAAAATATTTGAAACAGATCCAATACAGGCTATTTTATCTTTTGCTAAAATGATGAAAATAAGGATAACAATGCCAGCAATCCTGATGTACGATGAAAAAGATAGCGACCTTTTTATAAAATTTTCAAATGTTGCGCAGCGTATAGGCGTATACACTGTGACTGACTACGCCGATATAATTTCAAATCTTGTCAACGGCTGGAATATTGAAAATTTAAAAGGCCTTTCTGATATGGCTGCTAAAGCACAGGACTATCTTTGCAATCTTTCGGAAAGATATCTTAAAATAGCCAACAGGTTTTCATTTGCAGGATCTGCGGAAAAATTCAGCTGGATTTATGACCGGGAGGTTTAGCTAATAGCTTTCTCTAATTGTTTTACGACATAAACTGAATCTCTTGTGCGTACAAGTTCTTTACAGGGGACAGTAAACAGATTCCCCTTTTCAACCTGTTGAACTATTTCATCTTCAAAAAGAATATTTTCAACTAGCATTTCTACTACCCCCGTCGTTTCACCTATAATTAATATTTTCTCTCCATGGTTGAGTTTACCTGTTTCCATTTTTATTTCTGCAACTTTCGGTTTTTTATAGTAATTAGTGATCCTGCCAACAAACTCTTTTCTTGTAGTGGCTTTACTTCCGTAAATACCAGCATAATCATCTTTTCCCGGGGAACCGAAAAAAAAACCGGTTGAAAAACCACGGTTATAAACCTCTCCGAGCTCCTCTAGTAATTCTTTTTTAATTTCAGCCGTCAATTTATTTTCAAAATAAAGATCAATCGCTTTTCTATAAACAGATACAACCCTTGAAGCATATTCCGGACTTCTTTTTCTCCCCTCGATTTTAAATGAATCTATCCCCGCTTCAATTAGTTGATTAATAAATTCAATTGAGCAGAGATCTTCCGGAGATAAAACATAATCTTCCCCTAAAATCATTGATTTATTAGTGCTTTTATCTATAATTTCATATTCTCTTCTGCAAGGTTGAATGCACTCTCCACGGTTAGCACTCTTATCAAACATATAATGACTCATAAAACATCTGCCGCTGATAGCTATGCACATTGCTCCATGAATAAATGCCTCAACTTCAATATCTACTTTTGACTTAATTTTTTTCACATCATCAAGATGGCATTCACGTGCAAGCACAATTCGTTTTGCACCAAGCTTCCTATACATTTCTGCAGATACTGAATTTGAGATTGATGCCTGAGTAGAAACTGCAAACGGCATGTTTAGCTTATTACAGAGCTCTATTATAGAAAGATCCCAGCAAATGATCATATCAATTCCGGCTGATTTAGCTTTAGCTATCAGCTCATAAGCCAGACCAATTTCGTTTTGATAAATAATGGTGTTAATTGTTAGGTATGTCTTAACATTTTTAGAACTGCAAAACTTTACAATTTCGGGCAGATTGTCGATTTGGAAATTTTTCGCCTTTGCCCGCATATTAAGTTGATCGGTACCAAAGTAAACAGCATTTGCTCCAGCTTTTACTACAGCCCGAAGCATTGTCCAGTCACCAGCCGGAGCCATTAATTCAGGTTTTTTCATAAACATTTTCCATTATACAATTACAAATTTAAACAAAAGCTCTGCCATTTTCTTCTTTGAAAATCAGCCGCAAAAATTTTTGTAATTACTTAATCTTTCATTATGTTAATTATTAGCCTTTAATCCAAAAACCTTTTTCGATTTTTAACTCTGGATAATTATGCAAATTGCCAAACCCAAAAGATTTAAATATTATGATTTAATAATGGCTGCCTTCGTTACGATTTTATTATGCTCAAATATAATTGGAGCAGAAAAAGTCGTGAATGTTTGGGGTTTTTCATTTGGCGCCGGAATTTTATTTTTCCCTATCAGCTATTTCTTTAATGACATATTAACGGAAGTTTATGGCTATGCAAGATCAAGAAAAGTTGTATGGGCAGGGTTTGCAGCGCTGGGCTTTGCATCATTTATGTCCTGGGTGGTTGTTACATTGCCACCTGCTGCCGGTTGGGTTCATCAGGAGGCTTATGTAATAGTATTTGGACAGACTCCAAGAATAGTGGTCGCCTCACTGCTTGCTTTCTTTTCCGGCGAATTTGTAAATTCTTATGTCCTGGCAAAAATGAAGATTTTCACGACTGGAAAGTTTTTGTGGATTAGAACGATAGGATCAACTGTCGCTGGAGAAGCAATGGATTCAATTATTTTTTATCCAATCGCTTTTTATGGTTTCTGGCCAAATGATTTGCTGATAACCGTTATGTTAACAAATTATGTTTTGAAAGTTTCCTGGGAAGTTGTAGCAACCCCGCTTACTTATAAAGTGGTTGGTTTCCTGAAACGGAAAGAACACGAGGATTATTACGACAGGAATACAAACTTCACGCCATTTTCAATTGAAGTTTAAAACCAAATAATCCGGTTTTTGGAAACAGGGGCAAAACCCTGAAGAATAATATCATACCAAATTTTGTTCATTTATTAATTCCCATACTTTGGTTACCTTTATAGTTGTTTTGAACTAAATAACAATTTACATGAAAAACCATTTAAGAATTATTAAACTCACATTTTTTATCATTCTTTTTGCTGTTATATCCTCTTTTAATTCAACGACCTATGCAGATTACAAAGAAGTAAAAGTAATAAAACATCTTGGTAATAAACTACCCCTGGACCTGATTTTCGAAAACTCAAGGGGCGAGAAAGTAAAATTAAGCGAACTTATAAACAAACCGACTATAATTGATTTCTGTTATTACCGGTGTTCTGGTATCTGTACTCCACTTATGACTGAAATTGCTGATGTAATCGGGAAAGTAAAATACAATCCGGGAAAGGATTACGATATTCTTAGCATTAGTATAGACCAGAATGAAACCCCGGAAATGGCTGCACAGAAAAAACACGCGATGATCGGATTGATCAACAGAAACATTCCTGATTCAGGATGGGTGTTTTTGACTGGCGACAGCACGAATATTTATAAATTAACTGAAGCTGCTGGATTTCATTTTAAAAGAACTTACGGCGGATTTCTTCACAAGGGTGTATTAATCTTTGTAGATAAAACCGGTAAGATCGTTCAATACTTAAGTCCCGGTTACACACAAAAAGGTGACTTCCAGATTCTGCCATCGCGCTTTGAGGTTGCAATTGAAGGTGCACAAACAGGAGAAATTTCATCTACGATAGAAAGCGTTTTAAAGACCTGTTATACTTTCATACCTAAAGGAAAAGATGCATTGGTTTTTGGATTGATACTTTTTACCGGACTTGTAGCAATTGTAATAGTTTTAATAATTATAAAAAGAGTAAAACCCAGAAGAAATGTTTAGCCAATTTATAAAGTAACCTTCAGGGTTCTTGTGGCAACCCTGAAGGTTTATTCATTAAGCTTTTTCTTCCCACACTTTCCCAATTTCAATTATAAACTTAACAGCATCATACATATCCTGCACGGCAACCCATTCAAGTTGGGAATGAAAACTATGCTCACCCGCAAAAATATTCGGGGTCGGAAGCCCCATAAATGAAAGTCTTGAACCGTCTGTGCCGCCACGTATCGGATGCATAATAGGTTCAATCTTTAGTCGTTTTAACGCTTCAATTGCGTAAGCTTCAATTTGGGGATACTTATTGAGAACTTCCTTCATATTTCTGTATTGTTCAATTACTTCAAACTCAACTTTGGAGCCAGGATATTTTGCAGCAGCTTTGTTAGCGAGATCTTTCAGAATATCTTCAAACTTTTTAAGATCATGTGTTTCAAAACTTCTAATAATAAATTTGAGCGTTGACAATTCCTCGTTTCCATTTATTGAAGTACAATGAACGTAGCCTTCCCGTTTTTCAGTGGTTTCCGGAGATAGTTTATCTTTTGGTAGGCTGTCAATAAAAGCGCTCGCTATTTTAATCGAATTTATCATCTGTCCTTTTGCATAACCGGGATGAATATTTTTACCAATAAATTTAATTACCATCATATCTGCGCTGAATGTTTCAGTTTCAATTTCGCCTTTGGCAGAACCGTCTACGGTATACGCATACTTTGCACCTAATTTTTTAAGATCAATCTTTTCTGTCCCACGGCCTACTTCCTCATCAGGAGTGAAACAAATTTTAATTGTGCCGTGCTTAATTTCCGGATGCGTCAACCAGTAATTTAGTGCATCCATTATTTCGGCAACCCCTGCTTTATTATCTGCACCCAGCAAAGTTGTGCCATCAGTTGTTATAATATCATAACCGATCATATCTTTTAATTCCGGGTTATCGCTAACTTTAATTACCCATCCGCCATTTTTTAATTTAATATCTCCACCTAGGTAATTCTTATTAATAACGGGATTCACATCCTTGCCTGTTACTGCCGGTGAAGTATCAACGTGAGCAATGAAAGCAATTGGATCAACATTTTTGTCAGTGTTGGATGGAAGAGTAGCCATTACATATCCCCATTCGTCCATATGAGCATCATTAAGTCCCATTTGCTTTAGCTCTTCAGCAAGGGCTTTGGAAAGGTTCTTTTGTTTTTCCGTACTAGGGAATGATGTTGACTCTTCATCCGACCGAGTGTCTACTTTCACATACTTTAAAAACCTGTCCACGCAGGTGTATTGATATTTTTCATCAAACATGTTTTTTCTCCCTCTTTAATTTCAAGAATTATCGTTTATAGTTAAAAATCCGTTACTTAATACAAACAATTAGTAACTATCCAAATTTAACCTAATTTAGCCCCATTCTCAAAAAGAATAGAATACCCCAAAATTAAATAAAAAAGGGATGCTTGATTGCATCCCTTACTTAAGTATAACCTTAATTTGGATTATTCCCGTAATTGCCTAATTGCCATTTGGTTATTTGTTTTCTTCTTTTACTTTTATTTCAACTCTTCTGTTCATTGCTCTTCCTTCCTGAGTTTTATTCGTTGCAATAGGTTTGGATTCTCCATAAGGAACAACCTCAAGATTATTTTTATCAACTCCTTTGCTAATAAGATAATCAACCACTGCCTGCGCTCTTCTTCTGGATAATTCCATGTTATAATTTGCAGAGCCAATTGCATCGGTGTGTCCTTCAACAACCCATTTGAAATCAGGATTTTCCTTCATTGTAACAACCAGGCTGTCAAGTACAGGATAAGCATTGGTTAAAAGAGCTGCTTTATCAAATTCAAAGTTTGTATCCCCGCTTAAAACAATTTTTTTGATTTTAGTTTTTACGACTTCAGTTTTCACCGGGCATCCGATAGAATCGACTTCTGTCCCTTTCGGCGTTTTGGGACACTTATCAATATAATCGGCAACACCATCATTATCACTATCCAAGGGGCATCCATTTGCGTCAACCGAAACTCCTGCCGGAGTATTTGCACATTTATCAAGATAATCGGGTACACCATCGTCATCCGCATCCAAAGGACAACCATCTTTATCAACTTTAACTCCTTTAGGTGTGTCAGAACATTTATCAAGGTAATCCGGGACACCGTCATTATCATTATCTAATGGACATCCAAATTCATCGACCTTAACACCAGGCAGTGTTCCCGGACACATATCTTTTGAATCATCAACACCATCCTCATCAGTATCCTCACCTCTTCCAATATAAAAAGTTAAGCCTGTTGTAGCAGTATAAAACAGATCATTATTAGGTCCCTGCTTAATATCATCCAGGTAATCACCATCGCTGATTACTAATCCCCCATTTATGTTCCAGCTAATATTGTCAGAGAGCATAACTCTTAGTCCAAGTTCTCCATTATAAACAAGTGTGTTTGTCTTGTAAGTTCCGGCTGCATATCCCGGCAACTTATTCCCATTATTATCTCTTGGATAGAACCAAAGATTTGCTGCTCCAAAGCTTAAGTAAGGATAAACATTTTCATTAAGGGATAAAGCATAAACAAAACTACCGCCGAGGTAGTCTATTTTTGTAGAAAATTCGTTTAGAATTCTTCTTGAGTCCTTACCCGCTATTATTCCTTTCTTCCCGACTATTCTAAAACCAAATATTCCTTTTGAAGAGGAAGGGAAAAAATAATCGAATGATACATTTCCTACATAATCAACTTTTGAATTTGAGTAATCGGTAAATCCCAATGTAATCCCTCCCTCTGCTGTTAAGCCAATAGCGCCCGAAAGAGAATTAGAATAATTAGCCCTGACTTTTTCTGTTTGAGATAAAACAAAAGGAGATATAAAAGTTAATATCATAAATATTATCGCTGTTTTCATAATGATACCTCAAATTCTATTTGTTATTATTTTTCCCACTTGCTACGCGTTTAATTAATTAAAATAAAATCGAACACCCAATCCGGCATCAATGCCAAATCCTGTATAATCAACTAATTGTAGCACCGGCGCAATTTCCATGAAAACATCCAGAGGAGTAGAACGAGGAAACCAGGCTATTCCAAATACACCCCTTACCCCGAATGAAGTATTATATCCCCCACCACTATTTATCCTTCCACCAATGCCATAATAAAGTGGAAGTCGTTCTGTTGATCTTATTGTTCTGAAGGAATGTAGGAGATAATCCATATGAAAATGAATCCTCGATCCATTGTGGACGATATCATTCCTGGTTATTCTATCACCACCAACTGACCACCCTAATCCAAAATCAAATGCGTTTCTACCAGACGTCCATAACTTTGCACTTAATCCGGTCGGCTCACCAACAATAAAACCGATTCCAAAACCATGATCCTGCGCTTTAATAGAAAGACTAATTAACAATACAAAAACCATACATACGAAACTCATTTTCAATTTCACGATGTCTCCGTTGTTTTATTAATAACATTCTTTCAATGATTAAGATGAGGGAACGGTTACTGTAAAATGTTTAATCATTGACACTTAAAAGAACGCAACTACAATGCCAATAAATGTTATTTTATTACAATGGATTTTGGTATAAGAATGGGAATAGTGACGCAATTCACCATAAAGTAGTTAAATGGACTACAAATGTTTTTCGTAGTAATAAATTGATTAGAACAACAAGAAATGAATTCAGCAGTTTATCTCTCAATATCCGCGCATTAAAACTTTTTCCAGATCAGCTTTAATCATTAATTTGATCAAGTCATTAAATTTCGTTTTTGCCTTCCAGTTTAATAATTTTTCAACTTTTCCAGGGTTACCAATTAATAAATCAACTTCAGTGGGTCGGTAATAATTTGGATCGATAACAACTACAGTATGACCAGTTTTTAATTCATTTGAAAAATTTAACCGGTAACCAAATGAAGTGTCATAATTGATTAGCTTTTTAGCTATTTCGAAATCTATACTTTTTACAATTCCTTTTTCCCTTTCGTCTTTACCAGTCCATTCGAGTTCAACGCCAATTTCTTTAAAAGCAAGCTCTGCAAATTCTTTGATTGTATGTGTTTCACCGGTAGCAAGAACAAAATCTTCCGCTTTTTCATGCTGGAGAATTTTCCACATCCCTTCACAATATTCAGGCGCATATCCCCAGTCCCTTTTTGCATCAAGATTACCAAGAGCTAATGCTTTCTGTACTCCTGTAACAATTCTCGATGCAGCCCTGGTAATTTTTCTGGTTACAAAAGTTTCTCCTCTACGCGGCGATTCGTGATTAAAAAGAATTCCATTACACGCAAAAAGATCATATGCTTCACGGTAATTAACGATTATCCAGTAGCCGTAAAGTTTCGCGACACCATAAGGTGAACGAGGATAAAATGGAGTCTTTTCAGTCTGTGGCACTTCTTGAACTTTACCAAATAACTCACTGGTTGATGCCTGATAAAATTTAACCTTTCTTAATCCAACCTCACGAATCGCATCAAGAAACCTCAATGTTCCAAGCCCATCAACCTGGCCAGTATAATCCGGTAATTCAAAAGAAACTTTAACGTGACTCTGGGCCGCAAGATTATATATTTCATCAGGTTCAATTTTTTCAAGGAGGCGATTCAAGTTACTTGTATCAACAAGATCACCGTAATGAAGAAACATTTTACTATTCAATATTTCTCTATTTCCATATAGGTGATCGATTCGTCCCGTATTGAATGAACTGCTTCTTCTGATTATACCGTGAACTTCATATCCTTTTTCCAGTAAAATCTCTGTTAGATAACTCCCATCCTGTCCTGTAATTCCGGTTATTAAAGCTTTTTTCATTTTCTTCCTAAAATTTTACTTGTTTTTATTTTCCAAATACCAGTTATAAGCTTTATCTATCCCATCTTTCATTGAAGTTTTATATTTCCATCCCAGATTATTAATTCTGGAAACATCCATCAATTTTCTTGGAGTGCCATCAGGTTTGGAGTCATCATATGTGATTCTCCCATTAAAATCTGTTATCTCCGCAATCAAGCTCGCTAATTCTGTTATCGTGAGATCTTCACCAGTACCTACGTTGATATGCGAAATTTCCTTTTCGTAGATATCCTTTGCTTCAACATTTTCCAGCAAAAATCTCATTGCTTCAGCTAAGTCATCGACATATAAAAATTCTCGTTTAGGTTTTCCGGTTCCCCAAAGAACTACTTCAGGTTTGTTTGCTTCCTTAGCCTCGTGAAATTTCCTAATTAAGGCAGGAAGCACGTGAGACGTTTCAAGATTATAATTGTCATTCGGGCCGTAAAGATTAGTAGGCATCGCCGAATAAAAATCACATCCATATTGACGAAAGTAATTTTCGCATAGTTTAATGCCGGCAATTTTTGCAACGGCATATGGTTCGTTAGTAAATTCTAAATAATCTGACAAAAGATATTCTTCCTTCAATGGTTGTGCCGCGAGTTTGGGGTAAATACAGGAACTACCTAAAAATATTAATTTTTGAACACCTGCTTTATAAGAAGAATCAATCAAATTTGATTCTATCATCAAATTGTCATAAATAAACTCAGCCCGATAAGTATTGTTAGCAAGAATTCCACCAACTTTTGCAGCGGCAATAATAACTACCTGCGGTTTCTCTTTATCGAAAAATTTTTCTACCTCAACCTGGCGTGTCAAATCTAATTCTGAAAAGCTTTTGTATATAAGATTTTTGTATCCGGCAGACTCAAGCTCTCTTGTTATCGCAGATCCGACCATTCCCTTGTGACCCGCTATGTAAATTTTATGATTTTTATAATCAACCATTTACTAAAATTTATCTATTAATGAATTCTTTAATCTTACTAACAACGAATGATATCTGATCTTCACTTAGCTCCGGATATATCGGTAACGCAATAGAAGAAGCAGCAGCGGACTCAGCAACAGGAAAATCGCCTTTGCTATATCCCAGATTTGCAAAACATTCCTGTAAATGAAACGGTACAGGATAGTAAATTTCATTCCCAATTTCATTTTCACTTAAGAACTTTCTCAATTCATCGCGCATTTCAACACGAACAATGTATTGATTAAAAATATGATAATTATTAACGCCTGAATCTTTGTATACTGCTTTTGGAAGAAGCACTTTATTTTTTTCGTCAAATTTAATTTTTCCTGTTTCCTCTGCCAACCCTGCTTCTATAAACAACTTGTTATAGGTCTCTGCATTTTCTCTTCTTTGTTCTGACCATCCATCGAGATGCGGCAGTTTAATATTAATCACAGCAGATTGTATAGCATCAATTCTGAAATTACCCCCGATGAACTTATGATAATATTTGGGATAACCTCCGTGAACTCTCAATATATGTAAGTGCTCACCTAATTTTTCATCATTAGTAACATTTAACCCTCCGTCGCCGAAACAACCCAGATTTTTGCTTGGGAAAAATGAATAACACCCAATATCACCAATAGTTCCAACAAATTTTCCATCTTTGTATTGTACTCCTATTGCCTGCGCTGCATCCTCAATAACTTTCAAGTTCCGTGAGTGTGCAATTTCCATAATCTTATCCATATCACAACTCTGACCATAAAGATGAACCGGAATGATAGCTTTCGTTTTTTTTGTAATCTTCTTTTCAATATTTAAAGGATCAATATTAAAAGTAACTGGGTCACTATCCACAAAAACCGGAGTGGCGTTTAACCTGGATACTACACCCGCAGTTGCGAAAAACGAATATGTAGGAACTATAACTTCATCTCCCCGTCCAATGTCAATTCCCATTAAAGCAAGCAGCAAAGCATCCGTACCAGAAGAAACCCCGATTGCTCTTTTGCAATTAAGGTAATCACAAAAGGCTTTTTCCATCTTTTCAACTTCAGGGCCAAGAATGAAATGCTGAGACTCAGCAGTTTTTAATAGTGCTTCATTCAATTCTTTTTTAAGTGACTGATACTGAAGTTTTAGATCTAATAATGGTACTTCCATTTATTTAATCTCCACATTTTCTATTTTAATAGGTAAAGTTAGTTATAAAACAGGGAAAATGGAAAAAAACAAGATAGTCTTTGCACTTATTTTTATAAGTTTTGAGATTTGAATTGTTGGAAAGTTAATGCATTAAGGTCTTTAGGTGAAACTATAGGACTTTCAATTCCCCAATTAATATCTAAGTCCGGATCATTAAATAAAATAGATCGTTCACTCTCCTTATCATAAATCTCTGTGCATTTATATGAAAATATCGACGCTTCAGAGAGTACCAAAAAGCCATGAGCAAAACCTTTAGGAATCCATAGCTGCAAGCGATTTTCATCAGATAATTCAATTGAAAAATATTTTCCGAACTTTGGTGATTGTGCCCGGACGTCAACAGCTATATCAAGGACGCTCCCTGAAATAACCTGGCATAGTTTCCCCTGTGCTTTTTCTCCTATTTGAAGATGCAAACCTCTTATAGTGTTCTGGCATGATTTTGAAATATTATCCTGAACAAACTTATCCGCAATGCCCCCTTTCTCATATTTTTCCTTATTAAAAGATTCAAAAAAAAGCCCTCTACTGTCTTCAAATATATCTGGTTGAATAATTAATATACCATCAAAGTTTGTTTTTTCAATTTTCATAATTAGAAATCAGTTTTCAATAAATTTAGCAGATAGTATTTATACATAGAATTAGGTATTGTGGAAATAAGCTTATCATATTTTTTACGATCAATAAACTTTTTGTGGTAAGCAATTTCTTCAATGCAGGCAACTTTTAAACCCTGTCTTTCCTCAATTAATCCAAAGAAATTAGATGCTTTGAGCAACGCTTCCGGAGTACCTGTATCAAGCCATGCAATACCCCGTCCTATTTTTTCAACGTGTAGTTTTTCTCTTTGCATATAATCTTTATTTACATCTGTAATTTCAATTTCTCCCCTGGCAGAAGGTTTAAGGCTTTTTGCAATCCTGACAACTTCATTATTGAAAATATAAATTCCTGGTACAGCGTAGTTGGATTTAGGTCTCCTTGGTTTTTCTTCAATCGATATAGCTTTTCCTTCTTTATTAAATTCGACCACACCGTATCTTTGGGGATCCCGAACCTGGTAGCCAAAAATTGTTGCACCTAAATTATTATTTATTCCATTATAAAGGAAATTCAAATTACCGTAAAAAATATTATCGCCTAAAACTAAAGTTACACTATCCTTCCCAATAAATTTCTCCCCGATAATAAAAGCCTCCGCAATTCCTTTTGGTGCTTTTTGAATAGCGTAAGTTATTTTCATCCCCAGCTGTGATCCATCATCAAATAATTTTTTGTATAGAGGAATCGTTCCCTTATCCGAAATTATTAATATTTCTCTTATTCCAGCAAGCATTAAAACTGAGATGGGATAATATATCAGTGGCTTATCATAAATGAGCGCCAATTGCTTACTATAGACTTTTGTTACCGGGTAAAGACGGGTACCGGAGCCACCCGCAAGAATAATTCCCTTCATTTAATTTCCTTTAATTTTTCTGCAGTTGTAACCCTAAAAATAAGTATAATAATAAGAACAAGGAATTCTAGCTTAACTTTGAAAACTGTTTTTATAAGAGTGTACCACGCATAATTAATATTGCAACAGTGAAATAAATAATGAGCCCGGTTACATCAACTAATGTTGCAACCAGTGGTGCAGAAGATGCTGCCGGATCCGCACCGAATTTTTTCAAAATAATTGGCAGCATTGAACCGGCAAGCGTCCCCCACAAAACAACTCCGATTAAGGCAAAGCTTACTGTAAAAGCAACAAGTATCCAGTGAACTCCATACATTCCACTTGTAGCCTGCCAAATCGAGATTCTCAAAAATCCGATAACCGCAAGTATGGCTCCCAAAACCAATCCGGAAATAAATTCACGGCGCATTACAAAAAACCAATCCTTTATTGTTACATCTCCCAAAGAAAGAGCACGAATTACCAACGTTGAGGCCTGTGAACCGGAATTACCCCCGCTTGAAATTATTAAAGGAATAAATAATCCTAACACAATGGCTTTACTTAATTCACCTTCAAAAAAACCCATTGCTGTAGCAGTAAACATTTCACCAATAAAAAGTATCGCAAGCCACCCGGCTCTTTTTTTAATCATATTTTTAAATGAAATGGTTGAATATGATTCATCTAACGCTTCCATACCACCAAGTTTATGTATATCTTCCGTTGCTTCTTCTTCTGCTACATCCAGAACATCATCCACAGTGACAAGTCCTATAAGTACCCCATGTGAATCAATAACCGGAAGAGCGATTCTATCATATTTTTTAAATATTTCTACAGCAGTTTCCTGATCATCTGTAACATGAAGTGCAACGAAATTTTCATCCATTAAATCAAGAACATGGGTCTCAAGTGGTTTTAACAAAAATTCTCTTATTCGAATGTCATCAACTAACTTTCCCTTATTATCAACAACAAAAACTATGTTTATTGTTTCACTGTCTTTTCCATTTTCCCTTATATAGTTCAAGGACTCACTCACTGTCCACTCGGGTTTTACAGCCAGGTAATCCGGAGTCATCAATCGACCAACACTGTTCTCGGGATAACCAAGCAATGTCTGTGCAATTTTCCTTTCCTCGGACGAAAGTAAAGTAATTAATTGTTTCGCTGCGGAGCTGGGCATGTCTTCAAATAATGCGGTTCTGTCATCCGGGGACATCTCATTTAGTACATTAGCTACTTCTCCTTTTCCCATTGCTTTGAGAAGATTCATTTGTTGTTCAAATTCAAGATATTCAAAAGTATCTGCAGCCAATGGATTAGGAAGTAGCCTGAACACAATTGCCTGATCGTTGTCGCTTATTTGAGAAATTAATTCTGCTATATCGGCGGGAGTCCATTCACTTAGTATCTCTTTAAGAGTGCTAAGTTTTCTTTCTTCAATTAATGATATGATCTCGGGTTGAAGCAGCTGGCTTAGCATCTTTTCGCTCCTTAATTTTAAGTGAACAGAATATTAAATTTAGTTTTTACATATTTTAGAGGTGTTAATTTGATTTTATAGGTAAGCAAAGATAATTGTTAATACCTGAAAATACAATTATTATCAAAAAGGTAATTTATTAACCGGTATAAAAACAAGAGATGGAAATGATAAAAATAGTTGCTGATGAAAATATTGAATTCGTAAAAGAAGCTTTTTCCGGTTTTGGTACGCTTACAGTGCTACCCGGCAGAAAGATTTCGAAAAATGATCTTCTCGGCGCCGATGTTTTGCTTGTCCGATCGGTTACTCAGGTTAATGAATCATTATTAGCCGGAACAAAGGTTAAGTTTGTGGGCACCGCCACAATCGGCAGTGACCATATAGATAAAGATTATCTAACAAGTAACAACCTATTTTTTACCGATGCTGCAGGGTGTAATTCTGAAGCGGTAAAGGAATATGTTTTTACAGCACTCTACCAAATAGCTGAAGAACAAAAGCTTACTCTAAAAAATAAAACAATGGGAATTGTTGGCGTTGGAAATATTGGAAGCCGTGTTGCGCGAACAGCAAATACTCTGGGAGTGAAGGTGCTCAAAAATGATCCCCCTTTAAAACGAAAATCAAATTCTCCCGAATATGTGGAACTGGATGAATTAATGCAGGCTGACATTATTACAATTCACGCCCCTTTGATTAAACAAGGAATTGATAAAACACATCATCTGTTCGATGAAGCAAGGCTTAATAAATTGAAGGATGGAACAATTTTAATTAACTCCTCCCGTGGTTCTGTAATTGATAACGATGCCCTTGCAAAAATTATTTCCCAAAAGAGGCTCTCTGTTATTCTTGATGTCTGGGAAAACGAACCAAACATTAGTCAGGAATTGCTGGAGGAAGTTAAAATTGCTACCCCACATATAGCAGGTTACTCACTCGAAGGCAAAGTAAACGGAACTGTAATTTTGTACAAAGCATTATGCAATTACCTGAAAATTTCTTCTTCCTGGTCTCCTCAACTCCCCTCTGTTATTGATAAGATCACTATTTCCAACACTGAGTTGCAGCAATCTCTTCATAAAATCTTTTCCTCTATTTACAATATCAGGAAAGATGATTTCAATGTAAGGAAGATTAATGAATTTGATGGCAAAGAAAGGGGAAATTATTTCGACTCACTCAGAAAAAATTACTTGCTAAGAAGAGAGTTTACTAATTATAAAGTAAGATTAGATTCTAACAATAAGGAGCTCGAAGAAATTCTTAACACCTTGAGATTCAACGTGGAGAAATAAGTTAATTAGTTCCTGTAACCTCTAAAATCAATAGAAATTTTAAGTTGTGATTTAACCGGAGCCCCTTTTATAAATCCGGGATGGAACTTAGTGTATCGAATCGCATTCTTTGCCGCCTCATTACATTCGTTATCAAGCCCTTTTATCACCGTCATTTCATCAACATCCCCCCTCTCATTTATAAAGGTTAATACCACTACAGTTCCCTGAATCTTATTTTTTAAAACTTCATCCGGGTAAACAAGTCTGCTATATATGCCCGCCATTCCCCCTACAGGCCGGGATTCAACATCAAGCTTAACAAAGTATGCGGGATCACTGCTGCTCTGAATATCAACTAAATCCGGTGGGCCTGATTTTCCGGTGTTTAAATTTCTTAAGGAAGGTTTTTTACCCTCAAAAGATGAGTCCAGCTTTTCGGACGAATCCATATTCAAACTTCGTTTATCCCGTTTCCCGGATGTGTATGAAATATCATTAGTAAAAGTACCTGTAGAATCAAATAAAGATGTTGTCCCATCTCTCTTTCCATCAATCAACGAAAATATCTCAGAAAGTTTTCCATTCTTGTGATAAAGCTGAACCGTGCCCTCAACTTTGCCGTTCACATAATTTCTTTCTTCTTTTAAATTTCCATTTTCATAGTAAAATTTAGCAGCTCCATCTCGTATGCTGTCAGAATACGATATTTCGGATTTCAGTTTGCCATCAGGATAAAAAGATTTTTTTATAGAACTCTGAGCTCTTAATTGGATGACAGCAAGAAAAATTAATAATACAATTATATAATATCTCATAATATTTATTCGGGAATTATAAGAGGCATTATTAGCATTAGTATAAAAACTAATATAGCAAGTCCAACAAAAAAGTAACCTACTCCAGCAGAATATTCCAGCAAACCCATTTCGCCAAGCATATAATGCCAATCGTGATAAACAGAGTTTCCACCAAGCAAAGGAAGCTTTTGAGCCTGGGCATCGGCAGCATAAACACTAATATTGATAAGATTTTGTCCAAGCCAAAGCAACCCAATTTGTGTTCCCAAACGATACATATTTCTGAAAAAATAAAAAATGATAATAGAGGGAATAATAATTTGCATAAGTGTTCCTCCGGCAGTATAAATAAACTTGCCGAAGAACTTGAAAAAGAAATGCCCTGCTTCGTGAATAACTAGATCAGCGTTATCAATAAGACCATAATTACCACGATTTAATACAAGGTAAATACATATGGGGAGAAGAATTACTGAAGGGATCCATTTTTTTAATTCGTCCCATTTACTATACGGAACAGGTTCATCATTCATATTCAACCGTAATAATGGTCGCGCTTTCTCGGGGCGTTTCTGCATTCTTCTGAACAGCAGTAATCCATTTCTTTTTTACATTTGTGGCAACAGATCAATATTTTATCACACTCAAGGTTATGACAATTTATATAATAAGATGTTTTTTCACCACAGAAGACACAATCCGCAATCTCTCTTAATTCTTTTTTCGTGTTTGGGCTTACGACATATCGCTCATCAAAAACCCAAACAGCACCTTCCCAGTATGTGTCGGGAAATTTTTTTGCATAAGTTACAATTCCTCCGTCAAGCTGATAAACATCTTTAAATCCCTGCTCGACCATGTAAGCAGACGCTTTTTCACAACGTATACCGCCGGTACAATATGTTACAACAGTCTTATCCTTAAATTCTTTTAAATCTTCAACAACTTTTGGCCAGTCTCTGAATTTTTCCATCGAGGGTGTTAAGGCGCCTTTAAACCTGCCGATTTTACTTTCGTACCAGTTGCGTGCATCAACTATAATAAAATCTTTCCCTGTCTCATAAAACTCTTTTAATTGTTCGGGTGCTAATCTTTTCCCACCGTTCTCAAGTGAAGTGTTGGAAAGCCTGGAATTTACAATTTCATTTTTTACGCGCACATGCATTCTAGAATGGGCCGGATTATCTTCTTCATCTTCCTTAAAAATAATATCTGAAAACTGTGGATAGCTTCTCAGATTATTTTTATAGTTTTCTATATCAGAAACTTTCCCGGAAACAGTTCCATTAATTCCTTCCGTTGCAACAAAAACACGGCCTGTAATATTATTGGATTTACAAAATCCCAGGTGTTCGTGCATAAAAGATTCGGGGTTTTCTACTTCAGCATATTTATAGAATAACAAAACTTTATACTCTTTTCGCAAAGCGATCAATTTTGACATTTTTAGACTACTTTGTTGAAAAATTAGTGGCTAAATTTAACGAAATCAAAAATATATATAAATACTCAGAGCCAGAATTTGTTGTTAAAATTAGCTTCACAACCACTCTTTGATATAAGCATCTACATCAAATTTACGCTTACAGCCGTTGTAATTCATATATCTTATCTTTCCAAAAATTGACCGTTTCATCCAAGCGCGGTCGTGCACCCCACCGATTGACCAGGCACAGCCTGTATATCCATTCGGGTCTCTTCCATCCAGTTCATATTTGTCATTAAGATAAATAGATATTCTTAATGCATCTTCAGGAGATTTCGACCATTCCAAAATCTTTTTTGCCCAGTACATTCTCATATATCCATGAAGTTTCCCAGATTTAACTAACTGCTTTTGTGCGGCATTCCATAAATTTTCATGCGTTTCAGCATTTTCAAATTGTTTTAATGTATAAACAAATTCCCTTTTATCTTTTCTATGTTCATTAAGAGTTTTCTTTGCCCACCCAAGAAATCCATCAAAAGAATCGTATTTTGTATTGTAATAACAGTAATTGTCTGATAATTCTCTTCTTACTATTAATTCTTCGAGAAATGCTTCAGTCGATTCAGAATGATCTTTTAGTTTTTGAATTTCAAGAACGACGCGCTGTGCAGAAATCTGCCCAAAATGTAAATAGGGAGATAAATTAGATTGAGCATCTTTTGTCGGATCGTTTCTTTGTTTATCATAATTATCTAATTTCTGATGAATAAATTTCCGTAAAATTTTTTTTGCTTCCTTTTCACAGGGCTTTATCCAGTCCACTTCTTTTACTGAAAAATCTATTTCCAGATTCTTTTCAACTTTTTCCCAATCAATTTTTTTTGAAAACAATGTTTCCGGATTTTTCATTCTTGAAAGTTTGAGAAATTCATCGAGAAATTCCGGAAGAGCTTTGTGAATTTTAGAGCGAATCGTGTAAGCGCCAAATTCGACTTTTTGAGAAACGTATTTGCACGGCACTATATTGTGTGCATCAACTTCATAAAGTGGAATGTTTATCTTTTTTGCCAGCTCTCTTTTCCAGATTCTCTTTATTCTCAAAGGATCAAAATCAGAAACAATTACACTAACGTTATTTTCTTTTATGAAATATGAAATCGTTTCTTCAGGCTTTCCTTGCAAGAAGAAAAAAGGAATATTGTATTTCTCCAATTCATTTTCCACCTGCTGCAAACCTTTCAGCATAAATCCGTATTGGCGGATTGTTGCTTGAAGAAAATCCGGAACAAGATTAAAAACTATGCCTAAATCTGATTTTTTTTCTTTGGCAAGGTTTTGTGCAAACAAAAGCGCCCAGTTATCGTGAGCACGTTGGTCACGGCTCATCCAGTAAATAACCGGTCCCCGCCTCTTTTCACCATCATGTAATAAGCTTACTCGATGGGTGTTAATTTCTGCCATTAATTATATTTCAATGCCTATCGGGCAATGATCGGAACCCATTACATCCGGCATTATAAAAGCATCTTTGATTTTCTTTTTCAGGCTTTCGCTGATATAAAAATAGTCAATACGCCAGCCGACATTCCTTTCGCGAGCACGGGTTATTTGATCCCACCAGGTGTAATTATCCGGTTCCTGGTTAAACATTCTGAACGTATCGAGATAACCGTGCGAAAGAAATTTATCGATCCACTCTCTTTCTTCGGGAAGGAAGCCTGACACTTTTGAATTTTCTTTTGGGCGAGCGAGATCAATTTCCTTATGCGCGGTATTAACATCTCCGCAGATAATGATATTTTTCCCTTTCTTCTTAAGCTTGTTCACATATTTTAAAAATTCATCATAAAAATCCATCTTGTAACGAAGTCTTTCTTCCCTTGCTTTACCATTTGGGTAATAAATATTCAAAAGAGTAAACTCTGGATATTCGGCAATTAATATCCTCCCTTCGCTGTCAAACTTTTCAATACCGAATCCTTTCTTTATATTTTTGGGTTCTATCTTGGTATAAATAACAACTCCGCTGTAACCCTTTTTAACGGCAGATGAAAAGTATGAATGATATCCTTCCACATTTAATAATTCATCAGGAAGCTGTTCAGGATGCGCTTTTGTTTCCTGAAGGCAAAGTATGTCGGGCTGATCTTTTCTAAACCAATCCAAAAATCCCTTTCTATGAGCTGCCCTGATTCCATTAACATTCCAGGATAAAATTCTGATTTTCTTCTTCATTATAACTTTCCTCTATTTTTACAAAAATTTCAGAATTAATTCCCCGATGAAATAACCAACTGCTGCAACACCAAACCCAACGACAAACATATCAAAACCGCTCCTGAAAATCCCACGTCCTGTAAAGAAACTTCTTGCCGCACCGACTCCAAAATGTGCGGTCATTGAAATAATAAAAGAAATTACAATTGCCACTGTACCTTCCCAAAAGAAAAACGGAAAAACCGGGATTAAGGCTCCTATTGCTGTGGCTAAACCTGTTATCCATCCTTCTTTCAAGGGACTTTGCGGGTTTTCTACAATACCAAGTTCTTCCCTGATTTTTTCTTCAAGTACCTGTTCGGGATTTTTCATCGCTTCAACAGCAAGTCTTTTGGCGTCTTCTGAATTCATACCCTTTGTTTCGTAAATTAGTGCGAGTTCCTCAGTTTCCAGGTCCGGCATGAATTTTATTTCATCTTTTTCCATTCTTCTTTCGTGCTCGAAAACTTCTTTCTCGCTCACTGCGGCTAAATAGCCCGATGATCCCATAGACAATGCATCTGCGATAAGTCCCGCTAATCCTGAAATTAAAATTAAATGCGGTGCGGCGCTGGCTCCTATAACTCCTGCTATCAATCCGAAATTTGCAGTAAGACCATCATTAAAACCGTAAACTACATTTCTTAAAATTCCACCTGATTCAGAGCTATGCCAAGGCTCTTCGCTAACGTTATCTGTATCCATCAATTTGTTTGCATGTTCGGCAGAATCGCGAGCTAACCTGAGAGCAATATCTTTTGTCTGACCCTCTGGATTACTTTTGTACAAACCTAAATATGATTTTACTTCAGTTGCCTCTTCTTGCAACATCATTCTTGTTAAGAGTGACGGTCCAAACTTATTGGAGTACCATGCAATAATTTTTGCTTTTGTAGTTGGCTTTTCATTTTTTATTCTCACTTTATTTTTTAATAAAAGATCTCTCCAGGCCTCAACGTGTTTATCTTCCACACCAGCTAATTGCAAATAAGTTTTTTTCCTTTTCTCATTTTGGATTAGTCCTGCAAGAGTTCTATAAAGGAATGCCGCATCAATTTCATCCTGTAAATGAAACCTCCAGGTACTAATTATTTTTTTATCCATAGTATCCGTTGCCATTAAATATAAATTCTCCTTATTAAATTACTTTTCAACCGGAATAGCAAGTACAGGTACACGAACTCTGTGTCTAACTTCATTCGCTGTTGAACCATAAACAATATCTTTCAAAAACTTGTGCCCGTGGCTGCCAACAATCAGTAATTCAATATTTTCGCTTTTGCAAATCCTTGCAATTTCATCTTCCGGTTCACCGCCACCGATTATTGTATGAGTTGTAAAATTTTCTTTTTCTAATTTTTCTGAAAATTGTTTTAAATACTCATCCATTTCATTAGCGCGTTTATCAGCAACCATATCGCCTATAAACCTTCCTGTTGCCGTTTCTACACAATGTATAAAATAGATTTCCGCGTCTGTTGAATTAATAAACGGGTACGCTCCTTCAACAATTTGTTGATCTCTATTGATCTTTCCTTCAAGTGCTATTCCAATTTTTTTATACCCCATTGTTTCTCTCACGTGATGTTTGGTTTTCTTAAGTGCTATTTGAGTGGGAAGGATTTTTTCCAATTTTTCCTTCTTCAAATAAGGTTCAACTGTAATCCATAATAAAAGCAAGACCATAAAAAAGCTGAATGGAATAAAAACAAATTTAATAATAATTGGTAAAATGCCCTGACCGGAAATATTTTCGACAGTAAAATCGTAAACTAGCTTTAAGTTTAATGCAATGATTAGTCCCGCTGCTAACCAGGCTACAATCCGCAAAACATTCCGGGATGCAAACTCTTTCATTTTTATCTTACTGGCAGTAAAGTGTAAAAGCGGAATTAGTGCGAAAGGCAGTTGCAAAGAGAGAACAACCTGAGAAAAAATCAATAGTTCATCAACTGATCTATCACCGGATATTTTAATAACAAATAATGTCGGTATAATTGCTATTAAACGTGTAATTAGTCTTCTGAGCCAGGGCCTGATTTTTAACCCTATAAAGCCTTCCATAACAATCTGGCCAGCAAAAGTGCCGGTAATTGTAGATGACTGTCCGGCAGCCAGCAAGGCAATACCAAAAGCAATTGGAGCAAAACTATTTCCGAGAAGGGGGGCTAATAGTGCATGAGCATCAATAATAGAAGCAACTTCCGAATGCCCGCTTGTAAAAAAAACTGCCGCCGCCAGAATTAAGATGGATGCATTCACAAAAAATGCGGCATTCAATGCAACAACTGAATCAATAAGATTAAATTTATTTGCCTCTTTCATTCCAGGCGTGGTTCTTTCAATATTACGTGACTGTACAAGGGCTGAATGTAAGTAAAGATTATGGGGCATAACTGTTGCACCGATAATTCCCAATGAAATATAAAGAGCGTCTGTGTTCATTTTGGTAGGAATAAATCCGGTTAAAATCGAACCAATATCTGGTTTAGATAAAAGCATCTCGAAGCCAAAACAAACACCGATTGTTGCAACAAGCGCAAGAATAAATGCTTCCATCTTCCTTATACCGAAGGACATCAACACCATTAGTATAAGCACATCAAAAGATGTAATTACAACTCCCCATATAATTGGTATACCGAAAAGCAGATAAAGACCTACTGCCGAGCCAATTATTTCAGCAAGATCCGTTGCCGCAATAGCTACTTCGGTAAGAATCCATAAAATATAGTTTATTTTTTTAGGATAATGATCGCGGCAGGCCTGTGCCAAATCTCTGCCACTTACAATTCCTAATCTCGCAGATAAGGTCTGGAACAGAATGGCCATTAAATTTGCAAGAAGGATCACCCAGATTAATTTGTAACCAAACTGTGCCCCGCCTGCAAGATCAGTCGCCCAATTACCAGGATCCATATAACCAACGGAAACCATAAATGCCGGACCTGTAAAAAGGAACAGCCTTCGCCAGAATTTTTTCTGTTTACTTATATCTACAGAAGAATGAACTTCTGCCAATGATTTGGCTTCACTCATATTTTATGTTTTTTTAATCTCTACAAAAATATTCTCTGCAACCTTGTCGCTTATGTTACAGGGTTTACCTTTTACTATTATCCGCAGGGACTTATCGAATTTTCTTTTTTCTTGAATAAGAATTAACTCTTTTAATTTTATCCCGATCTTCGAAATGTAACTTAGAAACTGATCATCAAAATCATTTACACGTATTACGGTGCCGACCTGCCCTTGTTTTAGTTCCGCAAGCTTAACGTGCTTCCGAAGCTTTGGAACTTTTCCTTCTTTAGAAGGAATCGGATCTCCGTGCGGATCATATTCCGGGTACTCAAGCATTTCTTCAAGCCTATTTATTAATTCATCGGAAGCAGAATGTTCCAGCCTGTTCGCTTCTTCATGCACTTTCTCCCACGGCATGCCGACTATCTGATTCAGAAATACTTCCCATATCCTGTGGCGGCGGACCATATTTCTTGCGTAACTTTCTCC
>Ga0307417_10000127_pt1 | contig 32117 bp, 36 predicted proteins | sample SalMarWE160210MG_2_FD_202514 | JGI IMG/M metagenome (GOLD analysis project Ga0307417, IMG submission 202514) | Salt marsh sediment microbial communities from the Plum Island Ecosystem LTER, Massachusetts, United States - WE1602-10 | ecosystem: Environmental > Aquatic > Marine > Intertidal zone... | reverse complement strand
TCGCCTTCCTGCCTTCGGCGGTGGTAGGACTGGCCTTCATCAAGGTGATCAAGGGCTACCTGTTCAATCCCTTCTCCGTGGCCATCGCCTTCATCGTCGGCGGCGTCGTCATCCTGCTGGTGGAAGCCCGCAGCCGCAGGGTGCTGGTCGAGTCCGTCGACGACATGGATTGGCGCGATGCGCTGAAGGTGGGCTTCGCCCAGTGCTTCGCACTCATTCCGGGCACGTCGCGCTCCGGCGCCACCATTATGGGCGGCATGATCTTCGGCCTGTCGCGCCAGGCGGCCACCGAGTTTTCCTTCTTTCTGGCGATCCCCACCATGTTCGCGGCGACCTTCTATGACCTGTTCAAGCACTGGGATCTGCTGCACGCCCACGACTTCGGCACCTTCGCCGTGGGCTTCATCACCGCCTTTGTGTCCGCCTTCTTCGCCGTGCGCGGGCTGCTGCGCTATATCGCCCACCACAGCTTCGCGGTGTTCGCGTGGTACCGCATCGTCTTCGGACTGGTGCTGCTGTGGTACTTCCGGGAGACCCTGTTCCAGGCCGTGGGCTAGTTGACCCGCTATATACGCCGCGCCACAAGTGCGCAGGCAGCTCGCCTGCCGATCAGTCAGTCAGCAATGCAGTGACCAGGCCGGCACTGATCCAGCCCTTCAACAGCGCTGCGGCGTGCGCGGCGACTTGCCCGGGATCAATCCATTCACACAAGCCTTCGCAGAGTTCGGCGAAACGGGCGCCACTGCACCAGGCATCTATGGCCCAGCTTTCGTCAACGCTCAGGGAGCGCCAGTGAATATCCAGGTCCTGGCGCCACATCAGCCAGCCTGATGGAACGTCACCCGCTCGGGGCGCGGGCGGCTCCGTGTCGTTGTCCAGCGCCAGCCAGATCGAGGCTACATTCCATGTCAGATCCAGGCGCCGCAGCGCCGGGTGGGCGCGAAGGCGCAGGTCGGCCCATGACTCGGCGGGGATGGCGGCGATCGCCGCAGGCGCCAGGGGCGTGGCGTCAGGGGCGTCGAAGACTTCGCCCTGGGCCCACTCGAACGCGGCCATTTCGGCGAGCAAAGGCTGACCGGACCAGGGCGGTGTGGACGCCAGAAAGTCTGCCATGTACTGGCCCAGCCAGCGCAGCGAAGGGTGGCGCGAGGGATAACGGCTGATATAGGCACCGGCGAGCGCCTGAAACTGCGTGTCCCCCACACATGCCGCCAGCTTGCGGTAGTCACCTTCCAGGACATCCAGCAGGCGCAGGCGATACGCCTGGACATAGATATCCAGGCGCCGGGCGGCGCCGGCTTCCGGTGTACTGACGAGCTGAGCATTGATGCCCGTCGATCCGGCCATCAGGGCTGACTGGAAATCCCGCTGCAGCGCGCGCAGTGGCATCAGGCTGCCGAAGCTTTCAGGATAGGCGCAGCGATCTGTCGCGCCCGATCGAGTTCCGCCAGCAACTCGGCCAGCGGCGGGATGTTGTCGTCACGCTCGATCATGGTCGATACAGCGCCGAACCGGCGCACCGCGGCGGCGTACAGCGCCCACACCGGGTCGATCACCGGCTGGTCGTGGGTATCGACAATGATGCGGTCATGCCAGGTGTGTCCGGCCAGGTGAAACTGCATGACGCGCTGCGGTTCGATAGCGTTCAGGTAAGCCATCGGGTCAAAGCCGTGATTGTGACTGCTGACGTAAATATTGTTGATATCCAGCAGTATCAGGCAATCGGCGGCCTCCGCCACGGCGCCCAGAAACTCCCACTCGGTCATCTCCGATGCCTGGTAGCTCAGGTAGCTGGAAACATTTTCCAGCAGGATGCGCCGGCCGAGATAGTCCTGCACCTGCATGACCCGCTCGGCGACATGGCGCACCGCCTCGTCCGTATAAGGCAGGGGCAGCAGGTCGTGCAGGTTGCGGCCGTCGACGCCGGTCCAGCACAGGTGGTCCGACACCCAGTGCGGTTGGACGCGCGCGACGAGCGCCTTGAGCTCGCGCAGGTAGTCCCGGTTCAAGGGGTCGGTGCTGCCCACCGACAGCGACACGCCGTGCATCACCATCGGGTAGTCGGCGCGTATGCGGTCGAGAAAATGCAGCGGTTTGCCGCCGCCGACCATGTAGTTTTCCGAGAGAATCTCGAACCAGTCCACCGGCGGACGTTCGTCCACCACACTCTGGTAATGATCCGTTCTCAGACCCAGGCCGAAACCAAGGAACGGGCGTCCGGCGTCAGTTGCGTATTCCGGCATGCTGTCTTCCGCGCTATTCAGTAACACCGGCACCCGCACTGCACGGGTACCGGTGTTGGTCGTCTGCGCACCGGCCACGGTGCGCCTGCCTTTACTTGGACTCGAACTTGCCACCCAGCTGGTCGCAGGTGGCCTTGTCGACGACCACGAACCCGTGGCCCTTGCAAGCGTTGTGGCCCTTGCACTTGTTCTCGGCCGAGGCGCAACTGCTCTTGCCCTTGCAGGCATTGACGCCGACACAGTGGCCCGTGGTCGAATCGCCGGCTGAAGCCGTCATGGGCGCTGCGGCGAACATGGCGGCGGCGGCCGTCGCCAGGGCAATACCGGTAAGTTTGCTTGCTGTTTTCATGGATCACTCCTCGTTTGTCATCAGTGGGAATTGGCCGGTAACCGCGAACACGGGGCGGTACCGGGTACGGCAACAGCCGTCTAACCGCAGAGCATAGTGCGCACCGCACTTCACAAGGTCGTCCCGAAAAGATCACATTTGTGTCACAACGGCAGGTGACACTGGTGCAGGGGTAAGGTCACTGAGCGCGGCAAATCCCGGTCTAGTTCCAGGCAGAAGACAGACGTGGCGCGAAGCGCGGGTTAGACCTGTAACGCCGGGTGACAGCAACAACCCCGACCGCGAGTTGACACCCAGGAATGATTTGTGGTCAATGCGTTGAAATTATGCCAACATGGAACGCGCGCTCAGAATGAAGGATCTCGACGACGCCCCACCATCTCCATGCGATTCAAGCTGAAAAATGGTCTGAATATCCCCATCTCAGGGGCTCCCGAACAGGTGATGGATGCGGGTGCGGACGTATCCCGAGTCTCCCTGCTGGGGGCTGATTATCCGGGGCTGAAACCGGTCCTGGCCGTCGAGGAAGGTAACCGGGTCGCACTCGGCCAGACGCTGTTTACCGACAAGAATCACCCCCAGGTTTCCTATACCTCACCGGCGAGCGGTGTCGTCTCACGGATCGTACGCGGCTACCGGCGGGCGCTCGAGGGCGTCGAGATCCGCGTCGGCGGCGACGATGAACTGCGCTTCGACAGCTACCCGCCCGAGGAACTGGAGGCACTCACGGCCGCCCAGGTTCGCGATCTCCTGCAGCGCAGCGGCCTGTGGACAGCACTGCGCACCCGACCGTTCAGCCGGGTGCCCCCCGCGGATGGCGTACCGCAGTCCATCTTCGTCACAGCCATGGACAGCAACCCGCTGGCGGCCGATCCCCGCGTGGTAATCTCCGCCTACCGAGCGGATTTTATGCACGGTCTGCAGATCATCCAGCAACTCACCGACGGCAGCGTATGGATCTGCACGGGCACCGGTGCGGATATCCCCGTGCCGAACGGGACCCGTTTCAAAACGGCGGTTTTCCAGGGCCCCCACCCCGCCGGGCTACCCGGAACCCATATTCACTATCTGAACCCCGTGAGCCTGACGCGGAGCGTCTGGTATTTGAACTATCAGGATGTCATCGCCATCGGGCGGCTGTTCACCAGCGGCCGGCTCTGGGTGGAACGGCTGGTGGCCATTGGCGGTCCTGCGGTCAGACGACCCAGGCTGCTCAGGACGCGGCTCGGTGCCGACCTCGCGGAATTGTTGCGGGACGAACTCATCGAAGCGGAGGTTCGGGTCATCTCGGGCTCGATCCTTGCCGGTCGCCGAGCGGCGGACGCAGCGGCATTTCTGGGTCGTTATCATCTTCAAGTATCCGTGTTGCGAGAGGGTCGCGAACGGGAATTTCTCGGTTGGCTGGCGCCGGGACTGAACAAGTTCTCTGCCTCTAATGCCTACCTGTCCGCCTTTTTCCCCGGACGCAAGCTGGCGATGACGACGACGCAAAACGGCAGCCCCCGGGCGATGATTCCCGTGGAGGCATATCAGCGGGTGATGCCCCTGCGCCTGTTGCCGACCCAGTTACTGCGAGCAATCCTGGTAGGTGATACTGTCGCGGCCCAGGAACTCGGTTGTCTGGAACTCGATGAAGAAGACCTGGCCCTGTGTTCCTTCGTCTGCCCGAGCAAGTACGACTACGGCCCCGCCCTGCGGGAAACGCTCAACCGCATTGAGAAAGAGGGCTGATGCGCTCACTACGCCGCTACCTGGACCGACTGCAGCCGCTGTTCAGGCGTGGCGGCCGTTTCGAACAGTTCAGCGCCGTGTTCGAAATGATGGACACGCTGCTCTACACCCCTGCCGATGTCACGCGCGACGCCCCCCATGTACGCGACGCCATGGACCTCAAGCGCCTGATGATTTTCGTGGTGCTGGCGGTCACACCCGCGGTCCTGGTCGGTATGTACAACACCGGCTACCAGGCGAACCTGGCCATGGGGCAGCTTGGTCTGAACGCGGTGCCGGGCTGGCGCGGCGACCTACTCGGCCTGTTGGGCATCGGCTTCTCGGCCCACAGCATCTGGTCCTGCCTGGTGCACGGCCTGCTGTATTTCCTGCCGGTCTACCTGGTCACCCTGGTTGCCGGTGGCCTGTGGGAAGTGTTATTCGCGGCGGTGCGCAATCACGAGGTCAACGAGGGTTTCCTGGTAACCTCCATGTTGTTTGCCATGACTCTGCCGCCGACCATACCGCTGTGGCAGGTAGCCATCGGCATTTCCTTCGGCGTCGTGATCGGCAAGGAAGTGTTCGGCGGCACGGGCAAGAATTTCCTCAATCCCGCGCTCACCGGCCGGGCGTTCCTGTTCTTCGCCTATCCGGGGAACATGAGCGGTGACGCTGTGTGGACGGCGGTGGACGGTTATACCGGTGCCACGCCGCTGGCGCTGGCCGCCGCGGGCGGCTTGCCGGAGCTGCACGCCCACGGCATCAGCTGGGCACAGGCCTTTCTGGGCCAGATCGCCGGTTCCCTGGGCGAAACCTCCACGCTGGCCTGTCTGCTGGGCGCCGGCATGCTCGTGGTCACCCGCATTGCTTCCTGGCGGATCATGGCCGGCGTCTTCTTCGGCATGGTCGGGACGGTGCTGCTGTTCAACACCTTCGGGAGCGATGCCAACCCCTTGACCGCGCTGCCCTGGTACTGGCATTTCGTCCTCGGGGGATATGCCTTCGGCATGGTGTTCATGGCCACCGATCCGGTAACGGCCGCGATGACCGACGCCGGGCGCTGGGTCTTCGGCGTACTCATCGGCGCCATGGTGGTCCTGATCCGGGTAGCCAACCCTGCCTTTCCCGAAGGGATGATGCTCGCTATCCTGTTTGCCAACGTCTTCGCGCCACTCATTGACTACGCGGTAGTACGGGTACATGTCAGAGCCAGAGCACGACAAACCGACTGAGTCGGGAGCCACATCCGCCAACGATGGCGTGGGCCGCACCCTGGTGGTGGCGCTGGTGCTGTGCGTCGCCTGCTCTCTCGTGGTTTCAACCGCGGCGGTGGGTCTGCACCCGCTCCAGGAGGCCAATCGGGAACTGGACCGGCAGCGCAATATCCTGCTCGCTGCGGGACTCTATACCCCCGAACGCAAGGTGGCCGATCTTTTCGACCGTGTAGAGACACGCTGGGTGGACCTGTCGAGCGGGCGTTTTGTCGATCCCCCGGACCGGGATGCACGCGAGGAGCGGATCAGTATTCCCCCGGCACGGGACATCGCCGGTATCAAGACCCGCCCGCGCTACGTCGAAGTGTACGTGGTGCCCGGGGACGGGGCGCTGCACTCGATCATTCTGCCCATCTGGGGGCTGGGTCTGTATTCGACACTGCACGGCTACCTCGCCCTTGCGGGCGACGGTGACACCGTCCAGGGCATCCGCTTTTACGAACACGGTGAAACGCCGGGTCTGGGCGGTGAAGTGGACAACCGCCGCTGGCTGGATCTCTGGCCGGGGAAACACATCTATGCAGACGGCAGTGAACCACGCCTGAGGCTGGTGAAAGGCGGTGTCGACCCGAACGCCGGTGATGCCGCCTATGCGGTGGACGCCCTGACCGGGGCCACGCTCACCAGCCGGGGCATCAGCCGGATGTTGCAGTACTGGTTCGGTGACGACGGTTACGGCCCGTTCCTCGCGGGCCTGCGCAAAGGGGAACTCTGATGCAAGCAGAAGCAAAAAAAGCACTGTTCGACCCGCTGGTGGACAATAATCCCGTGGCTCTGCAGATCCTCGGCATCTGTCCCACACTGGCGGTCACCACCAAGCTTTCGACAGCGTTCACCATGGCCATCGCCCTGACCCTGGTGCTGGCGTTTTCCAACCTGTCCATCAGCCTGATCCGCCGGCACATCCCCAACAGCATCCGCATCATCGTCTACATGGTCGTGATCGCCTCGCTGGTGATCGTGGTGGACCAGTTCATCAAGGCCTTCGCCTATTCGATCAGCAAGCAACTCTCGGTGTTCGTCGGCCTGATCATCACCAACTGTATCGTGCTCGGCCGCGCCGAGGCCTTTGCCTCGAAACAGCCGCCTGTCCTGAGTTTCCTCGACGGGATCGGGCACGGTCTCGGTTTCAGCCTGGTATTGATGGTCGTGGGGACGGTCAGAGAGTTGCTGGGTTCGGGCACACTGTTCGGCCAGACCGTCCTGCCACTGACCAGGGATGGCGGCTGGTATCAGGCCAATGGCATGATGCTGCTCGCGCCCACCGCGTTCTTCCTGATCGGGCTGCTGGTATGGGCGGTGCGCACCTGGAAACCGGCTCAGGTCGAGAAGCCCGAATACCGCATCCGCCAGGTGCACCGTACCGAGGCCCTGTGATGAGCGAGTACCTGAACCTGTTCATTCGTGCGACCTTCATCGAGAACCTGGCCCTGACCTTTTTTCTCGGCATGTGCACCTTTCTGGCGATCTCCAAGAAGATCGGCACGGCCATCGGTCTTGGCCTGGCGGTGACGATGGTGCAGACCATCACCGTACCCGTGAACAACCTTATTTATCACTTTCTGCTCAAGCCGGGCGCGCTCGAGTGGCTGGGTTATCCAGATGTGGATCTACGTTTTCTTGGGCTGATCAGCTACATCGGCGTCATCGCCGCGATGGTGCAGATACTGGAGATAGCCCTCGACCGTTTCTTCCCATGGCTCTACAACGCGCTGGGGATATTTCTCCCTCTGATCACGGTGAACTGCGCCATTCTGGGCGGTTCCCTATTCATGGTGGAGCGGGAATACGCCTTCGGCGAGGCGGTGGTGTTCGGTTTCGGCAGCGGCCTGGGCTGGGCTCTGGCCATCACCGCGCTGGCCGGGATTCGCGAGAAATTGAAGTACAGCGACGTTCCCGACGGCCTGCAGGGACTGGGCATCACCTTCATCACGGCGGGACTGATGTCGCTGGGCTTCATGGCCTTCTCGGGCATGCAGTTATGAATACGCGCCGCTCACCGGCGGCATCGGCAGCCGCGAGGCAAACGGCGGGAACAACAATATGATTGTGATCGGTCTCGGGGTGGGAATGTTCACGGCCGTCGTCCTCGCGCTGGTCAGCATCATCCTGCTCGCCCGCGCCTGGCTCGAGCCCGGTGGAGAGGCGCTTATCACCGTGAACAAAGTGAAGACCTTCCGGACATCGGTGGGGGTAAAACTCGCCGACGCCCTGGGGCGGGCCGGGTTGTTCGTTCCCACTGCCTGCGGCGGCGGTGGCACCTGCGGCCAATGCCGGGTAAAGGTACTGGGCAGCGATGAGAATATTCTGCCCACAGAGGCAACCCACATAACGCCCCGGCAGGCCGCCGCCGGGGAACGGCTTGCCTGTCAGGTGACGGTTCGCCACGACCTGTCGGTGGAGGTACCCAGCGAGATCTTCGGCGTAAAGCTCTGGGACTGCACGGTGCGCTCCAACCACAACGTGGCGACATTCATCAAGGAACTGATCCTCGAATTGCCGCCGGGTGAACGCATCGACTTCCGGGCCGGCGGCTACGTGCAGCTGGAGTGCCCGCCCTATTCCCTGAAATATTCCGATTTCGAAATCGAGGAGGAATTTAGGGACGAGTGGGACCGGTACGGGCTGTGGCGGTACGTCGCCGGAACCAAAGAGCCGGCGGTCCGCGCCTATTCCATGGCCAGCTACCCGGATGAAGACGCCATCATCATACTTAACGTGCGCATCGCCACCCCTCCGCCAGGCGCATCACCGACGGTACCGCCGGGCGTGGTGTCCTCTTTCCTGTTCGGGCTCAAAGCGGGTGACAGGCTCCGTGTATCGGGACCCTTTGGGGAATTCTTTGCCAAGGACACCGACCGGGAGATGGTATTCGTGGGCGGTGGCGCAGGCATGGCGCCCATGCGTTCGCACATATTCGATCAGCTCAAACGGCTCGGCAGCGCCCGCCCGATGAGTTTCTGGTATGGTGCCCGCAGTCACCGGGAAATGTTCTATGTCGAGGAGTTCAACCGCCTGCAGAACGACTACGAGAACTTTCGCTGGTCCGTCACGCTCTCGGACCCCAAGCCCGAGGACAACTGGACCGGTTACCGGGGATTTATTCACCAGTCCCTGTACGAACACTATCTGAAAGACCATCCGGCACCGGAAGAATGCGAGTACTACCTGTGCGGACCGCCCATGATGAATACCGCGGTCATCCACATGCTCGACGAACTCGGTGTCGAACCGGAGAACATCATGCTGGATGATTTCGGGGTGGGCGGACGATGATTGAATTCCTGTTCAGCGTCGTTGTCGTGCTGATCGCCTTCGGCGGCATGGCCATCGGCATCCTGGCCGGTCGTGGTCCCATCAAGGGCGGCTGCGGCCGTGGCGAAAGCGCCTGTGATAGCCACTGCGCAAGGCGATGCGAGCATCGTCGCAGAGGCCGGAAAGCCTGAGGAGACGTAATGGACATGGTCAAGGACTATATGTCGGCGAACCTGGTGACCCTGTCACCGTCCATGCCCATCCTTGCCGCGGCTCGGCAGCTGGTCGAATACCGCATCTCCGGGGCGCCGGTGGTGGACCAGCAGGGAAATCTGGTGGGTCTGCTGTCCGAGAAGGATTGCATGCGTATCGCCCTGCACGCGGGCTACCACAGCGAGGCAGCGGGTACGGTCGCGGAATACATGCAGAAGGACGTCAAGACGGTGGACGCGGAGCGGAACATCGTGGACGTGGCCATGATGTTCATCGAGGATGGCTATCGCCGTTACCCGGTGATGATGGACGGCCGGCTGGTCGGGCAGATCAGCCGCAGGGATGTTCTGAAGGCGCTGGCAGTTCTTTCCTGACATTTTTCGGGCGCCCGCCCGGTGCGTGTTGCGGCTTTTACGGAGGTACAAGAAGATGGGTGAGATACTGAGGCCGCCGACCGTGGCGGATTTGATGATCAGGGACGTGCATACGGTACACCCGGACATGAACCTGGACGAGGCGATTGGCTATCTGGTGAAGCATAAAATTCCTTTCGCGCCGGTGGTGGAACGATGCGAGGAGGGCAACGAGCTGATCGGCCTGATCTCGGAAATGGACTGCCTTGGGTATCTTTCCAACGAACTCTTTTATAACAATCCGGACATCAACGTGCGGTCGATGATGCACAAGTTTCCTCTGTGCGCCTCGCCGGAGAGCGATATCTTCGTCTTGGCCACCATCTTCACCCAGCACGTCTACCGGCATCTTCCGGTAGTCAAGGACAAACTCCTGCTGGGCATCATCAGCCGCCATCACGTGCTGAAGGCAATGCATGAATTTTCCATGACAGTATGCCGGGACAAATCAAGGAAGAAGACACACCTGGATCTCCATGAACTCGCTAACCTGCGCTTCATCATCAAATAGTTCGCGCCAGGCGGCCCGCGAGGACGGAGGATCAGCGTCCCGCGCTTTCTGTATCCGCACCTCGACTCATAGAAGGTGGCAAGCTTGTGGATAATGACCCGCACTTCGCACAGCCTGAAGGTCGGGCGCTGGTCCGCGGTGTCGGCCGTCGGGTATCTTGAAGCGCGTGGCACGGTTGCCGGCATCCTCTAAGGGCGGCCGGGTCCCCTGTAAGCATGCACTTCCCGCCTGCCACCCGGCAGAAGGAGACGGGGCTGCACGATCTCATGGTATCGAGAAACTTGCTTCCGCGAATTGTTCTGTGGCTGTGCTGCGCCTCGGGTGCAGCCGTACTGGCTGACGAACTGCCGACGGACGGCGGTCAGCCGCGGAAGGCGCGCAGTGTCCATCAGCTGGCCGCCTACCTTAAGGATGCGCCGCTCGAAGCGCGAGCGGATTTTGCACTGGCGGTACTCTCTGAACTGATCGGAGCCTACAGTCGCGAAACAGTCCAGGCGCGCGCCGCGTTACGGGGCAGTCGCGGCAACAGGGATCTGTCGCGCTGGGTCCGGGCTGTCGACGGCCTGATACTGGACCTGCAAGGGTTGCTCGATGCGCTCTCGCCCGAGACGCCAGTACAGATCAGCGAGCGTGATGCTGAGACGGTGTATTTGATTGTGGGCGGCAGCCCGGTATTGTTGAACGGGCCAAGAGCAAGCGAGAGAGCGATGCTCGAACAGCGCGTGCTGGAGCGTTTCTGCAGTCGCAATTACTGCGATGACCTGTTCGAGGACGAACTGCCCCACGCAGCGGCTTCGGCGACACTGGAGTCCCTCCCCTTATGGCGGTTCAGCGACCAGGGCGGGCCCGTGTGCGCGAGCGGAGATGGCCTGGAACTCCAGTTCCGCAGCGCATTCGATCTGGGGCATAAGCGCGAAATCTGCTCACGCATGGTCGCCGAGTTGAACAGCCTAATTACAGCATTGCGCACCAACACCAGTGACGGTAAGCCGGTTGAGTGGAAGTATCTGGCAATTAATCCGGACCCGGGGACGGATTTGCAGCGGGTCATCTTTAATGCCGCGGGGGATTATCTGCTGCTGTCGCTACCTTCGCTCTCCGGCGCTCAGCAGTTTTTCAGGGCCTCTCTGCCGTGGGTGGCGGCAAGGGTCGAGGACAGGCGCTACAACCTGGTTATCCTCAATGCGGAAGAAAAACTGGGTTTGCCGGTTGCTGAACCGGAAAATACCGACCCGTGAATACATCCCCCCGGACGGCGCCACGACGCCGGATCCCACCAGGCGGCGCTTGACGCCCGTTACCTTGATCTCAATGTAATCTCAGCCGGGTGTTTCGATGATGAGGGATTCACCAGAGCGGCGGGTGAGTGTGAGCACGACGACCTCCTTGCCGTGCTCGATCTGCTCCAGCATGTCGAACAGCGGATGTGTGTCTGGCAGAGCTTTTACCGAGAACCCGCGCATGTATCGTAATGTCCGGCAGTCTTGCCCCCCACCAGCGAGCGGTTAACACGCCCTACTCATACCAGGCCCCCGGTTCCGCCGGGTCCATATCTGGAAACCCTGGCCGATCCGCGCGGCGGACAGGAAGATGGACGGTAACGTCGGTATCGTGCTGGACAATCTGCTGGCTGGCCTGGCGGCGGCTATGATTTAGGCCGGGAGCAGGACGGTATGGCGACGCGCAAACCGTTCAAGCATGCGCGCTGCCATGGATTGTTCCGAATGGCTGCCTGGCGTCGCTTGATCGAGCCCTCGCTGGTCCAGGAGGTTATTGAGTGGCGCGTCGGACACCGGTAACATCCGGGACACAGGGCACATAATCCAGGGAGTGACAAACATGATCGATCTGGAATCGATCAAGGCCGGTTTGGAGAACGGCGAGTTTACGCTCGAGTACCTGCCCATCGTATCCCTCGACAGTGAGCGCTGTGTCGGTGTTGAAGCACTGGTGCGCTGGCAGCGTCCGGCGGGGGTCATTTTCCCCGATGACTTTGTGCCGTTAATCGAGAATACGCCGCTATCGGGCCTGGTCACCTACTGGGTGATCGACCAGGTTGCGCTGGAACTCGGTGACTGGCTCAGGAACGAGGACAACGTTGAGCTGCATATTAACGTGCCGCCGGAGCTTCTGGGGCGTGGCGGGCTGGAATACGCCGCACAGAAGTCGGGGCTCAGCGACGTCAGGCACAAGGTCGTTCTCGAGATCACCGAGCGCGGGCTCCCGGATCAGCTGGGCCTGCAGGCGCTCGACCTGGCCGCCGGCCAAGGTGTGCGCATCGCGTTGGATGATGTCACCATCGACCCTGCCAACGTGCTGGTGCTGTCGCGCACCCATGCGAACATCATCAAGATCGACAAGTCGGTGTTACTCGACGACCACCAGGGCACGGGCACGCCACGCTGGGCCGAAGCGCTGGGCGTCCTGTTGCGCACCACGGACCTGGGAGTGATTGTAGAGGGTGTGGAGACGGCCGAGCAGATCAGTCTGCTGCGTGCTGCCGGCGTCAAGCAGGCACAGGGCTATTATTTCTCGCCGCCCTTGCCGGCGCAGGAGTTTCTGCACTATTTCGCCCGGCAAGGCTGAGCCTCTCCGCTGGTATCTGCGAGGAAACGTAAGCTTCCCCGTCAAGTAGGCCATTGGGCCTGTTGGCAGGCGTCAATCGACGCTCACCCCGTCACCAGAGTACCGGTACAAAGACCTTGTCACCGAAATCGCTTATCAGCCCTGTTGTCTGTAGCTGCTTGATTAACAATTTGCCATCGACAGGGTCGAGCACGGCAGAGTTACTAATGTGAATGTTGCTTATCAAAACTAAACGCTACTGTATTGACACAGATCATGTTTTTATGCACCATCTCTACACGGATCAGGGAGGTGCTTATGGATCATTCACTAGACTTTGAAGTCCGCATGCCACCGGGTTGGTGGGTTCGCGTGGGGCTGTTCGGCGCAGCGATGTTCAACCTGGGCGTACTGATAGGCGCGCTATTCTGACGACCCCCTGGATTGGCGGGAGCGTCCCTCCCCCACGCCCTCCGCCAGGGATCGGAAAAACGCCTTCTTGGCGGAAGGGTCGGTTGGTGTAGTTTCCGGCAACCGGTTCCGTCCGATGCCTACGATCACAAAGCCACGGGTGTAGATCGGATCGTCCGGTGGCAGCGATCTGATTTTCAGCGGTTTCCGCGATTTCCCAGTCATCGCACTATTCCTTTGGCTCCTTGCGCACGGCTTCGGGCAGCCGATTTTGTTCGAGCCGTCGGTACTGATATTGATAAAGATGTCGTGCGACGTGTCCTTGCCAACCATTACCGGCGAGTTCCCGCCAGTCGATCCGCCTGGCACATCTCACAAGCATCGGCCTCGCATTCCGAGTTATTGTCGAGTTACTGTAAAGTGGTAGCTCACCCGATCCTGGCTGTATTGTCCTCGCCCTTTGTCGGCCAGCATGCGTCACCGCATCCCGCGTTTAATCAGAACGGGGATTCGTCAGGATCGACCGACTGTCCCCACCCATCTGCCTCACTCATGCCGGGGCCGGCCGCCTCCGTTCAGGCTCTGTTCAGGAACCCTTTCCTATAGTCATGACACACAGGGATGCACGATGTGCATCGGGGTCCATCCAGAACAGGTCATTGCGAAGAGGCGTCCCAATGAAGACCTTAACGATTCATGACTGGAAATACAGGTTGAAACTTGTCAGCCGACTGGTGACCGCATGCCTGCTGGTGACACCGGCGGCCGTTCAGGCAAGTCCGCAGGCGCCGACCATTCAGCTGTTTCCGACCACCGTGCTGGAAGAGATCAAGCATACGGGCGACGTCGCCGCGCAGATGGAAACCGGCCTGCAGACCGTCATCGGTCGTCTCGATGAGCAACAGAAACTCTATGTGGAAAGCAAATGCGAGGGGAACGAGGGCGACCCCGGCTGTGAACGCATCGCCAGGCAAATGGGCAAGAGCTATCTGGAGATGCTGACCATCATGGGCGACCGGCTGCCGGAGATGGAGACAGCCGTCAACAACACGTCCGCCAGCCTCCGGAAGCGCTTGCGCAGCGAACTCGGTCAGAAAAAAACCTCCTGGACCCTGCAGGAAATGCTGGTCGATGCACAGTCCGACAACGCAGACAAAGCCGGCCGCCCGGCGCTGCGCGGGCGCTCCGGCATGCGGCTCAGCGATCGCTTCCACCAGTATTACAGACTGGTGGCCCGCTCCGGCGGCGAGGTCAATTCGTCCCTGGCGGTCATCGCCTCGGACATCTATCTGGATATGCAGGAAACCTCCGGCCTGATCGCGCGCACCCGCGACGAGATCAGCCGGGCCACCCTGATGGAGCAGCTGAACCAGTCCTTTGGAACCATTACACCGGAGATGCAGGAAGTGGTAGCGGGGGTGAAATCCATCCTGTTCGGCGAGGACGAGGCACTGATGCCGATGACGGCACCACCCGCCAGCCAGCCCGAGCCGGTTGATGAAAGCCCCTTGAATCTCTAACAGCAAAACCGCCGGGGAACACCGCCATGAACAAAGCGACAACATCCACCGTCACCGCCGCGCTTGCCGCGGCGACACTGGCAGCCATACTCACGGCCTGTAATGCCAACCCGCCGCGAGCCACCGCCTGCAGCCTGCCCGAAGGTACCGACCTGGATCGCGCCATCAGCGCCGCGCGCTTCGACCTGACGACCGGTTGCGAACAGCAGTTCGATCAATACTTCCAGCGCCTGCTCACGATCGCCGAAGGCGATCCCAAAAAGGACAACAAGGCCGCCTTCAGCGAGTTCCTGATATGGGCCAATGAAGAAGGCCTGTTGAGCAAGCGCCAGGCACGGGAACTCTACACCCGTTATTTCGGCGTCAAGTACGTCTCCCTGATCAGTGACTACAGCGTCTGTGCCCAGACCTGCCCGCGCCGCGACGAGGTCATGCGCGAGATGAACAAGGAACTGGTGAACAAGGAACAGGGCCTGCTCAAGGTCAGCGCCGACCGGCGCGAATACTACCGGGCGAACCGCCTGTTCCAGGAGACCGAACTGGTTCTGGAGGCCACCTGCGAGGCCTGCGGGCCGGTCGAGTAAGCGGCAATGGCGCACGGCAACGGCCGCGGCTTTCTGTCGGGCATGCTGTTTGGCGTGGTGGTCAGCCTGGTGACGGGTCTGATGGGCGTGTACCTGCTGATGGTGCTGGACATCATTTCGGTGTCCGTGATCGACACGCCCGGGTTGCAGGTCGTGAGCGAGTGGACCCGACGCAACCTGGGTCTGTCGGTGCTGCCTTTTGCAATCACCTTCGGTCTGTACGCGCACAGCCTGCGCGCGCTGGCCGGGCGGCTGGATGACGGCTCGCCGCAGAACGAAATCGGACAGCTCGAACATCTGACCGACGTCTGGACCAGCCTGTTCTTCGGCATCGGAGTGATCTGGACCGCCATCGGTATGCGCAGCGCCCTGCTGTACGCCCTGGGCGACCCGTCGGTGGCGGCACAGTCCGGCGCCTTTGCTATCCTGTCGCGGCTGGTCGATGGCGGCATCCTCACCGCCCTGACCACCACCATCGTCGGCGGTGTCGGCGGTTACCTGATGCGCGTGATCAAGAGCTCCTGGCTGGGCACCAGACTGAACCGCTACTACGAACAACAGGACCAACGCCACGCCACACAGGTCGAACACCTGCTGCGCGATATCAGGGAATCCATTGGTTGTCTTGCCGCAACACCGTCGGCCGCGGTCTATGAACCTGTCGAAGAACAATGATTGCGCGTCGCAACAGCCGGACCTACTCAACAACAGCCGGCGGTGCGGGCAGCGATACCGATGCGCTGCAAACCGATGTCATGCGCTTCATGTCCATCCTTGGCCTATGCCTGATGGCCCTGTTCGCATTGGTACAGGCTATTCCGCTGCAGGACACCAATGGCGCCCTGCCGGAACCCGCCGCGCAGAAACTGCGGCAGACCATCGGCTTCCAGCAGCAACGCGCGCAGCGACTCCAGGCCGACCTTAACCGTCTGTCGGCACAGCTACGCGAGGTCAACGAGCGCAACAGCCATGCCCGGCTGGCGCTGTCATCCACGCAGCAACAGCTGACGCGGCTGGTTGACCAGACCGAGCAGGCGCGCAGCGACCGGGATCATCTGACCGCTGAGCTGGGCATTCTGCACGACCGGCTCGCACAGGGCCGGAAAGAACTGACCGGGATTCAGCGCGCGACACAACAGAAACAACAGTCGCTGCAGCAACTCCAGCGGCGCCTCGACGCATCACGGAAACAGCTCCATGACATCGGTCAACGGGCCACCGCCCTGCAGATAAATCCGGCACCGGCACCCATTCCGCCGGTCGCGGATAAGCCGCCTGCGCCGCTACCGAAGGCCCATAAACAGGGCTTCACGCTACGATTTGCGTCTGCCGAGGCGCTCGAACGCATGGTGGCGGCCGGAACGGTCAGCCTGTACGCCATGGCGGGAAAGCAGGCCTGGCGCTTGTCGCTGGCCAAAGGCCGCCCGGTATTCGCCCCCGGGACATTCCCGGCCTGGTTCCACGAAATGGCGTCTTCAACGGTTCCGGTCGGCTACCTCAGCAACCTGGAAAAATCCATCGGCCAACGCGTCCGGTCACCGCTGGTCTGGGGCGTGCAGTTGCCCCCGGCGACCCGACAGGGAATTGCCTCCCTGACCCACGACCACAGCGGCGGGGACCTGGTGATAGAGGCCGACGGCCGCGTAACGCTGGAACCGGGGTGATACGCGCATGTGCCGAGTCGCAATCCTTCTTGTCAGCCTGGGCCTGCTGGTGGTGCCAGGCTGTGCGCAGCAGCCAACGCGACAAACTCCGGGCGAAGCGTCGTCGCTCCAGCACTGGATCGACATCGAACTCGCACCGTATCTGGCCGAACACCTCGGTCGGCATCCCCGCTTCAAGGGCGAGTCGGTGATTCTGGTGAGTCTGGACGGGTCTGACATTGAGCCGGACATTGACGGCCTGACCCGCAGCCTGCGCGACCGGTTGATGGACAGCCTGCTCAGCGACGCCGCCGTCACCCTGCCGTGGCAACCGCAGCAACCACCGGCGCAGCACCATCGGCGGCTCGACCAGGTACAGTGCGGAAGAATCCGCGACGCGGACTATTACATCGGTATCGAGATCGCCCGCACCGCGACCGCGCAGTATCGGGTCTCGGTGCGGGCCCTGGACGTGCGGGCCGGCGAGTGGGTCAGCGGATTCGGCAAGAGCTGGTCAGGCGCACTGACGCCCGGCGAACTGCACGCCCTGCAGGAACGCCGTACCGATGAATCCCTGCGCGGTCTCCGGGTCCTGCCTTTCAGTTCCGAACACCCGGACATGGCGGCCGGCTATCTTGCCAACAACCTGAGCTGCCTGCTGCGCCAGCACGACGAGGAAGACCTGGTGATCTACGTCGAGTCGCTGAAATCCGACCAGCCGGCGCTGCGCACGCTGCTGAGTCTCGTCGGCAACAATCTGTCGCGTTACCGCGAGGTGCGCGTCACGGACGTGAAAAAGGAATCGAACTTCGTCCTGCGCGGCGAGGCCCACGAAGTCCAGCCGGACCTGTATCAGGTGTGGGTGGTATTGCACCCGAAAGGCTCCGGGCAACACCTCGTCGGCATGGACACCGACACCTATGTGCGGTCGTCACCGGCCGGTGACGACCGCCGGCGCACGCGGCCGGCAACCGGCCTGCCCGACGCAAAACCGGCCATCGCCGCCATGGAGCTGGTACGCCGGCGCAGCAGCGGCGGCGACAGTGACAACTGCACGGGACAACCGGGCGGTGGCTACGGCGGTGTACCGGTCACGGTCGGCTGCCCGCTGCTGGAGCTGACCGTCGAACGGGCCGATCGGGTATTTGTTTTCGTCCACGGGACCAGAGACGGCCTCAGCCGCCTGTCATCCGCGACCTGCAGTAGCGACAGGGAAGCCCCGGTGGATATAGAGGAAAAGCGTACTTACCGCTTCCCTGCCGGGCGTTTTTCCGACTCGGACTGGCCCACCGTCTATGCTATCGCCGTCAGTGGGCCGGACCTGTCACGGCAGTTCAGCGGACTGCTGGAAGTGCTGCCCGATGCCTGTAGCAGTGCACCGGGCCGGCGCGCTGACAAGGATGGCATGGACCTGTGGCTGGACGGTCTCGACCACCTGATCGCCGCAAGCGGCGACCACGCGGTCTGGACGGCAAGGCGTATACCATGATGCGGACCATAGGATTCCTGTCGGGTATTTGTCTGACCGTCGCGGCCTTGCTGCTGGTGCTGGACAGCCGGGAGAGTCGGGAGAGTCGGCCGCCTGAAGCCGTGACGCCGGCCCCCACGGCGGAACAACTCTCACAGGTGGTTGCGGCGATAGCCGAACACGTAGATCTGGTACCGGAGGCTAACCTGTCCGGGCAGGACGTTACACCGCAGACCGAAACTGCGACTGCCGGTAATGAACCCCAGCGCGCTGTCGACACAGCCGCACCAGACGTTGCACCGCAGCCCGAGGTACAAGCGTCTGCAGAAGCCGTCGCGTCGCAGCCGCAACCTGCGACTGCCGACAATGAACTACAGCGCGCTGTCGACACAGGCGCACCAGACCCCGTACAACAACCTGAGGTGCAGGCCGCGGCGGAAGCCGTCACATCGCAGCCGCACACCGCGGCCACCGGTAATGAACCACAGCGCGCTGTCGACACAACCGCGCCTGCCCCCGGACAGCAGCCCGACGTGCCCGCGGCGGCGCAGGCCGATGCATCCGGCACCTATCTGTTCTGGAGTCCGTTTCACAGCGTCTGGGCGGCACAGGGTTTCGCGCGGCGCCTGACCGCGGCCACACAGGTACCCGTCGAGGTGGTCGATGGCGGCCCGGGGAACTACCGGGTGGCATTCAGCTACCAGGATGAACTGCAGCGCCGGACGCGCATGGACCGCATCACCACCATCACCGGATTGACGCTGGAATAGTCATGACGTGGTTGCAGTCGGCGCTGACCGTCTTCCTTGCCCCCCTGATCGTCACAGCGGTGGTCGCCGGAACGGAGGCATCGCTCGACGGCGATGCGCTGGAGGCGCGCTGGCAGAGCTTCGCGCAGACCGCCTCGCAGACGCGTCCGGCTCGCGCTTTCCCGTATGCGGACTGCTTCGAGCGAGCCGCCGAGGCCCATGAATTGCCCGAAACTCTGCTGCTGGCCGTCGCCCGAGGTGAAAGCGACTTCGAACCCGCCGCCCGGTCGCAGGCCAACGCCTACGGACTGATGCAAATACTCTGGCCCGGCACGGCAAAACACCTGGGCCTGAACCGCCTGTCGGATTTGCTGGAACCCTGCACCAACGTCGAGGCCGGCGCGCGCTACCTCAAGGAACTGCTGGAACGCTACCAAGGCAACCTTCACCGGGCGCTCGCGGCCTACAATTATGGACCATCGCGGATTCCGGTGGCCGGCGGAGAGCTGCCCGACGGGGCTGTGTGGTACAGCGGCTATATCCTGCGCCACCTGGATTTCGTCCTGAACGGCGGCGGTAAACGGCCGGCCGCCTCACCGCCCGGCCCCTATTCAGACCAGGAGAGGTTGTTCATTATCCGTTTTGCCCGTCCGTACCGGGCGGCCGCGTTTGTCGAAAGCCTGCAGCCCAGCTTCGGCGAAATCCGCCTGGACTGGTTCCGGCGTCCGCGAGGCGGGTTTGACGTGGTGATGTTGTACAGCAACGAACAGGAGCGGGGACGCGGGCAGCAGCTGCTCTCGGCCCTGGGGTTCTGAGCACCATGCAACGGGCCGTGCCGGCGCTGGTTCTGGTGTGTCTCTGGGGCGTGGCCGGTGTGGCGGCTGCGGCCTTCCGCGCCTATGCCACCGTGCTGGACGTGCAACCGATCGTCGAGACCTGGTACGAGCCCGTCACCCGTACGGTCTGCACCGATCCGGACGCCGCCGCACGCGAGTTCACCGAGGTTGCGACTACCATCGGCGCGGATATCCGCGGCCAGATTCGCCGCTGGCAGGCGCAGCGGTCCTGCAAAGCCGTTACGGAAAGACAACCCCGGGAACGGGTCACGGCGTATCGCGTGACCTACCGCTTTCGCGGACACACCGCCACGACGCAGCTGTCCCACCATCCCGGTGACCGGCTGCCGGTAAATGTCAGCCTGTCCCCCCTGCCCTACTGACATTGCTTTACCTTATTATCGCCCGCGGCGGCCCCATACGTTGGGCTAAGCCCCGTAGGTTGGGCCGAGCCTGCGAAGCCCGGCGTTTGGCTGTGTTGGGTTTCACTTCGTTCAACCCAACCTACAGGGTTTCTCGCGGCGCCGATGCAAATCCCCTGGCGCCAGCTCTATCAGTCACCAAAGCGCACGCTTAACAGGGCGCCACCCAGACTGCCGGAACCGATGTCCAGCGCGCCCCCGTATACGGCGATGATTTCCCGGGCCATGCTAAGGCCGATGCCATGGCCGGGAACCGTTTGATCCATGCGCTTGCCACGTTCCAGAACGGTCTCGATCATCGCGGGGTCGATACCCTGCCCGTCATCCTCGATGCTGATCTCGAGCCCATGGCCGGAAGCGACGCTGCTCTGCCTGCGCACGCACACCCTGACCTTACTTGCACAGTACTTGTAGGCATTGTCCAGCAGATTGCCAAGCGCCTCGGTCAGGTCCGCTTCGTCGCCGTAAAAGGTTGCGTCGGGGTCCAGGTCCAGGCTGACGTCCACCTGTTTGTCGCGGTACACCTTGTCCAGGGAACGCAGCAGGCGCTCCAGCACCGGTTGCAGCGCCACCGCCCGAGCCAGCGCGGCCCGGCCCGAGACGGCCGCCCGTTGTAACTGGTGCTCGATGATCCCGTCCATGCGTTCCACCTGTTCCCTGACAAGCCCGTGCTCCTCGCCGCTCTCCGCGGATTTTCTGTCGCAGAAGGACTGCATGAGCGCCAGGGGCGTTTTCAGGCTATGGGCGAGATCGTCCAGACTGTTGCGATAGCGGGTCTGCACCAGTTTGCTGTGCTCGATGAGCGAATTGAGACTGGAGGTGAGTCCGGTGAGCTCTTTGGGATAGGTGCCGTCGAGGTGTTCCGCGGCGCCCTGCTCGATGCGCCGCAGATCCGATTCGACGGTGCGCAACGGCCGCAGCCCCCAGCGCAGGATGAACCCCTGGGCGAGCAGCAGGACTCCGGCCATGGCGCCGAGCCAGCTCCACAGGGAGGTGCGAAAGCTGTCAATCTGCTCCTCGAACGCCGCCGTGTCCTCGGCCACCGAGAAGGTATAGAGTTCCTCCGCCCCGGCAGAGTCCACCCAGGCGACGCCGAAAGAGATGGCATACAGGTGGTCCGTGCCGGTCCCGGTGAAGCTGCGGAATTCGCGCTGCCCCGGTTGCTGCGGCTGCACGATGTCGACGCTGCGTCCCGCCAGCGAATCGGAACGCCACAGCGGTTTACCGTCGGCGCCGGCAATGACGGCGTAGAGTCCGGAATCCGGTTTTGAGAAGCGCGGCTCCGGGATCCTTCGCGGCGGCGTCATCCGGCCGCTCTCATCTTCGCCGGTGGCGGCCAGCAGCGCATAGATATACGACTGCAGGCGCTCCTGCATGGATGCCCTGGCGCTGACGCGAAAGGCCTTGTCCAGCGCCAGTCCGGTGGCACCGATGAAACCCGCGAGCACCAGTGTCGCGGCCAGCAGCAGGCGTGTTTGCAGTGAGCGCATCAGACTTTCAACACTCCGCGCCGGTCTCCCGTCGGAAGCGATAGCCGCGGCCACGCAGGGTTTCGATGGGTTTGATGCGGTTGTCCGGATCGAGTTTGCGCCTCAGGCGTCCGATGAAGACCTCAAGCACATTGCTGTTCCGATCGTAATCCTGATCATAAATGTTGTCGGTCAGCTCGGCCTTGGAGACCACCTGACCCGCGTGCAGCATCAGGTGCTCCAGCACACGGTATTCGAAGGCGGTCAGTTCCACGGGTTGGCCGGCGACCGTGAGGGTTTGTCTGCCGGTATCCAGTGAAACCGGCCCGCAATCGATGACCGGCTTCGACCAGCCGGCGGCGCGACGCAACAGGGCATTCATCCGCGCCTGGAGTTCTTCAAAGCGAAACGGTTTGACCAGGTAATCATCGGCACCCGTTTCCAGCCCTTCCACTTTGTCCCGCCAGTTGCGCCGGGCGGTGAGAATCAGGATGGGGAAGTGCCTGCCGTTGGCGCGAAAACGGCGCACCAGTTCCAGACCCGACATCTTCGGCAGGCCGATATCGATCACCGCCAGGTCGAGCGGAAATTCCTCGCCGTAGTACAAACCTTCCTCGCCGTCGGCCGCCACGTCGACCACGTAGCCGTTTCCTCGCAGGCGATCCCGCAGATCCTCCCGCAGGCGTGCTTCGTCTTCGACGATCAGGATATGCATGCTCAGCGCCCGCGCGATGCAGCTCGGCCGGTGTCAGCATCGATATCCATGCGCGTGACGCGGCCGTTGGTGGTCAGCACCTTGATGCGGTGAACCCGGCGGCCGTCGACCGACACGGTTTCCGCCGAAAGAATCGTGCCATTTGACTGGCGCCGCACGCGCGAGACCGCCTCGTCCAGGCTGATGCCCTTCCTCTCGGCGTGAGAGGGGGGGTGCGCGAACTGGTTGGTGAGGTCCCGATAATCGAAACCGGCGGCCGCCACCGGGCAGGCTGCCAAGAGCACGATCCAGCCGCGGATAATCAGCCGCCGGCCAATCATCGCACTGCGGCGGACACCGTATCAGGTGCCGTCAACCGGATCGACGTCAACACGCACCCGAATGTATTTACCCGGATAGCCACGCGTGCGGGTGGTAAAGGTCTGCCCCTCATAACGGTAGTGTACACGATAGCCGACGAGTTGTTGGCGCGGCTCAAGGCGGTTCACGGTCCGGCAGCGTCTCACATTGGCTGTTGTGGGCGGCCGTTGGGACGCCGCGCTGAGAGTATGTCCAATCGCGGCGCCCAGCAGGGTGCCCCCGACGGTCATCGATGTACTCCCTCGACCGCTGGCCAGCCGATTGCCGAGCACGCCGCCGATAATGCCGCCAGCCAGCGGGCCGGCATAAACACCGCGACGCGGGCTATTCTGCACCACGGTTTCTGTCCAGCACTCGTTGACCGGACGCGCGACTTGAGCCAGCTGGTACAGAGGTTCCGCCTGCAGGACTTCGGCGGTATCGACGTAGCCGGGAACGGCTGGCGCGGGGGGGGCCGTACTGCATGAGGCCAGCACGCTGATCCCGATGGGTACGGCAAGTATGGTGCGTCTCATTGCTCCTCCCCTTGTCTTGCCTGGTTGTCATTCACAACAACAGCATCCCGCGACCTTCTTACCAGGATTCCCGGTCACTATAGGCCATGCTCCCTGAATCAACGCTGAATGGGAACCGGGCCATGGCTGCAATGCTATGCGGGGTCCGCCCATTAGCCTCGGGCATGTCGGCACACACGAAGGGCACTTTGGCTTCCGTCAAGCCGGCTACGAGTCGCGAACACATGTGGGCTACAGGGAATGGGTGAGTAGACTGAACCGAGAAGGGAAAATTCTGTTCATTCATATCAGCAAGCTCGGCTACACGGAGATGGAAGTTGCTCTGGATTGATGACCGCCAGCCTTCGCCTCGGTCCACTCGGCGTGACGCTCGCGGCTTGCACCCACTCACCGGCAAGACCTCAGGTGAACCTGCGGCAGGACAGGCGGCGGACCCGCCGATTTCAGCGGCGTGGCCTGCAAGAACCGAGCTCGAGAATTCCTCCCCGGTCGTGGATGAACGGATTATCATCCTTCCAAACGCGAATGCGGAATATCCGGGCAACTGGAACTTGCCGCAGGACATCCTCAGGTGAGCGATACGGGCCAATGCCTTCGGGGAGATACAACAGAAGCCAATCACGGCCGACCTTGGCATCACCTCGTTGCAGTACCTGATATCCCCACGTTTTGGCTCCATCGACTACCATGCCACTATCCGTGTCGACGGCGTACTTTGTGCTATCACGGACCTCAATGACGACAAATTCACGCCCATCACTCTTCAGCATCTGGTCCGCTACACAGTCAAACACGACCGCTCGCGCTGAATCCAATACCAAAGCGCACACAACACCCAACAGACACGATTTCATGCCGATTCCTGCGACGTTCTTGTCCCGACTGGATGTCACCTTGTGCCGTCCCCACACCCTTCAGCTTTGAAGCATACACCTGCCCTGGCCAAGGGCAAACTGACTGGGCTTGGGGTGGGGCGGTGTGACTGGCGGGGGACCTCAGGCGAACTTGCAGCAGGACGGCGAGTTGGGCCTGGGTGATTGATTCTCGGAAGCTATTCCGCCACACCGGTCGGCTTGGCGTCAATCACAGCAATGTGCGTAGTCGATTCGAGAACCATCGCCACATCATCTGTGGAGCAACCTTCGAGCCAGATAACCGTGCCGTACTTGGTGACAATATTGATACGCCGACTCTCGCGAGCCCCTAGCCACGCCACGAGGACCTGGGCAAGCACATACCAGCCGCCGCTAGTCAGTACCGCCTCCAGTGTAATACCCGCCGCTTGGGGTCCATGCCGTTCAATCTGATGATATGCGATGTCACTCTCCGCCAGCGCAGCGGCGAACGAATCGACGCTACCCTTGAAGGCGGTGATTCTAAGTGTTGCCATCAGTAGACCTGCGTCCATGATACGACTAATCCGTTGGTACCATTATCCGCTGGCCTTCGCCTCGGTCAATTCGGGAATACCCTAACCCACCAGCACACCGCGCGCGCCCATCATGACCATCCGATAACCGGCAGGACATCAGGTGCGAACCTATGGCTGGGCAGGGATGTCGCGGATTTTGGCGACAAATTCCAGATTCTCGAAGTTCACGAGTTCCGTGAAGGTGAAAGGAAACCCTTTGTGGCGTCATCAATGGGAGGGGGTGGCATCGTTTCGGGCGTCTGTAGGTAGGAAGTCAAGTACCGCCGTGGACTGAGCCTTCGGATCTCTTGTCGTGCGGGCGCTGTCGAACTGGGCATCCCAGTACACGTTACGGATGTCCCGCAGGCGTCTGGCTTCCTTACGCTCACTGCTGTGTAAGCACTCGGTGATTACCTTGCCGAAAGCGTGATGCAATTCCTTTGAGAATTTGCAGGTGCGACCGCATTTCGGCTACACGACCATGAAGGGTCTTGCGCGCCGAATCCAACCTTGGAGCTACCCTGGGGTTCGTCTCAAACGCCATGTTTGCGCTCTCAATGTTATCCACGACGACAGCAGAGAACCCCTGGGACGTTTCGGTTCTCCAACTGCACTTGTATGCTTCATGGATGGACAAGCATTACTCTCCAGCAGCCGTGCCTTCTGCGCGCCTCAGGCGAATGCGAACAGTCAAATAACCGGTAAGGGCGCCGTGTTCGCCGTTAATCCTGTCAGGGTCTTTCGTTACCATTGCTGAGATTAGCCGATTCGGAATCGTCGAGCGCTTTCGCCAGGCACTCGAACACACGCTCAGCAACTGCTCCTGGCGTGGGCGATTCCAGCAGCTTGCGCACCGCGAATTCGATACCGAAAGCCTCATTGATGCGGGACACGGCCCGGGTTGCCGACAGGGAATCGCCACCCAGCGCGAAAAAACTGTCGTTGACGCCGACCCGCTCGACACCGAGTGTTTGCTCCCAAATACCCACAACGACCTTTTCGATCGGGCTCCGGGGCGGCTCATAATCGCTCTCAAGGTGAGGCCTGGTGGGCTGCGGCGGCGGCAATGCCGCGCGGTCAGCTTTCCCGCTAGCGGTCCGGGGCAACTCGACCAGCCCGACAAAGACCGAAGGGATCATATAGTCGGGCAGTCTTTCAGCCAGAAACGCCCGTAATTGTTCAACCTCCGGTGAGCGAGAATCGCCACTTGCCGCGTATGCGACCAGCCTGTCGTCTCCTGCGGCATCCTCCCGCACGACAACCACTGCCTGATGAATCGCCGGGTGCTGATTAAGTGCGGACTCGATCTCCCCGAGCTGGATTCGATAACCACGCAGTTTCACCTGGTGGTCCCGCCGCCCGCAGTACAACAATGTTTGATGCTCGCCGTAACGGGCCAGATCGCCCGTCCTGTAGACTGTCGTCTTAGCCTCGTGTCCGGGAGCAATCCGGACAAACTTCTCCGCTGTCAGAGCGGGGTCGTTAAGGTAGCCTTTCGCAATTCGCCCGCCGGATATGCACAGCTCCCCGACAACACCCGCCACCACCGGCCGCATATCTCCACCCAGTAGATGGACGTCTGCCCCCTCTACCGGACGGCCCAGCGGGACGACCCCGTCGTGCTCGGTCGGATTTTCCGGGATCCGGTATAGACACACTGTCCCGGATGTTTCCGTCTGGGAATACAGGTTGACCATTGCAGCCTTATGCCCAAACTCGCGCGCCCATGCATAGGGCGTTCCCCAGTGCAGGGCCTCCCCGGTCACCAGAATAAGCCGGAGCCGGTTGTCGAGCAGGTGTTGCCGTCGCGGTTCCGGCAGCGCTCTCAGCACGTCAACGTAGTTCCGCCAGATACCGGGCACGGTATCCCATACGGACACCCCATACCTTCGCATCGCCTCGAACAACAGTTGCGGATCCTGTCGTTGCTCTGAACTGGCGATCACCAGCGTTGCCCCCGAACACAACGGCAGCATCGTCTGACGTATTGACGCCGAGAAGCACGGTGAGGCGGTGTACAGGAAATTATCCTCAGGACCCAGTGGTATCTCTTTCCTGAGCGCATCGATATACATCGACAGGCTCAACCGGGAGATGGCTGCCGCTTTTGGCCCACCAACGGAACCGGACGTATACATGATATAGGCGAGCTCGTCCGGCCCGCATACAACCGGCGGATCGTGCTCCGGCTGCGATGCAATCTGGTCCGACACTGTATCCAGATAAACGGCTCGCGTGGCTGTGCCAGGCGGTACGTCTGCCACATTCTCATGCGCCAGCAGTATCGAGCTAGACGTATCCTCCAGCATCCGGCGCAGACGCGAACCCGGATACTCGGGTTCCAACGGCACGTAAACGCAGCCGCTTTTCCATATCGCCAGTTGGGCGACAATCATATCCATCGACCGGGCTACACAGACGCCGATACGCGCTCCCGGTCGGACGCCTAAAGCAGCGAGATAATGCGCAAGCTGGTTGGAACGCCGATTCAGTCGTCCATAAGTCAATTGCTGACCGTCACACTCAAGCGCTACAGCATGCGGTGTCGCGGCCGCCTGCTGCTCGAAAATCGCGTGTGCCGAACGAAAAGCTCCCTCTACCATTGGCAGTTTCGGCTCCTCCTGCAGATGCAGCTGATCTGCTACCGGCCGAATAGCGTGGTGAGGGATCTCGACTTCCGCCTCGCCGGTTGTCGTTACAATACCGCGCTGGTTGGCACCGGTGATCTTGAGGGTGAGTGTTACACCGGCATCTTTCACAACACGCTTGGTAACCGTTCCCTCATACCAGTTGGTGTCGCCGTAAAGAACGGGTTCGACGGCCGAGATGCCCAGGCGGTTGAGGGTACCGTAATCCCCTATCCAGTTGGTAAGCAGCGGAGCTACCCAGGCCCAGCGCATGACCGTATTGTCAAATGGGGCCGGCATGCCCCGCTGCTGACTCAGCAGAGCATCTTCATGCTGCTGCGAATACTTCACAGGCCAGCCCGTCACTGGATTCAGGGTCACCGTATGGGGTTGATCCAAACAATCCCGGTAACCCAGTGCGCCAGCACGATATGACGGGCCGATGGCTGCTTGCCAGCAGACCAGATCGCCCACAGTCAGCGGGCCCCGTACAAGCGGCTCAAGTTGATATCCAACTGCTGTCTGATCCCTTCCCAGCCCCTGCGACCCCGTTCTTGTTTCCGATTCCAGAGCCTTTTTGATTGTCTGAAGCTCAGCATCCGTGTAGCTGTAAATATCGCGGTCCGTGAGGAGTTCTGTGCCGCGTTGTTCCACTCGCACCATCAGCGATTCCGCCCTGGCGACGACGTCACCGCGCTGATTCTCGTAACTGATCTCTGCCAGTATGTGAACGAGACGTCGACCCTGGCGGTTTCTGGACTCAAAGACATCCAGCTGTCGTGCTGATCCCCGTAACTGATCTCCTTCCAGTATCGGCTTGAACCAGGTGCAGTCGAGCTCGCCAATCAAACTGTATAATGGTACGACGCTGGACACTCCATGTAACGCTGGATAGAGCACCGATGCGACGAAACACGGGGGGGCTACGAGCTTTCCGGAACAGGTTTGTCTCGCATACTCCCTCTGAATCCACAAAGGGTTATCATCGCTGGTACCGTATGCATAGTGACGAATTGCATCTGCGGTAACCGAAGTATTCCATTGCTCCCGTTCCTGGAGCACCTGACCATTCAATTTCCGGGAGCCAGCGACGAATTCATCGATTTTTTCGTCCAGCGCGTCTTTACCCATAAAAGAGTGCCATCCTTACAGGCTCGAATCGTGAATTCCGACGCGCTCTAAACCCAGATGCACTTGCCATATTTAGGCAAGCACCTGTTCCAGCGGTGTGCGGGGCGCGATAAAGGGCGGTTTCGTTTCCAGGCGTTCCCCCTCAGGAACGGGGCGCGTTTTGCAATCCATTTTACCGTTCGCCATAAGTCGCACCTGCTCAAGAAACGTAAAGGCAGAATGCTGCCCTGGAAGCAAATCCCTTGGTATCTTCACACAGCTGCTGGCTGCCGCGGCCGAATTGAGCATTTCGCAGGCTTACTGAAACCCCCAGAACAGTGGTCATACACCCGACCTTGTGGCTTATACTTAACCGCTGCCGAGCCTTATACTTTCACCAGTGCCTTATCCTTCGGGGGCGAGTCACCCGGGCTGCAGTGCGGTCAAATAGGTTACTGCAGGGGCCAAACCATTTGTGTCTGGACTGTAGGCCATCGCTCAATATTCTTCAATTGACGTGAAACCGGTGCCCGCTTGGCACAGCAATCCACCGCCCCCGGCGCCCTCCGTGAAGAAAAATACGGCAGATCTCCCAATAGGTGAGCCCCAACACGTCAACGATCGTTTAACACGCCGAGTGTCAAATAATGCGCTACCATGTAAGCTGACACCTTACATCAGGGCTGACCGCATCAGACGATTTGGGCATACAGCCTAACTATTTGTTTGACAAGCATAAAACCAGGCGGCCAGCATTTGGCCGGGTAAAAACACCAGAAAACGGCGCACCTGCGGCTGCCTGAGCAGATTTTCCTTAACGAATGATAACCGATCTCGACGAATAACAAGGTGCGTATTTCTATCACAGTCTGTTCTACGTTTTAGCCTGAAATGGGAATGCATGCGCGACACTGAAAAAGCTTTATTTCCGTTCAGTACACTACCGGAACTGCTGGCTAATCAGGCCAAAGTCTTTTCGGCCAGGCCCGCTATCCAAGCCCCCTCTCGACAGGCACTGACCTATGCAGGCCTATGGGACCAGGTGGCCGCCACCGTAAACGTGCTGAAGGCAGCCGGTGTGAGTCCTGCTGACCGGATCGCACTGCTGCTGCCGAACGGACCCGAAATGGCGGTGGCTTTTCTCGCAGCTGCAAGCGCAGGCAGTGCGGCCCCGTTAAATCCGGCTTACCGGGCAAAGGAACTGGAGTTCTATTTCTCCGATCTTCGCCCCAGGATATTGCTGGTCGATTCCCGCCTGGATACACCGGCACGCAATCTTGCACCGGATTACGGAAGCACCGTCATCGATCTCGTTTCCCTGCCCAATGCACCCGCTGGCATTTTTGCATTGCAGGGTACACCGGGTACAGGACGCGATGACCGCTCCGGTTACGCACATAGCGTCGATGAAAGCTCAGTTGCCCTGGTGCTGCACACCTCGGGAACCACCTCGAGGCCGAAACAGGTTCCGCTCAGTCATGCCAACATTGCGTTGTCCGCCATGAGTATCGCCCGCACCCTCGAGCTTGACAGTAATGATTGCGGGCTGAATATCATGCCGCTGTTCCACATCCACGGTCTGATTGCCGGCCTGGTTGCGTCGCTTGCCGCCGGAGCCCAGGTGGTATGCACGCCGGGGCTCGATCCTGAACGCTTCTTCGACTGGCTGGAAACGTTCCGCCCGACCTGGTACTCGGCTGTTCCGACCATGCACCAGATGATACTCGACGCGGCACGCTCGCAAGGTTACATCCCCGGCGATATACCGTTGAGATTCATCCGCTCATCGTCTGCAGCGCTCGCGCCCCGCCTGCTCGATGAGCTGGAGAACCTGTTTCATTGCCCCGTGATAGAAGCCTACGGAATGACCGAGGCCACCCACCAGATGACCAGCAACCCGCTGCCACCCGGCGAACGCAAGGCGGGATCCGTGGGGCTGCCCGCGGGTCCCGAAGTGGCGCTCATGAACGAGGCGGGTGATCTGCTGGAACAGGGTGCGACGGGCGAAATCGTCATCCGGGGCGGCAGTGTTACGACTGGATACCAGGGCAACCCCGAAGCCAACCAGAAAAGCTTTCACAACGGCTGGTTCAGAACCGGTGATCAGGGACATATCGACGCCGATGGCTATCTGTTTATTACGGGGCGGCTAAAGGAAATCATTAATCGTGGCGGTGAAAACGTCCAACCCAGGGAAATCGATGAAACCCTGATGAACCTTTCCGGTATCCGCCAGGCTGTGGCGTTTGCGGTTGCGCACCCGACGCTCGGGGAGGATCTCGCTGCTGCCGTGGTCGTGGCACCCGATTCCGGGCTGACCGAAGCGGCCATTCGCGCGTTTGCCTTCGAGCACCTCGCGGATTACAAAGTCCCCAGCCAGGTACTGATTGTCGATGCGATCCCCAAGGGCGCCACGGGCAAATTTCAGCGTATCGGGCTGGCTGAACTCCTGGGCGAACGGCTGGAGCGTCACTACCTGCCGCCTCGAAACGAGCTGGAACAGACGATTGCAGATGTATTCACCGCAGTGCTCGGTCTGGAAGAAGTCGGCATTAACGATAACTTTTTCGCGCTGGGCGGTGATTCGATCCGGGGCACGCAGGTCATCGGGCGGCTGCAGTCCTGCCTGCACGTGGAACTCCCGATCGTGACCCTGTTCCAAAAGCCCACGGTAGCCGATTTGGCCGGGCACATAGAAACGGCGGCAGACTATATCGATTCCGACACCCTTTCGGATATTCTGGCGGAGCTGGAGACTCTGTCGGATGAAGAGGCGGCGCAGCTCCTCGCCGAGGAACCTGGCAAGCGCAATAATAACGCCGGCGAGGTTTGAGATTTATGGCATCAACTCCCGGGAATCGATTGCGCGCTGATCTGCAACGTCGAGATATCATACCGCTGACAGGCGTGTATGACGTGTTTTCCGCGTCTACCGCGGCTCGGCATTTCGATGGGATCTTTATCAGCGACGTCAGCTTCGCCGCAAGCTATTACGGACTTCCCGATGCCGGGTACATAGCCTGGCCCGACATTGTGGCCTTCGTTCAGCGCGTCAGGACCATACTGCCAGTGCACCACGTCGTGGTTGATAATGCCTGGCCAGTCATTGTTCCGGGTGGGCGCCGCCAGGGCGTCGTCGAGGGCCAGGATAACTTTCAAGAGCTCGACGCCGCACAGTTGCACAAACCGATCACAAAATGGATCGCCTGTGTCGCCGAGGTCAGTGACATTCCGAGCAATATCAACAAGGCTTTCGAGGTAGCCGTGGCAGGCCGGTCCGGTCTATCTGGATACTACGGAAAACGTCTTGTGCGCGCTGCGCACTTGCAACAGCGTTTATGCGCCGCGCACAAAGATGATACCAAACGGGCGGCCGAGCTACTGCTCAGCGTGGAGAACCATGAGTGCCAGTGACCTGATTTCCAAACTCGAGCGACTGGGTATACGGTTGTGGGTCGAAGACGACCGGTTGCACTACGATGCACCTGCCGGTGCAATTTCAGGCGTGCAGGCCGAGTTGATTCAGCATAAGTCCGAGATCCTGAAGAGGCTGTTAAAGGCCGCGGAAATCAGGAAGTCGAGACGACCGGTTCTGGGTCCCCTGCCCCGCTCCGGACGTGTACCACTGAGTTTTTCCCAGACGCGTTTATGGTTTCTGGATCAGTTTGAACCGGGCAGTTCGGTGTACAACATCCCGTTAACGCTACGCCTCGAGGGGGTATTGGATGTGGGGGCGCTGGAGGC
>Ga0307417_10000126_pt1 | contig 32164 bp, 27 predicted proteins | sample SalMarWE160210MG_2_FD_202514 | JGI IMG/M metagenome (GOLD analysis project Ga0307417, IMG submission 202514) | Salt marsh sediment microbial communities from the Plum Island Ecosystem LTER, Massachusetts, United States - WE1602-10 | ecosystem: Environmental > Aquatic > Marine > Intertidal zone... | reverse complement strand
TTTCGCAAGCGGCTGGTCTGCCATCATTGCGGTTTCTCCATGCCGCCGCCAACGCAATGCCCGAACTGCCACGCGACCGATACCTTCGCGCCCATCGGCCCCGGCGTCGAGCGGCTGGAGCAGGAAGCGGCCGAATTGTTTCCCGGCGCCCGCATCCTGGTGCTGTCGAGCGACCTGGTGGAATCGGTCGAGCGCCTGCGCGCCGAGCTCGACGACGTGGCACAAGGGCGATTCGATCTCGTCATCGGCACGCAGCTTGTGGCGAAAGGCCATCACTTTCCCAAGCTCAATCTGGTCGGCATCGTCGATGCCGATCTCGGCCTCGGCAACGGCGACCCGCGCGCCGCCGAGCGCACGTTCCAGCTTTTGCATCAGGTGGTCGGCCGCGCCGGTCGCGAGGAGGGCCGCGGCGTCGGCTATTTGCAGACGCATCAGCCCGAGCACCCGGTGATGAAGGCGCTGATCCTCGGCGACCGCGAGGCCTTCTATTCAAGCGAAATCGAGTTGCGCGAGCGCACGCACTATCCGCCGTTCGGACGGCTCGCCAGCCTGATCATCAGTGCCAATGACCGCCACAGCGCCGAAGGCTACGGCCGCTCGCTCGCCTCGCATGCACCGAAGGACGAGCAGGTACGTGTGCTTGGCCCCGCCGAAGCGCCGATCGCGGTGGTGCGCGGCCGCCACCGCTTCCGCCTGCTGGCCAAATCCCCGCGCGGCTTCGATCTCTCGGCATATCTACGCGACTGGCTGGAGAAGGCTCCCAAGCCGCGCGGCAATGTAAGGCTGGAGGTCGACGTCGATCCGCAGAGTTTCCTGTGATCGCTATTCTGGCATCTCCGTATGCCGCACGTTCGGCTGCAACAGCACGCTTGCGGCAGCAGCGAAGATACAGGCAAAGCCGATGGCGTCGCTGAGGCTCGGCCGCTCGCCCACCAGCCAGGCCGATCCGATGACGCCGACCACCGGCACCAGCAGTGAGCCGAGCGATGCGGTGGTCGTCGGCAATCGTTCGACGACGACGAACCAGAGAAAATAGGTCAGCCCCATCCCGACAAAGCCATTGTAGCCGAGCCACGCTACGATATGTCCGGGCAGCGGCCATAGCTGCGGGAGTCCATCGAAGGCCAGCATCCCGGCGGCCAGCATCAGCCAGCCGAACAGCAATTGCCAGGCGGCGGCGGCCAGTGTCGGCGCCGCGATCCTCGCCCATTTCAGATAGATAGTGCCGCAGGCCCAACTCCAGGCGCAACCGAGCGCGAACAGCGCGCCGAACGGAAAGCCGGTGCGCGCCAGCGGCCAGATCAGGATGGTTAGCCCTGTGGCGCATAAGCCTAAGGCGGCGAGCTTGATGGCGTTTAGCCGTTCTTTGAGCACGAGCCGCGCCAGCAGCGCCGCCCAGATCGGCATCGAATAGGCAATCACGATGGCGCGCGACGTGGTGCCGTAGACCTGCGCATAGGCGGAGCCAGCACCAAAGACTGCGACGTTGAAAAAGCCGGCGATCACGACCTTCAGCCAATCGCGGCGCATAATGGAAAGCGGCACGCCGCTGATTATTGCGGCGGCGAACAGCGTCAAGGTGCCAAGGCCGATGCCGACCGTGCGCATGGTCCAAGGCGGCAGCGCTTCCAGGATGATGCGGGCGGCCACCCAATTGATGCCCCAGCCCAGTCCCATGAGCACAACCAGCAGCTTGGCGCTGGCTGCGCCATCGGCGGGTTGGCGCTGCGTCACTCCGGCATCTCCGTATGGCGCACGTTCGGCTGCAGCAGCACGCAAGATGCTGCCGCGAAGATCATCGCAAAGCCGACAATGTCGGGCACGGTCAGCCGCTCGCCGAGAATGATCGCCGACGCACTGACGCCGATCACCGGCACCAGCAGTGAACCGAGCGAGGCCGTGATAGCCGGCAGCCGCCCGACGATCGACCACCACAGGAAATGCGCGATACCGACGCCGAAAATGCCGACATAAAGTACCGCCAAGATAATCTCGCCGTGGATCGGCCACAGGTGCGGATAGCCTTCGAATACGAACGTGCCGGCGGCAATGAACAGAAAACCGAACAGCAATTGCCAGGCGGCGTTTGCCAATGGCTCGATCGTGACTTTGGCCCATTTGATGTAGACGGTGGCGAAAGCCCAGCTCAGCGCGCAGCCGAGTGAATAAAATACGTAGGGTGGAAATCCGTTGGCGAACAACGGCCACACCAGGATGGTCAAGCCGGCGATGCACAGCGCCAGGGCCAGGATGCGAATGGCGTTCAGTTTTTCGCCGAGCACGGCGTAGCTGAATATCGTCGCCCAGATCGGCATCGAATAGGTGATGATGATGGCGAGCGAGGTTGCCCCGGTCAGCTGCGCGAAGCCCGAGAGAATTTGAAACGCCGCCACGTTGAAGAATCCGGCCACCATGACATGCAGATGCTCGCCGCGCGGCACCCTCAGCCTATGGCCGGTGATAAGCGCCGCGGTAAACAGAACCGCGGCGCCGATGCCGGCGCCGGCAAAGCGCAAGCTCCACGGCGCGACCTCGCGCAAGGCTATTGCTGCGGCAATCCAGTTGAGGCCCCAGGCGAAGGCGAGCAGCACGACCAAAAGCTTGGCGGTGCTGGCGGCGCTATTTTTACTCTGCCCATGCGGCATCGATCTGCGGCCCCGGCTGGCAATGGGTTTTCCGGTCGCCGCCGCATGAGCGCTCGACCGCGCGAGCGCAAGCTATAGCGCGGCGGCTGCGGTGGCGAGGTATCCCGGTCATGTAAAATTGCCGCTGCTGCGGCGCGCAGCTTTCCCACCGCGCGCGGGGCTGTGCTGGCCCTGGGCGTCTTGTTGCACCGCGGTTGACCCTATGTTAGCTAGCCCCTCGACCTCATGGGGGTTTCCGCGGGCTTCCGCGACGTCTCCTGAGATCGGAATTCCCTCTTGGATTCCAACAGTTTGCGCCGCCGGTCTCCGCGACGGCATCCGGCCTGTGAAAAGTAAAGCGAAAACGAGCCTCCCCCGTGACAGGCGCAGATCACATCATCTCCGGCATGGCTGGCCGTTACGCCAACGCCCTGTTCGAACTGGCGCTCGAAAGCAAAGCCGTCGATGCGGTCAAAAACGACCTCGAACAGTTCGATGCGCTGGTCGCCGGCAATCCCGATCTCGCCCGGCTGGTGCGCAGCCCGGTGTTCGGCGCCGACGAGCAGTTGAAGGCGCTCGGCGCCATCCTCAACAAGGCCGGCATCAAGGGGCTCGCCGCCAATTTTCTGCGCGTCATCACCACCAACCGTCGGCTGTTCGCGGTGCGCGACATGATCCGCGCTTTCCGCGCACTGGTCGCCCGCCACAAGGGCGAGGTCACGGCGCAAGTGACGGTTGCCGAGAAGCTCAACGCCAAGAATGTCGATGTGCTCAAGAGCGCGCTCAAATCGATCACTGGCGGCAAGGACATCGACCTCGACGTCAAGATCGAGCCCGCGATCATCGGCGGGCTGGTCGTGAAGGTCGGCAGCCGCATGATCGACTCTTCTCTCCGCACCAAACTGAACGCGATCAAGTTCGCGATGAAAGAGGCACGCTGATGGATATCCGCGCCGCAGAAATTTCCGCCATCCTGAAAGAGCAGATCAAGAACTTCGGCCAGGAAGCCGAGGTCACCGAGGTCGGCCAGGTGCTCTCCGTCGGCGACGGCATTGCCCGCGTCTACGGCCTCGACAACGTGCAAGCCGGCGAGATGGTTGAATTCGAGAACGGCACGCGCGGCATGGCACTCAATCTTGAAACCGACAATGTCGGCATCGTGATTTTCGGCAACGACCGCGAGATCGCGGAAGGTCAGACCGTTAAGCGCACCGGCGCGATTGTGGACGTGCCGGTCGGCAAGGGCCTGCTCGGCCGCGTGGTCGATGCACTAGGGAATCCAATCGACGGCAAGGGCCCGATCAAGGCGGAAGCGCGCGCCCGCGTCGACGTCAAGGCGCCCGGCATCATTCCGCGCAAGTCGGTGCACGAGCCGATGGCGACGGGCCTGAAGGCGATCGACTCGCTGATCCCGATCGGCCGCGGCCAGCGCGAGCTGATCATTGGCGACAGGCAGACCGGCAAGACCGCCATCATCCTCGACACCATCCTCAACCAGAAGCCGCTCAACGCCCAGCCCGACGAGAAGATCAAGCTCTACTGCGTCTATGTCGCGGTCGGGCAGAAGCGTTCGAGCGTCGCGCAATTCGTCAAGGTGTTGGAGGAGCAGGGCGCGCTCGACTATTCGATCGTGGTGGCGGCCACCGCCTCGGAGCCGGCGCCGATGCAGTTCCTGGCGCCGTTTTCCGGCTGCACCATGGGCGAGTATTTCCGCGACAACGGCATGCACGCGGTGATCTTCTACGACGACCTGTCCAAACAGGCCGTCGCCTATCGCCAGATGTCGCTGCTGCTGCGCCGCCCGCCCGGCCGCGAGGCCTATCCCGGCGACGTGTTCTATCTGCATTCGCGCCTGCTCGAGCGCGCCGCCAAGATGAACGACGACAACAAGGCGGGCTCTCTCACCGCGCTGCCGGTGATCGAGACGCAAGCCAACGACGTGTCGGCCTATATCCCGACCAACGTGATTTCCATCACCGACGGCCAGATCTTCCTGGAGACCGATCTGTTCTATCAGGGCATCCGCCCGGCGGTGAACGTCGGCCTGTCGGTGTCGCGCGTCGGCTCCGCCGCGCAATCCAAGGCGATGAAGAAAGTCGCCGGCCGCATCAAGGGCGAGCTCGCGCAATACCGCGAGATGGCCGCCTTCGCGCAATTCGGTTCGGACCTCGATGCCACCACCCAGCGCCTGCTGGCGCGTGGCGCGCGACTGACTGAGCTCCTCAAGCAGCCGCAGTTCTCGCCGCTGAAGATGGAAGAGCAGGTCTGCGTGATCTGGGCCGGCACCAACGGCTATCTCGACAAGTTTGAGGTGGCGCGCGTGCGCGACTTCGAGCACGGCCTGCTGACCCTGCTGCGCACCAAGCACGCCGATCTGCTCGACAGCATCGGCAAGAGCGGCGATCTCTCCGATGCCGACGCCGCCAAGCTCAAGGACGCGGTCGAGGCCTACGCCAAGACCTTCGCATAAGATGTTTTTCACCGCTGTCACGAACGCAGGCCTTATCCCTCCCCCTGAAAGGGGGAGGGTAGTCGCCGAAGGCGACCGGGTGGGGGTCATTGCGGCCGTGAAGACCCCCACCCGGCGCGCTGCGCGCGCCGACCTCCCCCTTGCCGGGGGAGGTATGGAGTCCGCCTAATGGCCTCCCTCAAGGACATGCGGGTCCGCATCGCCGCCACCAAGGCGACGCAGAAGATCACCAAGGCCATGCAGATGGTGGCGGCCTCCAAGCTGCGCCGGGCGCAGGCTGCGGCTGAAGCCGCGCGCCCCTATGCCGAAAGAATGAGCAAGGTGCTGGGTTCGATCGCCGCGGCCGTCGCCGGCGGCGATTCCGCGCCCAAGCTGCTGGCCGGCACCGGCAGCGACAACGTCCACCTGCTGGTGGTCTGCACAGCCGAACGTGGGTTGTGCGGCCCGTTCAATTCCTCGATCGTGCGCCTGGCGCGCGAGAAAGCCAACGCGCTGAGGGGCGCGGGCAAGGAAGTGAAAATCCTTTGCGTCGGCCGCAAGGGCTTCGACCAGTTGCGCCGTCAATATGGCAAACAGATCATCGAAACCATAGAATTGCGCGGCGTGCGCGTGCTCGGCTTCGAACAGGGCGAGATGATTGCCAAGAAGATCGTCGCATTGTTCGACGACGGCGCTTTCGATGTCTGCACGCTGTTCTTCTCGCGCTTCAAGTCGGTGATCGCGCAGGTTCCGACCGCGCAGCAGATCATTCCGCCGCTGTTTGAGGCGGACAAGGAGGCGGGCAGCTCCGCCTTTTACGAATACGAGCCGGAGGAAGAGGAAATCCTCGCCGAGCTGCTGCCGCGAAACTTGGCGGTGCAGGTGTTCCGCGCGCTCCTGGAAAACGCCGCTTCCGAGCAGGGCGCGCGCATGAGCGCCATGGACAACGCCACCCGCAACGCCGGCGAAATGATCCGCAAGCAGACGCTGACCTATAACCGCACCCGCCAGGCGATGATCACCAAGGAACTGATCGAGATCATCTCCGGCGCTGAGGCGCTTTAATCCCGTAACGAGGACGATATGGCCACACCCAACGCAGTCGGAAAGATCACCCAGGTTATCGGCGCCGTCGTCGACGTGCAGTTCGAGGATCACCTGCCGGCGATTCTCAACGCGCTCGAAACCAAGAACCACGGCAACCGTCTGGTGCTCGAAGTCGCCCAGCATCTCGGCGAGTCGACGGTGCGCACCGTCGCCATGGATTCCACCGAAGGCCTGGTGCGCAGCCAGGACGTCACCGATACCGGCGCGCCGATTTCGGTGCCGGTCGGGCCCGAACTGCTCGGCCGCATCATCAATGTGATCGGCGATCCGGTCGATGAAGCCGGTCCCGTCAAGGCCGGCGCCAAGCGCGCCATCCATCAGGACGCGCCGGCCTACACCGAACAATCCACCGAGGCGCAGATTCTGGTCACCGGCATCAAGGTGGTCGATCTGCTGGCGCCCTACGCCAAGGGCGGCAAGATCGGCCTGTTCGGCGGCGCCGGCGTCGGCAAGACCGTGCTGATCATGGAGCTCATCAACAACGTCGCCAAGGCACACGGCGGTTACTCGGTGTTCGCCGGCGTCGGCGAGCGCACGCGCGAAGGCAACGACCTCTATCATGAGATGATCGAATCGGGCGTCAACAAGGACCCGCACAAGGGTTCCGTCGAAGGTTCGAAATGCGCGCTGGTCTATGGCCAGATGAACGAGCCGCCGGGGGCGCGCGCCCGCGTGGGCTTGAGCGGGTTGACGGTCGCGGAATATTTCCGCGACCAGGGGCAGGACGTGCTGTTCTTCGTCGACAACATCTTCCGCTTCACGCAAGCAGGTTCCGAAGTCTCCGCGCTGCTCGGCCGCATCCCGAGCGCCGTCGGCTATCAGCCGACGCTGGCCACCGACATGGGTACACTGCAGGAGCGCATCACCACCACCACCAAGGGATCGGTCACGTCGGTGCAGGCGATTTACGTGCCGGCCGACGATTTGACGGATCCGGCGCCGGCCACGTCCTTCGCGCATTTGGACGCGACTACCGTGCTGTCGCGCGACATCGCCGCCAAGGGCATCTATCCGGCGGTCGATCCGCTCGACTCCACCTCGCGCATGCTCACGCCGCTGATCGTAGGCGAGGAGCATTACGCGGTGGCGCGCCAAGTGCAGGAGGTGCTCCAGCGCTACAAAGCGCTGCAGGACATCATCGCCATCCTCGGCATGGACGAGCTGTCGGAAGAAGACAAGCTGGCGGTGTCGCGCGCGCGCAAGATCGAGCGCTTCCTGTCGCAGCCGTTCTTCGTCGCCGAGGTGTTCACCGGCTCGCCCGGCAAGCTGGTCGATCTGAAGGACACCATCCGCGGCTTCAAGGATCTGGTGGCCGGCAAATACGACCACCTGCCGGAGGCCGCCTTTTACATGGTCGGCACCATCGAAGAGGCGGTGGAGAAGGGCAAGAAGCTGGCGGCGGAGGCGGCATAAAAACGATGGCGGCCCGCAAGCAGAAACAGGCGAATCCGCTGGTCGTATTTCTGGCGATCGGCCTGTTCGTCGGCGCTGTCGCGGGCTACTTCACCCGGCCGGAATCGGCCGAAATCCGGCTTGGGCCGGTCAAGGTTGAAGTCACCGGCAGCAAGATCGCGCACGGCGGCGGCGCGTTGACCGGCAGCCAGGTCCGCTACATCGCGATGGTCACGTTGATCGGCGGGGTTGTCGGACTGGCGCTCGGCTTCGGCATCAAGAGCGGGAAGATTAAGGTTTAGCAAATGGCGCTGCATTTCGAACTGGTGTCGCCGGAAAAGCTGGTGTTCTCGGGTGAGGTCGAGCAGGTCGACGTGCCCGGCGCCGAAGGCGATTTCGGCGTGCTGGCAGGGCACGCGCCGTTCGTCACAACCCTGCGGCCCGGCATCCTCACCGTGCATGGCGGCGGGGCTGCGCAGCGGATCGTGGTGCTGGGCGGGTTCGCCGAAGTCTCGGCGCAAGGCCTCACCGTGCTCGCCGACGTGGCCGAAGCGGTCGAGGGCATCGACCGAAACATGATCGCCGAGCGCATCGGCGCGCTCGAGCAGCGCATCGCCAAGTCCGAGCCCGGCGACCAGCTCGATAAGTTGATCACACGGCTCGATCATTACAAAGAAATCGATCGCCATCTCACCGGCACGGCGATGCACTGACATCGCCGCTCGTCCCCGCGAAAGCGGGGAACCAGGGCAACAAGCATGGAATCTTAAAGGGCTGGATTCCCGCTTGCGCGGGAATGAACGGAGCTTGGATCGCGCGATCAACCCTTCGCGAACCGCTCGAACTCCTTGACCACCCGCTCGTAGGTTTGCCGTTTGAACGGCACCACCAGGCCGGGCAGTTCAGCCATCGCAACCCAGCGCCAGTCGATAAATTCCGGCTCGTGGCCGCCGCCCGGATTGACGATATCGATTTCGCTGTCGTCGCCGGTGAAACGCAGCGCGTACCATTTCTGCTTTTGCCCGCGGTATTTACCGCCCCAGGCCTGGCCGACGATGTCGCGCGGAATGTCGTAAGTGAGCCATTCGGTGATCTCGCCGAGCTTCTCCACCGAGCGGATATTGGTCTCCTCGTGCAGCTCGCGCAGCGCCGCGCGAAAGGGATCCTCGTTCTCATCAATACCGCCCTGCGGCATCTGCCAGACGTGCGTGGCGTCGATATGTTCCGGCCCGCTCGAGCGGCGCCCGATAAATACCAGGCCGTCGCGGTTGAGCACCATCATGCCGGCGCAGGGGCGGTAGGGGAGGGTTTCGAAAGGAGCCATTCGCACTCCGTCATTCCACTCGCACAATTGGTGCACACATGAATGACGTTACGACGACTTCGCCTTCACCGCCATCATGGTGATCGGCACCAGCACGAAGCCGCGGCCTTCCAGTTTTTTCGCCCACGCCGCGATGCGGGCGACGGTCGCCGGCAGCGCGGTCGCCAAGCCGATCGCCTTGCCGTGCTCGCGCGCCATCAGCTCCAGCCGCGCCAGCGCGTGATCGATCTCGGCGGGCGTCGGCACCGCGTCGATCACGATGTCGGTCTTGGCGAACGGCAGGTTCTGGCTGCCGGCGAGCTGGCTTGCGGCGCTGCGCGGCGAGGAACCGTCGTCCACGTAGATCAGCCCGCGCTTGGCGGTCTCGCGCAGCACCGGCGAAAGCGCCTGCTCCGAGGCGGTGAATTTCGAGCCCATGTAGCTGACGACGCCGACATAGCCCTGGAAGCGGCTCATCAACCAGTGCAGCCGGTCGATATTCTGGTCCGATGAGAGCGAGGTCAGCAGCGTTTGCGGGCCGGGATCGTTGTCGGGATAGTCGAATGGCTCCAACGGTACCTGCAGCAGCAGTTCGTGCTTTCGCGCGCGCGCTTGCTCCGCCAACTGCTCGAGATCCGCGCCATAGGGCGCCAGCGCGAAACTGACCGGCGTCGGCAGTTTGGCCAGCGCATCGGTGGTGCCGGACGCGCTGATGCCGAGCCCGCCGACGATGACCGTGATGCGTGGCCAGTCTTTCTTGTTTGGCGGCACCGCGCGCGGATGGGCATAGAGCGTGAGCGGCCGCGTGCCGTCGGCGCCGACCTTCGGGATCAGGCCGTGCCGCGTCGTTTCCAGAAGCTTGTGGTTGGGCGGCGCTTTCGCCGAGTCGCCGGTCTTGCCGGGAATGACAATGTTGCGGCTCTGGCCGCTGGAGCCGTCGATGATGGTGACGGTCTTGCTGCCGGGCGGCGGCGCGGCGGCCTGCTTGGCAACCGCCGCCGCCGCGGCGGGCGCGTGGCCGGCCATGCCGTCATGGCGGGCATGCTGGCGGCCGTCGCCGCCAGCGTCGGCTTTCGTTTGGCCGGACGCCGGTTGCATGGTGGCAACCACCGCCGTCGGCTCGCCGCCCAGCGGATCGTTGCCGAACACCGCCCAGCCGAGCATCGCCAGCCCGAACAGGCCGAGCACGCCCGCCAGCAGTTGCGCCGTGCTCACCGGCAGCTTCGGTAGCCGCTTGCGTTTGCCCTGGCCGAGGGGGGCGTTCAGGTCATCCGCTGCCACGGCCGAAATCCTCGCGAATCATTGCCGGAGTCTACCACGCGAGGATTCTGTCAGGGCTGGTCACAAGCAAACGGGGCGGCCCTTGAAGGCCGCCCCGCTGGTTTTAGGCGATTAAGGCCGCGTTCAGTTCGGGATCGGGGCCTTGGGATTCGGCGGGAACGCCGAATTGACCTGGGTGCCGCGCAGCAAATCGTCCGCCATATGCAGCGCCTTGTCGTTCTTCGGGTCCGGCGGAATGTAGGCCTGCGAGCCGGTCGCCTCCTTGCCCGCGGCCTTGAGATGGCCGCGCAGCGAGGCCTCGCCTTTCGTGTCGGTCTTGGCCTTGAGGTCTTCCGGCACGTCCTGCAACACTTGGATGTCCGGGGTGACGCCCTTGGCCTGGATCGAGCGGCCTGACGGCGTGAAGTAGCGCGCCGTAGTCAGCCGCAGCGCGCCGTTGCCGGAGCCGAGCGGGATGATGGTCTGCACCGAGCCTTTGCCGAACGAACGGGTGCCGACCACGGTCGCCCGCTTGTGGTCCTGCAACGCGCCGGCGACGATCTCGGAAGCCGAGGCCGAGCCGCCGTTGACCAGAACGATCACTGGCTTGCCGCCGGTGAGATCGCCGGATCGCGCATTGAAGCGCTGCGTCTCCTCGGCGTTGCGGCCGCGGGTGGACACGATCTCGCCCTTTTGCAGGAACGCATCCGACACCGAGATCGCCTGGTCGAGCAGGCCGCCCGGATTGTTGCGCAAGTCGAGGATATAACCCTTGAGCTTGTTGTCGGAGATCTTGGCCTTGATGTCGGAGATCGCCTTCTTCAGGCCCTCGGTGGTTTGCTCGTTGAATTGGGTGAGGCGGATATAGCCGACGTCCTCGCCTTCCGTATGCGAGCGCACCGAACGCACGCGGATGACGTCGCGTGTGATCGACACCTCGATCGGCTTGTCGACGCCCTTGCGCAGGATGGTGAGCTTGATCTTGGTGTTCACCGGGCCGCGCATCTTCTCGACCGCCTGATTGAGCGTCAGGCCCTGCACCTGCTCGCCGTCGAGCTGGGTGATGATATCATTGGCGCGGACCCCGGCCTTGGCGGCGGGCGTATCGTCGATCGGCGCCACCACCTTGATGAGGCCGTCTTCCATGGTGACTTCGATGCCGAGACCGCCGAATTCACCGCGGGTCTGCACCTGCATGTCGCGGAAACTTTTCGCATCCATGTAGCTCGAATGCGGATCGAGACCGGCCAGCATGCCGTTGATCGCCGTTTCGATCAGCTTGCCATCGTTCGGTCTTTCGACGTAGTCGGCGCGTACGCGCTCGAATACGTCGCCGAACAAATTGAGCTGCCGATAGGTGTCCGCCGCCGCCGCCTTGGCGCTGGCACCGGCAAAGATCATGCGAGGCTGCGTTGCGAACAGCGCTATTGCCGCTCCTGCCGCCGCGCCGAGTAGTATGAGTGAGGTCTTGCGCATCATCCGCGAACCTTTTCACCTTCTCCAGCAGCCCACCATGGGCCTGGATTGACGGGAGTCCCGCCTTTGCGAAACTCGATATAGAGCACCGGTTGGCTGGAACCTGTCGCGAGGATGGCGGCGATATGGGAGCCGTTCCCCATCACCGCAACGGGTTCTCCGGTCAGCACGAACTGTCCGAGATCGACTGATATTCGTTCCATCCCAGCGAGCAGGATATGATACCCGCCGCCGGCATCGAGGATCAAGAGTTGCCCAAAGGAGCGGAACGGACCCGCATAGACCACCCAGCCGTCGGCCGGTGAGGTAACCTGGGCGCCGGCGCGGGTTGCGATCGAAATACCTTTTTCGACCCCGCCGACGCCGTCGGGTGCCCCATAATCCCTCAATTTGACGCCATTAACCGGAATCGGAACTTGTCCGCGCAACGAGGCAAAGGCGACTGCAGGGGCCAGCCGCCCCGGATCATGCAAGGCCGCAAGCGCCGGACGCGTGGCGCTGCGAATCGCCGCCTCGCGGGCGGCCCGGGTGGCGGGGTCGAGCCCCTGCTCGAGCTTGGCGATCAGATCTTTGAGATTGTCCACCTTTTTCGCCAGATCGCTGGCGCGTGTGCGCTCGGCGTCGAGCGCTTTCTCGCGCTCGGCCTGCTGCTTCTGGCGCTCCGCGATCAGCGCCCGCATGCGCGCGCGCTCGTCGCCGAGCGAGGCGACCTCGCCCTTCAACCGGTCGCGTTCGTCGGTGATTTTCTTGCGCACGCTCACCAGCTCGCCGAGATCGTTGGCGAGCGCCTCCACTTGGTGCCGCATCTCCGGCAGCACCGCGCCCAGCACCATGGCGGTGCGCACCGCCTGCAGCGCGTCTTCGGGCCTGGCGATCAGCGCCGGCGGCGGCCGGTGGCCGATGCGTTGCAACGCCGCCAGCACTTCGCCGATCACCGCGCGGCGCCCATCGAGCGATTTGCGGATGCTGCGCTCATTGGCGTCGAGCGGCTCGAGCCGCGCCTGCGTCGCTTCTATCTTGGCCTCGACGCTGCGCAACCGGGCGGCGGTGGCGATCAGGTCCTGATTGAACTTGCGGCGATCGGCGCCGATCTGCTCGATCTCGCGCCTGAGCGCGGCTTCGGTCTCGGCCGATTTGCGCTGCTGCTCGCGCGTGGCCTTGAGTTCCCGGTCGTGCTGCTTGAGCGCGTCGAGCTTTTCGGTCTTGGCGTTCTGCGCCGTGATGACCGGACGCTGCTGCGCCGAGACCCCGGCGTTCAATCCCACCGGCAACGCAAGGCCCAGCCCCGCAATGAGCGCGAAGCGCGGATCGAGACGGCTAAACCCCCCGAAACAAATCATTTCGGTCAAGGTACGCTCGCGGGTTGGGACGACAAGGACATTGTGCTTAGGCGTTATTGCCGCCGATTAAGACCAAATCGGGACCCGCGCATTAAATCTTGGCCAGCTTAGGCTCGGTGATAGGGGTGGCCGGCGAGGATGGTGGCGGCGCGGTAAAGCTGTTCCAGCAGCATGACCCGCACCAGCTGATGCGGCCAGGTGGCTGCGCCGAACGACAACCGCAGCTCGGCCTTGTCCCGGAGGCTGGCCGCCAGCCCGTCCGGTCCCCCGATCAGGAACACCGCCGCCGGTCGGTCCTGGCCGCGCCATTTCGCCAGCTGCGAGGCCAGGCTGGCGCTGTCGAGATTGTCGCCGCCGGCGTCGAGCAGCGCCAATGCCGCGCCTTGTGGAATGACATTGGCGAGCGCGATCGATTCCTCCAGCATACGCTTGCCGGCGTCGGCCGCGCGGCTTTCCCTGATTTCCACGATTTCGACGGCACGCAAGCCGAGCTGGCGGCCGGTGTCGGCGGCACGCTTGCGGTAGCGCTCGGAAAGCTCGGTTTCCGGACCGCGCTTTAGGCGCCCGATGGCGGCAACGATGATGCGCATCGTGGCGCTGAGTGTATCAGCTAGCCCGCCGTCCAGCCGACCACATCTTTTCGAGGTTATAATGGGCGCGCACTTCCGGCCGGAACACATGCACGATCACGTCGCCGGCGTCGATCAGGACCCAGTCGCCTTGCCTTAAGCCCTCGACCCGGACCCTGGGCACGCCGGCGCTCTCGATGTCCTTGACTACTTGGTCGGCGATCGATGCGACATGGCGCTGCGAGCGGCCGGAGGCCACCACCATGAAGTCGGCGATCGAGGATTTGCCGGTGAGATCGATGGTGAGACTGTCCTCGGCTTTCATGTCTTCCAGGCGCGCGAGGACGATGCGGAGCGTCTCCTTGGCGGTAGGATGCCGGGAGACGGAGCCGGGCGTGCGATGCGCCGCCCGCGAGAGTGCAGATGTAGGCAGGGGGCCTGATCCTTTCAGTTCAGTTCGTTGCACTCACCCCGCCGCCAAGCGGGGTTTCGTCAAAGATAGCTATTTCACCCGTTTCTTGCCAGCCTTGCCACGCTGGTGTTTGAGGGCGGTGCGGGCGGAAGTTCCCTTGGCGCCGCGCAGGGCGCGCAGCGCGGTGGACGACAGCGGCGATTTTAGGCCGTGCAGGAACGTCCAGGCTGGCGGCTTGCGGTAAGGCAGGGAAGCGGCGGCATATTCCGGAATGCGCGCGCCGCGCAGCGCCTGGCCCGCCGGACTGGCTCCGGCGTAAAGGCTTGGGCCGAGGCGATCGATCACCACGAACGGCACCAGCTTCGCTATCCCGCGCCATCGCTGCCAGCGGTGAAAGCTCCGTAGGTTGTCCGCGCCCATGATCCAGACGAATCGGACCCGAGGGCAGCGGGCTTTAAGCCATGATATCGTGTCATAAGTGTATCTCGTCTTAATGACAGCTTCGAGACCGGTCACATCGATGCGCGGATGATGGGTGAGCGCGCGCGCGGCGGCGAGACGCTCGATCAGGGGGCCCAGGTCGCTGGTGTTCTTGAGCGGATTGCCGGGGGTGACCAGCCACCAGACGCGGTCGAGCTTGAGCCGATTGAGCGCGAGCAGCGAGGCGCCGAGGTGGGCTTGGTGCGGTGGATCGAAGGTTCCGCCGAAAAGGCCGATCCTCATGCCGGGCGCATGCGGTGGGAGCAGGCGCTCGGGGCTTACGGGGATTGGTACGGTCACGGGCGGATCTGGCCGCTTCCGCGAATGCGGTATTTAAACGTGGTGAGCTGCTCAACGCCCACCGGCCCGCGCGCGTGCAGCCGGCCGGTGGCGATGCCAATCTCGGCGCCGAACCCGAACTCGCCGCCGTCGGCAAACTGGGTCGAGGCGTTGTGCAGCACGATCGCCGAATCGACTTGCGCGAGGAATTTCTCGGCCGCCTTGGCGTCGTCGGTGACGATGGCATCGGTATGGTGCGAGCCATAGCGCTCGATATGCGCGATCGCCTCGTCCACCCCGTCCACAACGGCGACCGCCAGGATGGCGTCGAGATACTCGGCCGACCAGTCGTCGTCGCTTGCCGGCTTGACGCGCATGTCGGCGGCTTGCGTTTCCTTGTCGCCGCGGATCTCGCAGGCGGCGTCGAGCAGCATCATGATCAGTGGTTTGAGGTGGGTCGCGGCGGCGGCGCGGTCGATCAGCAGGGTTTCGGCGGCTCCGCAGACGCCGGTGCGGCGCATTTTGGCGTTGAGCACGATTTTTTTGGCCATTTCGAGTGAGGCAGCCTTATCGACGTAGACGTGGCAGACGCCTTCCAGATGCGCGAACACCGGCAGCCGTGCCTCAGCCTGCACGCGGGCAACCAAGCCCTTGCCCCCGCGGGGGACGATCACGTCTATATTGCCGTCGAGGCCGCCGAGCATCAGCCCGACCGCGGCGCGGTCGCGGGTGGGGATAAGCTGGATGGCGGCTGCCGGCAGGCCGGCGTCCGTCACGCCCTGCACCAGCGCGGCGTGGATAGCGCGGCTCGAGCGCAAGCTGTCGGAGCCGCCGCGCAGGATCGCGGCATTGCCGGATTTCAGGCAGAGCGCGCCGGCGTCGGCGGTCACGTTCGGCCGGCTTTCGTAAATGATTCCAATGACTCCGAGCGGGACGCGAACGCGCTCGATGGTCATGCCGTTGGGCCGCGTCCAGGCCGACATGACGCTGCCCACAGGATCACTTAGCCGGTGGATAACCTCGATGCCGGCGGCCATCGTCTCCACGCGGGCCTCGTCGAGCGTCAGCCGGTCGAGCATGGCCCCGGTCAGGCCGCCGGCGCGCGCCTCGGCGATATCCTCGGCATTGGCGGCCAGGATCGCCGCCTTGGTCCGCCGAACGGCCACCGCCATGGCCTGAAGCGCCTGATTCTTCTGGTCCTCCGGCGCGAGCGCCAGCACCCGGGCGGCCGCACGGGCACCGCGGCCGATCTTGGCCATGGCGGCGGCGATATCGCCGGTTCCCTCAATGCTTTTCAGCGGCGCGGTCATGGTCGCAAACGGCCCGTCAGCCCCATTATCAGGGTGGTTTTCCTATCACGTCGGGGTCGCGGGGGCGAGATCGGGCGCCCTGGCCCCGGGGTACCATCTTACTTGGGGATAGCGTGGATAACCGGCCAGACGGTGAAACCGAACAATTGACCTACACATTGTACTGTCAGGGTGCTGGTGCCGCAGGAGAATGTCATGGCGTACAGCTTGAAACTGCCCAGCCGCTTTCCGGTTGGCACCAAGTTCGTGATCGAAAGCCGCGGCGGCGGGCAAGGCCAGGTGCAGGTCTTCAGCCGCCATCTCGAATTCCCCGACGGCACGTTTTTTCCATTACCGGCGCGGCCGGTGCCGGCCCAGCTTAAGCCCAAGGTCCCCATTTCGCGCCGCTCGCCCGCCCGCCGCCTGCGCAGCCGCAAGGTCTGAGGCCCGACTAGGCCCGCGCATGATCCCGAAAAGTGGGCACCGGTTTTCGGATAAAGATCATGCGCATAGGCCAGTGGCCGAGCCGGTCCGCCGCGCTAGGCCGACGGACCTGGGGCCGCCCAGGCCTTGGCCCGCGCTCTGCCCCCGGCGGCCTCGGCCATTGGCCGACCGCGAGCCCAATCCGCCCGTCCGCGCAAAAAAATAGGGGCCCCGGAAGGGGCCCCTTGGGGGATAGTCGTCTCTGGCACGGGTTACGCGCCTTCGACACTTGCCGCAGCTAGCCGGGGTGGGGTGCAGGAATGAAGGCTGCCCCCGGCCGCCGCAGCGTTATGACGACAGTTGAAGCCGCCCGCGCCCCACAAACAACCTGCCAAATCGTCGCGCGGCGGCTGGTCGCGTCCGGCCCGAAAACAAAAACCCCAGCCGCGGGCTGGGGTTAGTGGGCGATCGGTGAATCGCCTTTGGGTGACAGCGTCGCGCGTGGACAACGCCCGCCTTATGCGGGGATAACGCCGTCATAAAGCGCGGGTTCCCGGCCGGGCCGTCCCGTTTCATACTCGTAGAAGGACCGTTGCTCGGTGATCGTCGCGCCCCGAGGACCGCTTATTCGCCGCCCAGCACCAGATCGTCGCGGTGGATCATCTCGGTGCGGCCGCCGAATCCCAAAATCGAGAGGATGTCGGCCGATGAGCGCCCCTTGATCTTGTCGGCGTCGCCGGCGTCGTAGGCGATGAGGCCGCGGCCGACCTCGGCGCCGTCCGGCCCGCGCACCCGCACGGCGTCGCCGCGCTCGAAGCCGCCCTCGACCTTGATGACGCCGGCCGGCAGCAGGCTCTTGCCGGTGCGCAGCGCGCGCACCGCGCCGGCGTCGATGACGAGTGCGCCGCGCGGTTCGAGCGAGCCGGCGATCCATTTCTTGCGCGCGGTCACCGGATTGGCGGGCGTCAGGAACCAGGTACAGGCAGCGCCGTCGACGATCGCCTGCAGCGGATGATCCACATGGCCGGACGCGATCACCATGTGGGTGCCGGCGCCGGTGGCGATCTTGCCGGCCTCGATCTTGGTGCGCATGCCGCCGCGCGCCAGCTCGGACGCCGGGTTGCCGGCCATGGCCTCGATCGCCGGCGTGATGCGCGCAACGAGCGCGATGTGCTTGGCGCCGCGCTCTGCCGGCGGCTTGTCGTAAAGCCCGTCGACGTCGGACAGCAGCACAAGCAAGTCGGCGCTCATCATGCTGGCGACGCGCGCGGCCAGGCGGTCGTTGTCGCCGTAGCGGATCTCGGTCGTGGCGGTGGTGTCGTTCTCGTTGATCACCGGCACGCTGCGCCACTCCAACAGCTTGGCGATGGTGGAGCGGGCGTTGAGATAGCGGCGGCGCTCTTCGGTGTCGCCGAGCGTGACCAGCACCTGGCCGGCGGTGAGCCCGTGGGCGCCGAGCGCCTCGGCCCAGGCGCGCGCCAGCGCGATCTGCCCGACCGCGGCGGCGGCCTGGCTGTCCTCGAGCTTGAGCGCGCCCGCCGGCAGTTTCAGCACGGCGCGGCCGAGCGCGATGGCGCCGGAGGAGACCACCAGCAGGTCGCGCAACCGGGCCGGCGCGTTAGCCGGACCGGAATCGGAATTGTCCTTGTGGAGCGCCGCGATGTCGGCGGCCAGCCCATCGAGCCAGCCGCGCTTCAGGCTGCCAGCGGCGGCGTCCACCAGCAGTGAGGAGCCGACCTTGACGACGATGCGGCGGAAGGCGGTGAGTGAAGGGAGAGTGCCCATTATTAAGGAGCCCACGTGCCGCGACTACGCGACAGTTTAATATCAACACCTGTCCGATTTCGTCTCATTAACAGCAGTTCAACACTTACACCGAAAAGTCTGGCAGCATCTCGGTTCGATATGCCTCGTCGTGAGATATCGAGCAATGCATCTCGCGGCACAAGGACAGCGCCAGCGAACCAAGTAGCTTCTTCTTCATGTTCGAGATTGTATTCACTCATCATCATTAGGCCGTCGTCTGTAAGATACATCTTAGCCGGCTCATGACTAAGCTCGATGTGACCAATCTCATGGGCCAGCGAATTATTTTGGCGCGTTTTCGCATGACCATTGTTTATGATTATAAGGCTCGCACCGCCTTTGCGCAGCGTAGCGGCCGACCAGCTTTCTCTTGCTTTTACCGTGAGGTGATAGACATCTTCCGGCCGGATGCCTGGAATATCGGCAGGTGTCCAGATCGTGATTCCTAGATGTTTTGCTAAGTCGCGGGGATCGAGAGGAGCGATCGGCGAAATTCCAAGTTCACGGCGATAACCCCGCGCCGCGTTTTCACACCAAGTTTTGAAACCACGGCGAAGGGCGGTCAACTTGCAATCTCACCTGTCGATCTTCGGCCATGCTGCTTGTGCTGCGAGAATCATTCGTGCAAGCGATGCGGCAGTTTCTGCTGTTGCTGTCTTTTCGCGTCTGAAATGAACGCTAGCAATATCGGGGCCGCTCTTCGCGGCGACATTCGTACTGTTTTTCATACCTAACCATTTTCGAATCTTTTCGTAGTTTTCTAAGTCCGGCAAGAAACCTTTTTCAACGCGAGCTAATGTCGCGTGGCTTATACCGACTTCTCTCGCTGCAGCTCGAATTCCAAGATTGAGTTTTTTACGTTTCGCTAAAATTAGCCGACCCAGCTCTTCTAGCGGCATAAGGATTATTCTCCTATTTGGTATAGGTGTAATACGGAGATTGACATTTTGTCCAGCAAAGCGTATTACATACTAACCACCGTCGCACACCCAGAATCGGCGGTCAACTCCTATCGGAGAGAGGAGCCACAAGATGAGCGTCGAACAAGGAACCAAAGGCAAGTCTGTGCATTCGGGTCCGGGCCAGTGCGGGTGCGGACCCGACAGCGAGCAAGCTGCAAAAGCTGAAATCGAGCGGGCCCGCAAGGAAATCGAGAATGCCGAGCACGAGATCGAACACGGCGTTCACGACCTGGAGGGTGCCGAAGCGCATTTGCGCAAAGCAGAGCACGATTTGGAGCGCGCTCACCACGACAAGGTGATTCGCTTTTTCGTGGACGGCGAAGAGTTCAAGACGCGTGATCCGAACCAGACGCCGGATCACATCATCAAGGAATACGGGGGACGCGATCCCGCTGAGAACTATCTAGTTCAAATCGAAGGGCACAAAAAGATCAGCTATCAAGCCAAGGGCGATATCCCGATCCGTATTGAGGACTGTGCCCGCTTCCAGATCATCTCCGTCGGACCTGCACCCGTATCCGACAAGAACATCAAGGCTGGCGTGGAGTCATTCATCGCGGGGCTGCGAGAAGCTGGACATGAACCGGAAATTGTTCCCGGCAAGCCCAACCACGTCGCGTTTGCATACGAAGTGCCGAGCGGGAGCCATATCGGCAAAAAGGTGCACATCGGAGTCGTTGTGCCGCCAGATTTCCCCATGACACCGCCGGATGGGCCTCACGTTTCGCCGCAAATTCACGCAATGAAATCTGGAGGCGATCATCCAACGGGCGGGATTTCGAAGAGCACCTTCGAAGGCTTCCGCGGACAATCTTGGCAGTATTGGTCGCGGCCGGTTCGATATTGGGGTCAGTCGAAAAAGACAGTGGCCGTGTACCTCAGTCATTTGTGGAAGCTCTGGGACACGCAATGAGTCGGGCGACCTATAGCGTCGCGATTACACAGGCTGTTGGCGAGTCGGCGCGGCAGCACTTACTTCGCGCTGATCGCCAGGAGGATCTGTGTTTCGCACTTTGGCGCCCCAGCACAGGGCGGTCGCGAACGACGGCGCTGGTCTATCGACTATTATTGCCACAGATGGGCGAGCGAAACATTCATGGAAACGCAAGCTTTGAGGCGCGGTATTTTGAGCGTGCACTAACCGAGGCGTCGGCCGAGGATGCCGGGGTGGTGTTAATGCATAGCCATCCGTTGGGCCAGCGATGGCAAGGGATGAGCCTGGACGATATCAAGACTGAAAGTAGTCATGCCGCTGCCGCATACGGCGCAACATTGCTGCCGCTTGTAGGTCTGACAATCGCTGGAGATGGAGCATGGAGCGCCCGATTTTGGCAGCGGACCGCACCTAAGACATATCAGCGATGCGACTGTGCTACCGTTAGAGTGGTAGGTGAGCGACTCCAGATAACTTACATGGATCAGCTCGCGCAGCCTCCGCGAGCGACGAGTGCTCAGATTAGAACAGTTTCGGCTTGGGGACCGAAGAAGCAAGCCGATCTGGCGCGACTTCATGTGGGACTTGTAGGAGCTAGGAGCGTAGGCGGATTTATTGGAGAAGCAATTGCGCGAACCGGATTCGAAGATGCAACAGGTATCGATTTTGATACAGTCGAAGAGAAGAATTTGAATCGTTTGATATTCGCGACCACGCACGATGTTGGGGCCATAAAGGTAGAGTTGCTTGGTAAGCATCTCTGTGACAGCGCAACTGCGGATGAGTTTAATTTCCAAGCTGTCGCCAAGGCTATTTACGAGGAGGAGGGATTTCGGGCGGCCTTGGATTGCGATGTTCTAGTTTCCTGCGTTGATCGCCCGTGGGCCCGTCAAGTGTTGAATTTAATAGCGTATGCTCACCTAATTCCAGTTATCGATGGCGGCATCGCAGTTCGGAGAAATCGTTTAGGTGAGCTCTCCGCTGCAGATTGGCGCGCGCACACGGTAGGTCCCGAGCATCGTTGCATGGAATGCCTCGGGCAGTATGACTCTGGGTTTGTCCAACTGGAGCGCGATGGGTACCTAGATGATCCAACCTACATCGAAGTTCTCGCTAAAGATCACCCATTGAAGGTACGTGAAAATGTGTTCGCCTTTTCGATGAGTTGCGCGAGCATGCAGTTCAATCAAATGCTGAATTTGGCGCTAAACCCCTTAGGTCAGGCAAATTCTGGTGAACAGCTTTATCACTTCGTTGGCGCTCAGATGGAGCCTGCTCAGTTTCTGGAATGCCGTCCCGAATGTCTCTTTCCCACATTTATTGCGACGGGTGACCGATGCCCCTACGTGGTCACCGGTAAGCATTGTCTAAGCGCGCAGCCGGATGCAGATGGGGCGTTCGGCGATGGTACCAAGAGAAAAAACGACCGCGGGTTCTTGAATAATGCCCGCTATGCAGTCGGGCGCTGGATTAAAAGGATACAAACGCTCTAAGAGCTAAGCAGGTGACGGCCGAGCGCGATGGCGCCGGAGGAAACCACCAGCAGGTCGCGCTCGTCTTTATGCAAAGCGGCAATATCGGCGGAGAGCGCGATTTCACCCCAGCCCGGTGATGACAAGCGGGCCTCGTTGCCATTGCCGATTCTTGACCCGTATGATCCTTGTGTCGCGGACTTCGGTTCAACAATGTGGCGAAACCGGCATCCAAAAGGTGGTCCAGCATGACGCTTCAGGCGCCTGCCATCGGTGACGTGCGTGCGCCGCGCCAGGGCAGCGCGGCGAAAGCTTCTTCGTGGCTGCGCGGCATCGGCGTGCGGCAGGTGCGCCTCGCCGCCGGCCTGGTGATGTTCGCCTACATCTTCTCGCATTTCTTCAATCACGCGCTCGGCAACATCTCTTACGACGCGATGGAGGCGTGGCTTGTCTGGCACATCCGCTGGTGGCGCAACCCGTTCGTGAATTTTGCGCTATACGCCGCTGCGGCGGTGCATTTTTCTCTCGGCCTGTGGGCGCTCTATCAGCGGCGGCATTTCCGCTACACGGTCGCCGAGATCACGCAACTGCTGCTGGGCCTCAGCATTCCGCTCTGGCTCGCCGATCATTTCGGCCCGGCGCGGCTGGGCGGCTGGTTGTTCGACCTTCCACCGCTCAATTACGCATCGACGCTCTTTTATTTTTGGGGGCAGCGGCCGGACCAGATCGTGGTGCAGCTCATCCTGATGACCGTCGCCTGGACGCATGCCTGCATCGGGCTTTATTTCTGGCTGCGGCTGAAGTCGTTCTTTGCCTGGGCTGCACCGTTTTTGCTCGTCTTTGCGACGTTGCTGCCGGTGCTGGCCATGATCGGCGCCGATCGCGGCGGGCGCGAGGTTGTCGAGCTCGCCGACGAGCAGGCGTGGCGGCAGCAGAATTTGCAAGGCGTTCCGGCCGCGCAGGCCAGGGTGATCATTGACATCATGTTCTTCTACTTCCCGATCGCCTATGCCGGGGCGATCGGCTTCGTATTCGCGGCGCGCGGCGTGCGCAGCCTGCGTGAGCGCCGGCGCGGGACCTTCACGATTTCCTATCCGGACCGGCAAATTCGCGTGCCGAAGGGCTTGAGCGTGCTCGAAGCCAGCCTGCGCTTCAACATTCCGCACGCCAGCGTCTGCGGCGGCCGCGCGCGATGCTCGACCTGCCGCGTTCGTGTCTTGGGAAACCAGGATGATTTGCCGCGGCCGTCGGCGCGCGAGGCCTTCGTGCTCGATCGCGTCGGCGCCCGCGGATTACCGATCCGCCTCGCCTGTCAGCTGCGGCCGCAATCGGATATCACCGTTAATCCGATTTTCCCGCCGTCCATGAACGCCGATCTTTTGCGCAGGGGGCATGGCCCCAACACCGGCCGGGAGCACTATATCGTCAGCATGTTCGTCGACATGCGCGGCTCGACCAAAATGGCGGAGGCACGGCTACCGTTCGACGTGGTTTTTCTCATCAACCGCTTCCTCGGCGCGGTTTCGCAAGCGGTGATCGATGCCGGCGGCCAGCCCAACCAGTTCGTCGGTGACGGGCTGCTCGCGTTGTTCGGCCTCGAGACCGAACCAAGGACAGCGTGCCGGCAGGCTTTGCGCGCGGCCGCGCAGGTGGTCGTCAACGTGGATCACATGAACCGGCAATTTGCTTCCGATCTGCGGGAACCAATCCAGTTCGGCATCGGCATTCACGGTGGCGAAGTTATTGTCGGAGACATCGGCTTCAAGGAGCACACCGTATTCACCGCGCTCGGCGATCCGGTCAATGTTGCGGCGCGCTTGCAGGACATGACCAAGACGCTCGATTGCACGGTCGTGATTTCGGAAGAAGTCTGCACAACCGCCGGCATCGCGCCCGGCGTGCTTGCCCGCACGCAAGTTGCGATTCGGGGCCGCGATGAGCCAATGTTCGTGCGCATAGCCGCCAACCCGACCGTGCTTGCAAACTTGATCGAGCCGGAAGGGCCCGCCGGTTTAGCGAAAAACGCCAGTGGCCTCGGTGGTGCGAGGCCGTCATAGATGCAAGGCCGGATCGTCGGGAATTCGGAAATTTTCTTAAGATTTTCGTCTTGTTGCGGTGCTCGGATAGGGTTCAATCTTTGCGCCTTCTGGTGACGGCGCTAAATGTGCGCGCTGTCTAGCACGGGTGTATCGGACTCGTCATGGCTGGCTTTTCCCGACTATCAGGCGCTCGATTGCAAGATCGTCGTCTCTGAGGAGGTCTCCGCGACCACTGCCCGATCGCGGCGGCGTCCACCAGCAGCGAGGAGCCGACCTTGAAGACGATGCGGCGGAAGTCTTTGAGCGACGGCGTTTTCGACATGGTCCCGGCGGAATTATTAAATGCGGGCGGTGTTCAGCATGGCAACCCGTGGCCGTCATGGGCGGCCGGCTGTCTCAATTTTGCTTCAATTTGGCTGCTGCGATGGCGGCGATCGGGTTGCTGTCGCGCAAACGTGACTGAGCACACAGCCGCTTCGCATGGTATCGTTGACGTGAATAGGCGGAAATTTTCAGGAGCAAAATGATGAGCGATCTTTCGCGGCGGGCTTTCGTCTCTGCGGTGGTGAGCGTTGCGGTTTGTACCGGCGCGCTTGCGCAAAGCGCGGCGCCGAGCGCAGGCCCGCGCGTCGCGCTCAAGGGCTACGATCCGGTGTCCTATTTCACCGACGGCAAGCCGGAAAAAGGCTCGAAGGACTTCACCTTCGCGTTCGACGACACCACTTACTGGTTCAAGAGCGCCGCGCACCGCGACAAGTTTGCCGCCGACCCAGAGCATTACGCGCCGCAGTTCGACGGCTATTGCGCGATCCAGCTCTCGCGCGGCCACAAGGTCGAGGCCGATCCGGAGGCGTGGGCGATCACTAATGGCAAGCTTTACGTTTTTGCGATAAAGAAGGGCGTGCCGCTCTTCAACAAGGAGTCGGTCGCCATTGCCGAAAAAGCCGGCGAGAACTGGCAGAAGCTTCGCACGCAGTAGACCATCAGAAAGCGCAAATAACGCGCGAGACTATAGCCCCGCTTTGTTCAGCGCGGCAGTAAGCTTCGCCCGCAATTCCGGCTTGCGCAGCAGCGATCCGAAGTCGGCGCTGTCGAAGCGTGGGTCTATCTGCCGAACCGCCGCTGCTTGCCTGGCGGCGTCGGCTTGCCGTCCCGCCTGCGCGTAGGCCGCAGCCAATATCGCATTCGAGTAGGGTTCGGTCTTGTTGCGCGCGAGCGAGCGTTCGAGCGTGCGGATGGCGTCGGCACTGCGGTCGGCGAGCAGATAGGCCGTGCCGAGGATGAACGATTGGTTCACCGTGAAGTTGAGCCCGAGCTTGCTGGCGGTTTCGAAATCCTTCACCGCGGCATCGACATCGCCCGACCAGAGCGACGCCGTCGCCAGCCCGGCATAGGCCTCCGGATCGCTGTTGTTGAGCTTGACCGCGCGCTGCATTTCGTCCAGCGCGCGATCGAAGTCGCCAAAAACGAGGTAGCCGCTACCGAGCAGCGCGTGCGCACCGGCGCTCGTCGGATCGATGCCGATGGCTTTCTGGCCGAGAGTCTCAAGGCGCCGCAACGCGCCTTGGGGATCCGCGGTCCATCCCTGCAAGACACCGTTCAGCTCGACCCGTCCCAGCCCGATATAGGCGGGCGCATAGCCGGGATCGAGTTCTATGGCGCGATTGAACAACGCGCGCGCCTGCGAGTTGGCGGTGCGGTTGACGCGCGCGGCCAGATCGCGGCCGCGCAGCACGAGATCGTAGGTCTCCAGACTGCTCGGCGGCTTGGTGGCAACCTTTGCCAGTTCCAGATTGGTCAAACGGCTGACGAGCGTGCCCGCAATGCGCCGGGTGATGTCGTCCTGCACCGAGAAGATGTCCATCGGTGCGACGTCGTAATTCTCCGACCAGAGCTGGGTGCCGCGCCCGGCGGCGGTGAGGTTAATCGAAATGCGAATACGTTCGGGGCTGCGGCGGATACTGCCTTCCACGATGTAGCGCACGTCGAGCGCGCGGCCGACTTCATCGGGTTTCGGCGTCTTGCCCTTATAGGCAAAGACGGCGTTGCGCGAGCGCACCGTAATTTCGGAGAACCGTCCAAGCGCGGAAATGATGTCTTCAGTCAGGCCGTCGGCGAAGTAATCTTCCTTGCCTTCCGAAAGCGAGACGAGCGGCAGTACCGCGATCGAAGGACGCACATCCGTGCTGGACGATGTTTGAGTTGCCGAAGGCATGCCGTGGAGCGCCCACCAGATGCCGCCGCCGGCAACAGCCAACATGAGCGCGGCCGCGGCCGCCAGCATGGTGCGCTTGCGCGACGTCGCCGGCACCGCTCGCCCTTGCGCCAGGTCCGGCGCCTCGGCGATCGCTTGCGGCGAAAGGCCGAACACGCGCACCGGTCTGGCGATATTCTTGACCTGCTGCTCGCCGCCATCGGCGAAGGTCAATGGCAGCTTGTCGCGCACCTGGTCGCACGCGTTATCCGAAATGCAAAGTCCGCCCGGCTCGCAGATCGATTCGAGCCGCGCGGCAATGTTGACGCCGTCGCCGAAGATGTCGTTGTCTTCGATGATGATGTCGCCGATATTGATGCCGATGCGGAACACGACGCGTTTGTCTTCCGCAACATCGCGGTTTCGTTCCCTCATTTTACGCTGGATGGCGACCCCGCAGGCAACCGCATCGACGACGCTGGCGAAATCCGCCAACAATCCATCACCCGTCGTCTTGACGATGTGCCCGCCATGGGCGGCGATGGCGGGATCGACGTGTTCCTTGCGGACAGCCCTGAGCGCGCGCAGCGTCCCGACCTCGTCGGCGCCCATCAGCCGGCTATAACCGACGACGTCCGCGGCCAGGATCGCGGCAAGTTTGCGCTCGACGTGCTCGTTCTTTGCCAAGGAGGGCCTTCATCTACAATTTCTGACGTAGGTTATCCTATCGCGTGAGAGGCTGCACGCGCGCGGGATCACTGCCTTCGGGTTCCCGTCTGCGTAGTGACCTCCACGACGATGCGGCGGAAGTCCTTGAGCGACGGCGTTTGAGGCATGGTCCCGGCGGTGGTTGCGGCGCGGGCCGGTGTAGCATGGCGTTTAAGAGGCGGTCATGGCCGAGATTGTTGTTTGGCAGTCAATAGCAATTCAGGAACGAACCCGCGTGCATTCAAAACGTGCACGCTCGGGGAAATATCTTGAGCCTATGGCGTTCGGCACTGCGTATATACTGACCCGTTTGTTGTTTCAAATCCTTCGAGGCAGAACTCCTTCGACTCTACCGGGCCCTTGATTTGGAAGTCATAGCCGGTCCGGTTGATGACGAGCGCGTAGCGCCCCGCAGCCAACGACTCGCCTTCACCTAAACGCGCCATGAGCATTTCAGGTGCGCCCGCGATGGGTGAAACATTGAGATTTTGCGAAATATTTCGGACCCGCCATGGCCCCTCGAGCTTATTCACGGTTGCCTTGCCATTGACGATCTTCGTTTCCCGCACCGTCCGCGCGATCACGCGCAAAGTGATTTTTTGCGGCACATTATTTCGAAAATCACGCCGAAAGAGAATGAAGGCGGGCTTATTGCCGGATATAATCTTGCTGCTCGGCTCTTTTATTCCCGCCGATAACGCAACGCGCGGATCAGGTACGCTGATCGGCAAGGTTTGCAGTTCGGTGAGCTTGTTGTCGTTCAGCGCATAGACGCCGAACGAGGTTGGCAAGGGGAACGGCAATTTTGGCGGAGCGGGTTTCGGCGGCGGGGCAACTACTTTTGGGGCCGGGGCAACGTTCTCCGTAGCCGCCACGACAGGTTTCGGCGGTGGAGTCACGATTTTGACCTGTTGGGGGGCCCTGCCTGGGAGCCACAGCATGCTCGCAAGAACAATCACGGCTCCGATGAACGCCAGCCCGAAAGCCAGGAATCCGAATTTCTCTATTGCAGATCGCCGGTACGGCAAAAATTCGCTTGGCCTCTGCTCATACGGAAAATCTCTCATTCGGGTGGGGGCAAGCCACTCATGCAGCGGAGCGACTCTGCGCGGCGAAAAAACCTCGACCGCACTAGTCGACGGGGATGGAGCGGCCTCGATCGGCTCTGCTTGTTCCGGGTAAACGATGCTGGGTTCGTCATCGAACGATGCATTCGATGCATTTGCCTCGTCGTGATCGACTGCGGCCTCGTATTCGTTTGCGCGATATGCCGTACCGCGTTCGTCAATTTCCCTTTCACGATATGCCGTACTGGGTTCGTCAATTTCCTGTTCACGATAGGCCGTGCTGGGTTCGTCAATATCGGCAGTCGCTTCGATGCGGGCAACCGCGAGCTCGAAATCATTGATGTGTCGTACCAGATCGGCCATGCCCAGCGATGAATGTCCGAACAGAATGTCACGCTTGAAATTGAAACGTGCACGTTCGTACACCAGCGCTCGCAACTGAGCCGAATTCCGTTCGGCTTTTTTTATTGCGTCTAAGAGAAGCGAGTAGTAATCGAGCGGTCTTGCCAGTGCCGGTAAACCGCCGTTCCGCGTATCCGCATTCCCCAGCACATCAAACGAACGCGTCACGTCGATGGGTGGGCCATTTACTGAAGCCAAGAGCTGGTCCAAATTTTTGAATTTGACCAATCCGCCCGGCAGCATGGCTTCAATCGAATTATCCGCGAGCACCCGGTATGGGATGCCCGCGTATACGCCGTCGGGTTCGAATGACGTCATGAGTCCTTAATCAACGTTTGATCGCTCGATCGTCGGGAACAATGCAAATGATAGCATTTGGTAGGAGGGGGGAGGCAAGTTACGTTATTGTGCTAAGCGACTGAAGAAGACGGCTTATTCGACTTCTGGCCCATCGGCGATATGACAAATGCAGGCTTAAATGTGCGCTGTTGGCCCCAGAAATTTGAAATGGCAATTATCGGCCGCGTGCGGCCGAACGCGTGCCCTGCATCGTATTGTCAAGTGATGGCAACCGCGAACGTCGTTGCTTCCGATTATTTTCCTCGGCGGCGTGGCCGCAAGCTTGGCCTGCGCGCACTAGCGTGACTGCCGGACCAGCCGTTGCAGTGAGCCAGCTCATGGCGCCGGTAGGCGCTCAGATCGCGCACCGGCCCGCCGCGCGGGATGACGATGTAACAGGCGCCGCGCTTCAGCCACGAGCAGCCATCGGCCGGCGCGCCCATGCGCGCGCAGAGGCGCCGGGCCTCGGCCAGCGGCAGCACGCGCTCGATCACGGCCCCGTGGTAGGGGTGCAGGTATTGCGGCGGCGGTTCGAGAACGAGATAAATCATTAGGCGTTTCGACGATGGGCGGTCGGCACCGTCTTGACAATCCGATTAATTGGTCCAGACTTTCGCTACATTCTTGTGACGCGGAGGTCTGCATGATTCCACCGGGTCAAAAAGCCGCGATGATTGCTGCGTAGCCCGTTCGCGTCGCAGCATAGCGGGAAACACACGAGCGGTTCGCCGGAGCGGCCCCCGCGGGTCGCATCAGTCAGGCAAGACCCCAATTCGGCCGCTCCGGCCTGCATTCGCTAGATAATAAATACCGAATTTGTCTCGCTCCTTGGTCCAGCCAGAGCGGGCAATTGCAATTCGGGAAGTATCACGGTGGACAATCAACACGGCGGGAGGGCTGATCATGCCGCGCCGTCACAGTTACTCGATGCGTTTCAGGTGTCCGAAATGCCATCGGGCCGGATCGGCCAAGTGGGAAGAGCATGAACGCATCGCCCTTCCGCACGGCGGACATTCGGCCATTCTGAAGAGCGTTTCGGAAGGCTTCCGCGCCGGCCCACAGGACGAGATCACCTGCGCGGCGTGCGCTGCTCGGGTCGTTTTCGGACACGGCTAAATTGAAGGCCGGCGCGCCGGTCCCGTCCGGATACATGCGCGCGAATGGTATTGCAGGACCGGCCGTGGCGGCGGGCAAGCTGCTGGCGGCTCTAGGCGCTCCAGCCGAGCGCAAACCTGTGTGATCTTGGGGCGAAGTCGCGGCCACTCAAGGCCGAAATCATCCCGCATTTTGAGATTTTCTTAAAATTTTAGTCTTTTTGCAGTGCTCGGATAGGGTCCAATCTTTGCACCTTGCCACTAGATTGCACCGACGTTCCACCGCCGGCGGCGATAGCGCTGTGGAAACGGGAGCCAGAATCTCACCGGTTGCGTTCATTGGAAAAGTTGTCGCAATGCTCAACATCGCACTGTCCATCGAGAATCCTAATCACCCAGAGAACCAGTCGCTCATCGACGAACTGAACAGCGCGGTCACGACCGGCAGCGCGAAACAACGCCTGAGAATTCTTGAGCGTGTCACCGATCTGTTCGCGGCTGGCTCGCGCGGTTATTCCTTCGACCAGATCGCACTGTTCGATGACGTGCTGCAGGCGCTCGCGGCCGAAATCGAGGTGAAGGCTCGGGCAAGACTTGCCCACCGGCTGGCGCACATCAACGGCGGTCCTCCCAAGCTCATCCGCGCGCTCGCCTTTGACGACGAGATCGCGGTGGCCGAACCGGTGCTTACCCACTCGCAGCTAATGAGCGACGCCGATCTGGTCGAGAACGCGGCCACGAAGAGTCAAAAGCATCTGTTCGCGATTGCCCAGCGCCTGACGCTGAGCGAATTGGTCACTGACGTTCTGGTCGAGCGTGGCAATCGCCGCGTCGTCCACAAGGTGGTGATAAACAAAGGTGCGCGCTTCTCTCCGGCCGGTTATGACAAGCTCACGATCCGTGCCCTTGCCGACCAGAAATTGACGCTGGCCCTTGGCCAACGCGGCGACCTACCCCACCAATATTTCCTGAAGTTACTTGAAACGGCTTCAGCTTCGGTGCGCTCCGCGCTCGAAACGGCCAATCCGCAGGCTGCTGCTGCAATCCGCGACACGATCGACGATGTGGCAACGACCATGCAACACGAGGTCCGCAAGGCGTCGGACCGCTATGCCACCGCCATGCACGACGCCAAGTACCGCTGCAATGGTAACCCGCTCACCGAATCCGACATACTCGCGACCGCGCATGCGCAGGAATTCGAACAGACGGTGGCCGCACTGGCAAAACTTGGCGGCATCCCGGCCGATCTGGTCGAGCGTGCCCTGCTCGATAAAGGCGAGGATCTGGTCTTGATTCTCGCCAAGGCGGCCGACTGCTCCTGGACGACCGTCGAAGAATTGCTGCGGATGTACGTAGCCGAACGCGATTTGCAGCCAGGTAATCTTGCGCAGGCTTTTGAGCGATACAAGAAGCTGAGCCAGGACACGGCTCGCAATATCATCAACTTTTACGGCCGGCAGATTAAACACCGGACGCAGAAAAATACGCGGCACCGGAAGAACAAGGTTGCAGAAGCGCAACCGCATAGGCCGTAACGGCGAGCACTGCGGTATTCAGGTTAAGCCCTGCGGACCACTTAAGGCCCGCGATCGTGGGATCGATTGCCGCGCCTGTAAAGCTTCAATAGTGCGGGTCGTACATCTGCGCCCGGACGGATGCGAGCAGGTCTTTCGGCGCTTGCCCGTCTGCAAGCCCGCGCTTGTAGGCGACTTCGGCAACGGCGGCGGCGATATGCGCCGAGACCTCGCGGATGCGCGGCAGCGCCGGATAGAGGCTGCCTTGCGCGATGTCCGCTTCGCTCACCAGATGCGCCAAAGTGTGCGCGGCGGCCATGAACATCTCGTCGGTCATCAGCCGCGTGCCGCTCACGATCGCGCCCAGCCCGACGCCGGGGAAGATGTAGGAATTGTTGCCCTGGCGCGGCACGAAGGTCTTGCCGTCGAGCTCAACCGGATCATAGGGACTGCCGCATGCGAACAGCGCGCGGCCGCCGGTATGACGGTAGGCCTCCTCGGCGGAACATTCGGCCTTCGAGGTCGGATTGGACAGCGCAAATATGATCGGCTGATTATTGAGCTGCGCCATGGTCCGCAACACTTCGGGCGTGAAGGTGCCGCCGACCGCCGCAACGCCGATGATCGCCGTCGGCTTGAGCGTGCAGATCGCCGTCAGGAAGTCGCCGATCGGCGTGTGCTCATGGGCGTAGCCAAGCTTGTGCTGGCTAAGATCCGAGCGGCTCTTCACCACCAAGCCGTGCGAATCCACCAGCCAGATGCGCAGGCGCGCTTCGGCTTCGCTCGCGCCTTGCGCCATCATGGCGGAAACCACGAGGTCGGCGATGCCGGTCGCGGCCTCGCCGGCGCCGAGGAACAGCACCTTCTGGTCGGTCAGTTTGCCGCCGGTCTCGCGCAATGCTGAGATTAGCCCCGCCAGCGCCACCGCTGCCGTTCCCTGAATGTCGTCGTTAAAGGCCGGAATCTTATCGCGATATTTGTGTAGCAGACGGAAAGCGGAGTGGTTGGCAAAATCCTCGAACTGGATCAGCACACCGGGGAAAACGGCGCGCGCAGCGGTAACGAATTCGTCGACGAACTCTTCATAGGCCGTGCCGGCAAGCCGCTTCTGGCGCAGGCCGACATAGTAGGGATCGTTCAGCAAGGTCTCGTTGTTGGTGCCGACGTCCAGCATCACCGGCAGGCAGAGCGTCGGATGGATGCCGGCGCAGGCGGTATAGAGCGAGA
>Ga0307417_10000125_pt1 | contig 32321 bp, 18 predicted proteins | sample SalMarWE160210MG_2_FD_202514 | JGI IMG/M metagenome (GOLD analysis project Ga0307417, IMG submission 202514) | Salt marsh sediment microbial communities from the Plum Island Ecosystem LTER, Massachusetts, United States - WE1602-10 | ecosystem: Environmental > Aquatic > Marine > Intertidal zone... | reverse complement strand
GCCGCCAACTCAACCTCAACCTGCCGCAATATCCTCAAACACTCCTCGTCCGAATACCGCTTCCGAGCCATGCCAAACCCTCCCACTGGCACAACGATAGTGGCTCAGTTTTAGGGGGCAAAGACAGGCGAGCAGTAGTAGGGTCTTGACCCTTTGTCAGATTGAATTTTTGATAACGCTGCAAAAGATGTGCACCACGCAGCACAAGTTACGATTATGCATCACTGCAAAGAAAAAATGCCGCTTGATCGCCGTCGCCCTTCTTGTTTAGTTCCGTTGCCAGCGTTTCGAATCTTCTTATCTCCCGTCGAGAAAAGTGCGTTGCTGTAGCATCAGGAAATTCGTGAATGCTTATACCCCTTTGTCTAAGCAAGCTGCCAGTAAATTGGAAGGACCCCGAATCGTATATTACCTTCACAATTGTCCATAGTGTTCGTCGAGCTAACTCTCGGAATCCTTTTTCACTGAAGAGAGTGATGTGGCGGGGCGGATCCAGCTGAACCCATTCGACGCCGAATTCCCGCCATGCCCATGCTCCGATAAGGGGAATTCGTATTACAAGGACTCCTCCAGGAGCCACGAGCCTGTGAGCTTTCACGAGAAAATCATAGGGTCCGGCAATGTGCTCGAGCGCGTGGTGGAGCATGACCACATCGTACTTTTCGGCGACCTTATCAATCTCGGCTCGCCTCAAGCAAAGGCCTTCCTTCTCAACTGGTCTTTTCATAAACGGGTCAATACCGGTTAGGCTTGAAAAGCCTAATGCCCTCATCTCGTAGAGCATTGCCCCATCCCCACATCCGATGTCGATAAATCTGTCACTTGGTCGAAAGGTCTTCCCGACCGTGCCATCGAATAACGGTCTAATCGACTTTAATTTGGGGTTGACCGAAATCTGATCCAAACAATTGGTCAATGGGCCCGCACCGTAGAGCGAAAAATAGTCTCTGACTCTCTTAAGCAAACCACCTTTAAAATTTGAACCCGCAAATGAGTAGTAGGAGCTTGGGTAATAGGCGCCAAAGTTCGGCGGAAAAGATTTGAGTGAAAGCGTACCGCAAAGTGCACACCGTTCATATTTAAAGCTCTCGCGATCCGGCTTTGGATCACCCGGAAGAATAATCTCCTCGACAGGGGCCACTAAGCCACAGGCAGTGCATACCATTTGACCTTCGATCATTCAAAAGCGGCTGCCTTCAGACAGCGAAGTTGTAGACAATACGCCGATTCCAAGAAAGAACGAAGTTGAAATTAGTTGAGTTCTTATATGCGTTCAATACGGCCCCGGTCAACTTCGCTGAGACAACAATTCATGCCTTTCCATTGCAGATCGCGTGACATTCGTGTGACAATGGGACCGGAGGCAGAGCATGGCGAGGCGGCAGTTTACGCGAGAGTTTACGCTTAAGGCCGTTTGGCTTACCAAGGAGCGCGTCGCGAGACCTGGGCTTGCATCAGTCGCATCTGCGGGATTGGGCGAGGACGTTTGCCGATGATCCCGCCTCGCCTTCCCTGGGCACGGGCAGATGACGCGAGAGTGGCTGGAGATTGCGCGGCTGAAGCGCGAAGCGATCGAGCTTAAGGCCGAGCGAGACATTCGAAAATATGCCGCGGCCTGCTTCGCGACGGAATCGACGTGAATTTCTCCTTCATTGCGAAGCACCAAGGGATATGGTCGGCGGACTGGCGGGACATGCTGCTGGCCGCGCCCCGGTCGAAAATAATCCACAAGAGACATAGGGCGAAGCAAGAGCATCCGCACTGCGCGGTCTCTTGGGATCATCCAGCTCCTAGATAGCCAGGGCACTATGTAGTAGTTTTTCGTCTAAACGGGGCGGCTTATGAGAAGGCGGGTTGAGCAGTCGCTGGGATTTGTCCCGAATATGTCGCGGCGCTTTTTGCCGGGCAGCTGGCGCGACTGGTAGGCTGGGGTTGGGAAGTGAGCGACAAAAGCGTAGCGTTGTCTCTAGCTAACAGGATCGTTCCGCTCTGCCCCGGCATGACGAAGCGACGACCGACTTATTATCAAGGGCATTGGCTTTGGCCTTCCGCCTCGAATTGGCAGTCGCTTTTCTCTCGATATGAACCCAAGGTCGGGGCGACGATTAAGCGCAACCTTCGGTTAGGCGGCGTCTTCTTCGACATCGGCGCACACGTCGGCTGGTTCACTCTGTTCGCCGCCAAGATTGTTGGGCCTTCAGGCCGGGTCTTTTCATTCGAACCCGCACCGGACGTTTACGCGCTTCTGTCAGAGAATGTTCATGATCTCAAGAATGTCAGAACACTCGGCTGCGGAATTGGTAATATCGACGGCGACCTGGAATTTGCCGCGCACGGCACATTACCTACGGGCTCGTTTGTCGAGGCCGTGACGGAAATCAACAGGCGCTTCGCGCCCGATACGCCAATTCAAAACGTTAAAGTCGATATTCACAGGATCGACACGCTACTTCCGCAGATGAAAGCGCCCGATTTGGTTAAGATTGATGTTGAGGGATTTGAATTGAACGTCCTCGACGGAGCTAAGCAACTTCTCACTCTACAACCCGCACTGATTATTGAAATACACCCACCGCAACTCAAGCTATCGAACGGATCAGAGGCTGCCATCTTTGAGATATTAACATGCTACGGCTATTCGTGGACCGTGATCGATCGCAACCCCAACTCGCTCTACACGATCTACGCCACCCCTAGGTCATCGGACTGACCGACGAACTCCACTCCGCATCCAATTAAAAGGGGGGCCAACATCAGCGGACGCGTCCGTCTGAACAGCCGCAGTCTCGCTTGATTGAATGACACCGGACAGTGTGGGTTACACCAATGCGCTAGCGACAGCTTGTGGCCCGTTGCGTCATTTCGCGGCGACGCAACAATTCGGTCGCTTTCGGGGCGAAGCGGACATTCAGCGAGCTGCGCTTACAGAACCGGATTTATGAGTACGCGACTAGTTACCTTCGCGATGGTTTGTCGTCATTTTTGTCTTCACAGCTGCTGACTTACACTGACGACGTCGATCTGCAGGCAGGATTCGCCGAATGGGAGAGCTTCTATAACCTGTCCAGACCCCACGGTGCATTTAACGGAAAGGCCCCTTACGAGACGCTTCATCGAAGGTTATGAATCAAACGCCAGCGTGTCTCGCAACTGAGCCGTCATTACAGTATAGAAGACGGAAAGAGCCAGTTCGTATCATTGGCAGGATGTCGCTATGAATACAGGGCCTCGGGTCTCGATTGTTATGTGTGTATATAACGCTGGACAATACTTGAGGCCTGCACTTTTAAGTATTATCGGCCAGACATATCGAAATCTGGATGTCATCGTTATCGACGACGGAAGCACCGATGGTTGTTTTAGCACAATCGAAGATTTATTGGCCGATGGTCGTGTGCACGTCTCCCGTCAAGCGAACGCCGGCAAGCCGGTAGCGATGAATCGAGCATTGGATCTGGTACGGGGGGATTTCTACGCTATCCAAGACGCTGATGACGTTAGCGATCCAACGCGAATTGAGAAGCAGGTCCGTGCCATGCTTGCCCAACCACAGCTGGCGGCCGTGTTCTGTGGTGACGAGCTTCTTATGAACGGGAAATCCATGGCGCCGGTGTTTACGCCGAAATCGGAAGCGGAATGTAAACGTGACATCGACGCGTTTCGTATGCCCGCCCTTGATCCCACAGGGATGTTTCGAATGTCGCTCGTCGGCCACATGCGATATGAAGCTTCCTTACAAATCGCTGAAACATTTGACTACATATTGAGGATTGGAGAACAGCATCCGATGATCGTGCTGGGCGAGTGCCTTTACGGGTACCGGGTCCTGCCGGATTCGCTCACGAGACGTGACCCCGTCTGGCGCAAGCAATTTGTGGTTGAGGCCTTGCGGCGCGCATGCATTCGGCGGGGACAGGAGTACGAGCGAGTATTTCCAGAAGGCGTCAGGAGCAGCGGCTCACGAAATAGCTTAATGGACAACAATCTTGCAGCGCACTTCATACAAAGCGTATTGGATCAACGTCGAGCAAACCGCCGTCTGGCAGCTTTGCGTACAGGGTTGGATTGTGTTCGCCTACACCCCGCGGACGCTCATTATTATAAGGCGCTCATTTACGCGCTGACTTCTCCAAAAATTATCAGCTATTTTCGCCACGAATTCCCCGATCTTTAGCTTCGGATCAAGAGACTGATCGTCAGTTAGTCAGGCTAGCACTACTTTGGCAGATTCTGACGTGTAAGAGGCAGTCAGGGATTCTCAAATCGGTTTTCAATGATTCGTGGGTGATCGGCTTTGGATCGATTGGGTCACAAAGCGCGGCGACAAATTTGCCCGCTTCATGTGGCTGGACGAGCGACCCGGTATGTTTTTAGCGGGCCGACGTTCCGGCTGAATGTCGCATGATACGAACGAAGCCGGAGATCGCCCTGTCGGAGATCGATCGCGTGATCGCTGCTGGTGTCCGCTTCGGCTGCGTCGTAGCGGATGCCGGTCATCGTCTCAGCGCATTGTTTCGCTCGGGGCTCGGGGCTCGGGGCTCGCGGCTCGCAGGCGCGTCTGAGCGGTTGGCATTCCTCGCCACCTCAAGGTCTAGTCGAAGTACAGCTCATCTGGCCAAGGGCCGTCCGCGGCCGCCCCCGTCAGCGGTACATCCCGGACGTGCTGTCGATCCCGGCGGAGAAAATGTTCGGCAAAACGAAAACGAAATTGCAAACTTCTGCCATTTCAAACCGCAAAAACCGGCAATCTCAAAGTGCCCCCATCCACCCAATACCAGACCCACAATCGATGGCTTATGCGGTTATTCTGTCGTTTGGATCGTCGAACAAGCCCGGGTTAAAATTTTTATTTTCAGCCACCTGGCCGCTGAAGTATTTGATATTCATACACAAAATTGGAAACCCTGAAAAACAAACCCAAAAGTTTCCTAGATAAATCCGCAAATCGTCCCAAAAATGCCTCATGCGACTAGCCAGAATGTCAAATGACTCGCCGTGGCTAACCGGTTCCGCACGACCCAAACGTTAGATTCGAATATCTCGCAGCGCCAAGAGGACTTCCAGGTCTTGAGCGGGGGGCGGATGATGAAAAGATCAAAGCACACTCAAATTTTAGGTGATACCCAAATCTGTTTTTCAGAGGTCACGGTATTTAGTTCTTCACGCACAAAGATTCAGCGGAATTCGAACTCAAACGCGTAGGGAACTATGTCAAAAGCACCAGCGACAATGCCGTTTTCGTTTAACTATAGCGCCCCGGGGATAAGGGTCGGCCACGCAAATTCAGTCTTCGACGCTACGGCCTTGGCGCAAAGCGCAATGGAATCGGCCGGCGTTTTTGGCATTTCAAATCCTGCCGCCAAAGGTGCAACAGACACGGCCGAAAGTGCAATCGATGAGACGATCTCTTCCGACTCTGCCAGTCATCATGCATCAGAGGTCATAAGCGGCAACGGCATCTATTCGAGCCTCTTGCAGAGTCTCAACTCGTCGATGTCACCGAGTGATCAGGCAGGCAGCACCTCGACTGCGACGTCAGGGGCAGAATCTTTGAATATGGCGGCACCGTCATCCTTGACCGCCGCCACAGCACCGGTGGTCACCGTTGCCGATGGCGCCACGGTCGAGATCGACGGTGCCAGCGCACAATCCGTAACCTTCACGGGAACGACCGGAACGCTGAAGCTTGATAACCCGCTTAGTTTCACAGGTCAGATTTCGGGACTAACAGGGTCCGACGCGATCGATTTGGCCAATATAAGTTACGGAGCCAATACGACAGCAGTCTACTCGGGTAATGCCAACTCCGGTACGCTCACGGTGAGCGATGGGTCGGATACAGCGCAAATAAACTTGCTCGGCGACTATCTGCAGTCAGGCTGGACGCTGTCGAGCGATGGGAATGGTGGGACTATCGTCGTTGACCCGCCGCTTTTTCCCGACGCCACGACCACCGGCGTGCCTGCGGGGACACAGCTCACAAAATACAACGGAACTTTAGTCGTCACCACCCCCGGAGCGGTCATCGAAGGCCTTAACATTACCGGCGGTGTGATCATCCAAGCGCCCAACGTGACGATAAAAAACTGCGTTATAACTAGCAACCAATGGTATGTCGTACTTTTCGATTGGTCGACTGACTCGTCAAACGGCACCATAGAAAACTGTGAGGTATATGGAAGCGGTAACAACATCGCACCAGGGAACCATGGCATAGTGGGGGGAGATCTGGTTATAGGAAACAATGTTCATGACGTTGAACAAGGGTTAGCTCCAGACTCGGGATCAACAATTCAGGGCAATTACATTCATGACCTGAACAATCCACAATCTGATCCCCATTACGATGGCATATTAATACTTGGAAATAGATCTAACATAACTATTACTGGCAATACGATTATCAATCAGCATACTCAGACTGACGCGATAATGATTCAAAATCCTCAAGGGCCAGTCTCAAATATTATAATCGATAATAATAAACTCATTGGCGGTGGTTACACCGTTTATTCCGATGCCAGCCATGGCGGCGGCAAAATTACTGGGGTCCAAATCACGAATAACCACATTGGTGGTGGACTTTATGCTCCTGTTTATTTCACAGGTAACACGCCTATATATTCGGGGAATGTCGATGACACTACAGGCCAATTATTGCCCGGCCAGCAGGCGAGCATTCCGGCGCTGGCAATCACGGCATTCTCAACGGACAGCAATATTGTGGGCGATCATATCACCAATGATCACTCGCTGACCCTATCGGGTACCGCGCCTGCAAATGACTCCATAAAAATATTCGATGGGACGAAACAGATCGGTACCACAACCGCGAACGCAAGCGGCGCATGGAGCTTTAACACAGCGACGTTGGCCGACGGCACCCACAACTTCACCATCTCGGTCACTGCCAATGGTACATCCACCACGTCGGCAGTTCAGACCGTTACAGTCGATACAATCGCGCCTGCTTCCCCGAGTATCGTCAACGACTCGATCAATGGGAACAGGGTAACGTTGAACGGCACTGCCGAGGCAAACAGCACGATCCAAGTGTCTGATGGCGCCACGCACCTCGGGACGGCGACCACAAGCGGCAGCGGAGCGTGGACCTTTACGACGGCCGCGCTGACTGCCGGCACTCACAATTTTGCTGCCACGGCGATGGATGCCGCCGGCAATATAAGTGGGGCGTCGACCGCTCAGAGCGTTACGCTTGGCTCCCAGGCGCTGGCTGCGCCGACCATAGAGTCATTCTCGACCGACAGCGGCACGGTCGGCGATCACATCACTAACGACAATACTCTTACGCTGACCGGTGCTGCGGCGGCCAACAGTACCGTGAAAGTCTACGATGGTGCGACGTTGCTTGGCACGGTAACGGGCAACAGCGGCGGGGCTTGGAACTACACCACGGCTGCGCTGACGGATGGCGTGCACAATTTGACCGCGACCGCGACATTGAATGGCGCCACCAGCGCATCCTCGGCTGCGCTCACTGAAACAATCGACACGGTTGCGCCCATCGCGCCTGTCATCGTTGGTGATACGATTAGCAGCGCGGACCGGGTCACACTTAACGGCACAGCTGAAGCAAATAGCACGGTGACCGTGCTCGAGGGAACAAAGGCCCTTGGCACGACAGCGGCAAACAGCAGCGGAGCGTGGAGCTTTACGACGCCATCCTTAGCGGAGGGCAAGCACGATTTTACGGCAACGGCAACCGATGCGGCCGGGAATACCAGCGCGCTCTCAGAGCCCCTCGATCCCGTCATTGGTCCGAGCGCGTCAACCGGGTTTCCGGATGCAACGAACACGGGCGTACCTGCTGGGATAACGCTTACTCCATACTACGGTGATCTGGTCATCACCACGCCCGGGGCGGTAATCGAAGGCCTTGATATTCACGGCAGTGTGACCATTGCCGCCGACAACGTCACGCTCTTGAATTGCAAAGTAACTACTTCCGAACAGTTCGTCGTGAATTCCCGAGGCGTGACAGGCACCATTGTTCAGGACTGCGAGCTCAATGGTCTTGGCGGAACAAGTAATTCGATGGGCATCATAGGAGGCCAAGGAACATTCCAAGGCAACAACATCTACAATGTTGAGAATGGCATAAATGTCGAGGCGAGCGGTGTTCTTATCCAAGACAACTATATTCATAGTCTCAGCGCGTCTGGATCGCCGCATTACGACGGTATCCAGATGTCGGGGGGCTTCAACGACATCACCATTCTCCATAACACGGTGATCTGTGTATCGGATGGTTTTTCGGGCAACGCTGCCATATATGCTACGAACGATTTCGGCGGTATCAACAACGTCGTCGTCGAGGACAACCAATTAATCGGTGGCGGATTCACCTGCTTTGTTGACTACAAACCAGCCAAGGCTGGCACGCTCACCGGGATTCAATTCACGAACAATGTCATTGATCCGGGATGGTGGGGCTATGTAACTTTTCTTAACGGCAATACTAGCAATCTTGTCTGGCAAGGGAACTCCGATCTCGGCACCGGTCAGGCGGTGGCGAACGACAACACACTTTCGCCTGTGTCGGATATGCCTGCTATCACGGCAGTCTCAACGGACAGTGGCATCGCGGGCGATCATATCACTAACGATAACACGCCTACTCTGTCGGGTACGGCGCCTGCGAACAGCACCGTAAAAATATTCGATGGGACGACACAGGTTGGAACCACGACAGCAAATACAAGCGGGGCGTGGAGCTATAGCACCTCAAAGCTAGCGGACGGCAGCCACGGCTTTAGTGTATCCGTTACTTCGAACGGAGCGACTACAACGTCGACGGTATACACTGTTGCAGTCGACACGAAGGCGCCCACCGCTCCGACAATCGCGCCCTCCTTCTCAACCGACAGCGGCAAGGTCGGCGACCACATTACCAACGACAATACCCTGACGCTCACCGGCACCGCGGAAGCTAACAGCAAGGTTACGGTCTCTGACGGGACCAAGATGCTGGGCACCGCCACGGCCAATGGCAGCGGGGCCTGGCACTACACCACCGCAGCGCTGAGCAATAGCGCTCACAATCTGACCGCCACCGCCACCGACGCTGCCGGCAACATCAGCGCGGCCTCCTCGGCGCTCAACGTAACCGTCGATACGGTCGCGCCTGCCATGCCGGTAATCGCTACTGACGTTGTCAATACAAACGATACGGTCAGCCTGACAGGGACGGCCGAGGCCAACAGCACAGTGACGGTTTTTGACGGGACCACGATGCTGGGCACCGCCACCGCCAATGGCAGCGGGGCCTGGAGCTACACTACCGCGGTTCTGGGCAATGGCGCCCATGATCTGACCGCCACCGCCACCGACGCTGCCGGCAACACCAGCGCGACTTCACAGGTTGTCGACCCGGTAATCGACTCGGCCGGGCCCGCTGTGCCAGTGATTGCCGCGTTCTCAACCGACAGCGGCGTAATTGGCGACCATATCACCAACGACAACACCCTGACGCTCACCGGCACCGCGGAAGCCCACAGCACCGTGACGGTCTTTGACGGAACCAAGGTGCTGGGCACCGCTACCGCCAATGGCAACGGGGCCTGGCACTACACCACCGCGGCGCTGAGTAATGGCGCCCACAATCTGATCGCCACCGACGCCGCCGGCAACACCAGCGCAGCCTCCTCGGCCCTCAGCGTGACCGTCGATACGATTGCGCCAACGGCTCCGGTAATCGCTACTGACGCTGTCAATACAAACAATACAGTCAGCCTGACAGGGGCGGCCGAGGCCAATAGCATCGTAACGGTTTTTGACGGGAACAAGGTGCTGGGCACCACCACCACCAATGGCGGGGGGGCTTGGAGCTACGCCACCCCGGCGCTGAGCGATGGTGCCCACGATCTGACCGCTACGGCTACCGACGCCGCTGGCAACACCAGCGCGGCCTCAACAGATCGATCGCTTATGATTGCCAGTTCCGTGACGGCCCATTCGACTGGCCACCAAAATTCCGCTTGGAGTTCACTTAGCTTCACATGGGATAGCACAGCACCGACAGATTCGTCATTTGCTGCCACGAGCGTCGCCGACACCGGCGTGTCGCCGCAGGTTGCTAGTGCACAAACCAGTAGCGCGGTCAACGATACGCTGTCACTGGATAACAATGTGTATTCGGACTTAGCATCGACAATGGCGCAGGCCACGCAAAATGACCCTGCGGTTGTCACTGCTGCTGATCCGTACCAATCGGGAAGCTTTCATAACACCATGATCTCTCACCTTACCAAGTCCGACTTTCATTGGGGCTAAGGTGCGCATTCAGTCCGACGATTCAAATTGATCAACTTGGTGGCGGAAAGCGCACGTTAGGCAATTGAATGCACTGACGAGTGAGCGCCATCAAGAGGCCTTGCGCGAGCTTGTTATAGCGGTTGATGCGACCAGAGCGGCATATTGCTTGCGCCAATAAGGTAGAGAGCCATGTGGGAGCGAACCCTCAAGCCGTTCGACTTAACTCAACATCCGTTCACCAGGAGCGTTGTGGCAATTCCGCTAATCTTTTGGCGGATGTTACATGCCCGCCGGCAATCCGGTCATTATGCGGGTGATTCGGTCTCGCTTACAAAACATGCAATTTAAATCTACAAATGTGGATATTTACTTGGTATGATTTTAGTGCGTCAGTTTTATAAGCGGCCACAAGGCGCTAGCATAGTATTGCCTTGATATAGTCAAAAAGGGGGCTGAATATTTAGCATGGGTACCGCGGGAAACCCCGTTCGCAAGGCGACGGCCCCACGATCCTGGGGCGCTATTTTGCGTATTTTTTCATCATTTGGAAATTCGTTTGTAAAATTTGCCCATACTACCGGCATCTACAATTCAATATTACGCCCGTTTTCGGTAATCCTGCTCCGAAAATTCAGCCACTCCATGTTGCCAGAGTCGGATGGGCCTACGTTACGGGCAACGCTGCGCTTGTGTCGCGGTACCCTCATAACGCTCGGAGTCTTTAGCGGCGTCAGCAATATCTTGATGCTCACGGGCTCGATTTTCATGTTGGAGATTTATGACCGCGTGTTGCCGAGTCGCAATGTAGCAACGCTGGTCGGACTCTCGATTTTGGTGCTTATACTTTTCGCTTTTCAGGGGGCCATCGATGTCGTACGCGGGCGAATCAATGCCCGCATCGGCCGGCTAATCAACGCCGAGCTAAGCCATCAAGTTTACACCGCGATCATTCAGATGCCGTTAAAGGCGCGTGGCGACGGCGACGGTATGCAGCCGCTACGTGACCTCGATCAGGTGCGAAGCTTTCTATCGAGTTGGGGGCCATCCGCATTTTTTGATCTGCCATGGATGCCGCTTTATCTTATTCTATTATTCTTATTCCATTTCTGGATCGGCATGACTGCACTTGTAGGCGCCATTGTGCTGGTTGCAGTCACGTTGTTGACTGAATTAAAGACGCAAGAGCCAACCAAGGTGGCGGCGGGATTTGCGCGCACCCGAAGTGCGCTCGCGGTGGCCGGTCGACGCAACGCCGAAGTATTGCAAGCTATGGGTATGGCAGGGCGCGCCGCGGCGATGTGGAGCGCATCAAATCGTGACTATTTACTCGCACACGAACGCGCAAGCGACGTTGCAACCGGTCTCGGTGGCTTTTCCAGGGTCTTCCGAATGATGCTGCAATCAGCCGTACTCGCGGTTGGCGCCTTTCTTGTCATTCACGACGAAGCAACAGCCGGCATTATCATCGCCAGTTCAATATTGACCTCCCGCGCTTTGGCTCCCGTCGAGTTGGCCATTGCTAACTGGAAAGGATTTGTGGCGGCACGTCAAAGTGCCGGCCGATTGAACAAGCTTCTGACACTCTTCCCGGAAGAGTGCGAGCCTTTGACGCTGCCCCCGCCAAAAATGGGCATATCCGTTCAAGGTATCAGCGTAACTCCGCCTGGGGAACAAAGGCTGGTTGTCAACAATGTCTCCTTTGAGATCAAAGCCGGCGAGGGTCTCGGAATTATCGGCCCGAGCGGCTCAGGCAAAACTTCGCTCGCGCGCGCTTTGGTCGGCGTCTGGGAACCAGCCCGCGGAAAAATCCGCCTCGATGACGCGGCTCTCGACCACTGGTCGCACGAAGCGCGCGGCCGGCATATTGGCTACCTTCCTCAGGACGTCGAACTCTTCGAAGGCACCATTGCAGAGAATATTTGTCGATTTGATAAAAGTGCCGACCCCAAGGCGATCCTCGGCGCAGCCCAGGCTGCTAATGTGCACAAGCTGATCTTATCGTTCCACGCAGGATATGCCACGAGAATCGGCGAAGGTGGAATGGCGCTTTCCGCTGGGCAGCGCCAGCGTGTTGCGTTGGCGCGTGCACTATTCGGAAATCCCTTTTTTATCGTACTCGATGAGCCGAGCTCCAATTTGGATTCCGAAGGCGAAGAAGCGCTGACGCAGGCTCTTTTAGCAGTTCGCGGCCGAGGGGGCGTCGCAATCATTATCGCCCATCGGCCGAGCGCACTCGCCGCGGTAGATCAGGTACTTGTAATGGAGAACGGGGCCGCAAGTATGTTCGGAAAAAAAGACGAGGTGCTGAGAGCTGTGATGCGGCGAGTACCGTTGCCTGCTGCTAACTTGTCGAGAGTGACCGCCCAAGCCGTGCGCTGATAGCGATGAACCGCGACACCACTTCCGCCTTTGAGTCGATCGAGCGACACCGTCTAATTGGCACGGCGTTGGTCGTGTTTCTGACGTTTGGAATTGGGGGCTGGGCAGCGACCGCAAACATTGCCGGTGCTCTGATCGCGCCAGGCTCCTTGGTTGTGGGTTCGCACGTTAAAAAAATTCAGCATCCGAACGGCGGTATCGTGGGTGAGCTGCGGGTGCATGACGGCGATCATGTCAAAAAAGGCGACATCCTTGTCCGCCTTGATGAAACCGAGACACGCGCCAATCTGGAGATCTACAGCAAGGGCCTCGACGAACTCACCGCGCGCAAGGCGCGACTGCAAGCCGAGCGTGATGGACGTACTTCACTTACGTTTCCACGCGAATTACTCGCGCGAGCCAATGACCCGGATGTAGCGGACATTTTGGCCAGCGAGAAAAGGCTGTTTGAAATCCGGCGTGCGGCACGGCTCGGACAAAAAGCACAATTGAAGCAGCGCATTGAGCAGTTGGAAAACGAGGTTAAAGGCTTTGAAGCACAACAGGCCGCCAAAGCGCAAGGAATTGATCTGATCACGCACGAACTTTCCGGGGTCCGTAATCTCTACGCTAAGAAGCTCGTGTCACTTGCTCGTATGACTCAACTTGAACGTGAAAAGACCCGGCTTGACGGCGAACGCGGACAATTGGTTGCGACAGTAGCGCAGTCTAAGGGAAAAATTGCAGAGATACGATTGCAGATCATACAGGTCGACCAAGATCTTAGCAGCGAGGTGGGCAAAGAGTTGCGAGAGATCGATGCCAAAGTCGGTGAATTCATCGAGCGCAAGATCACGGCTGAAGCTCAACTGAAGCGGATCGACATTCGCGCTCCCCAAGACGGCATAGTATTTCAGTCGGCCGTCCACACCGTCGGAGGCGTGATCAAGGCAGGCGAAATGATCATGTTGATCGTTCCTAAAACCGATCATCTCGAAGTGGAAGCCAACGTCAGGCCCCACGACATTGATCAAGTACAGATCGGCCAAACTGCAAGCCTACGGTTCCCAGCGTTTAATAGCCGCACCACACCCGAAATCAAAGGTACCGTTATACGAGTTTCGGCAGACACGTCGACCGATCAACGAACAGGCCAAAGCTATTACAGCGTCCGTATCTCAATGCCGCCGCAGGAAGCGGCACGGCTTGGCAACGTCAAGCTGTTACCTGGTATGCCAGTCGAAGCCTTTTTGCAGACCGGCGAACGGACCGTTATTTCCTATTTGATGAAGCCACTTCGAGACCAAATCGCAAGGGCCTTCACTGAAAATTAGCGGACACGCTTTGGTTAAGCCACCGAAACGACGCCGCGCCCATCTCGGACGCGCTTTTTTCGCCTGACTTTTTTTGGCCGAACTGCAAGCCTTTCATGAGGTCAACAACTAAAATCGGAATGCATAGCCGGTGCCTTTGCCGTGCGACTAAATAGTGGCGGTCGCGTCTAGAATCGTTCGCACCTTGGCGCATAGTTCAATCGTCAAAAAGTCGACCTTAAATGCCTTGCCCGCTACCGGGTTTCATGTTTTTTAGCGAAGGACGAACCCTCGCCTTCCGATCGGTCTAATGATGGAGAATGAAATCGGTCGATTGCACATTGGTCACGTTATTCAGATGGATCTCCATGTCGACGCCGCCGATGGATTGCGTCGCTGCACTTGCATTGGCGTAGATTGCGGTATTGCCATTCATCGTCACAATGTCGATGGTATGAGCCGCTATCATCGACGGGATCGATGTCAACGATTGGAACATCACGGCTTGATTATTGCTATTCAGCCCGTTGATCGCTGCAAGGTCAATGTGGTCTAAGCCAGCGGTGAAGTCGGTGACCGTGTCGAACTGACTAGCGCTCGGTTGCGAATCCGTAACGGCCTTAAAGACGAAAGTATCACTATCGCCGCCGCCCATCAGCGTATCGCCACCTCCGGTGATGGTGTCATTTTGCGAGCCGCCTGTGAGAGCATCGGCGTTAGCGCTGCTGACGAAAACGAAGGAACCATGCGTCGCGAGGTGGCCATCAAGCGTAGCGTCGGCACCGGCAGATAATGATGCCGCTGTGGTGTCGATAGTCGCAGTCAACGTGGAGGGATTGGTGATAAGCGTGCCACCCTGCCCGTCAGACGAGAGCGCGAAGCTCGCAGTCGTATAATCACCGTTCGCGAAAGATATACTATCGATCGTAGCATCGATGCCGGTGCCATCGACAGTGTCAAATATTGTGAGTGTACCGCCCGTGTCATTGCCGACATTGTCGTGGTAGGCGAACGTCAAGCCCGAATTAAAAGCAATGTCCCTCAGATCGATTGCGTTCGATTGTGCGCCGTCAGTTCCGGTAAAGTTGTAAATATCTCCAGAGTAGCTGGTAGCCTGGTCGAGCACCAACCTGCCGAAGATATCGGGGACGTCATTCGCGAAGGTCACATTCTCCGCGCTCGCGCCGCCAAGTTCAACGGCGGCTGCGGCGCTGATTAGCACCGAGCCGTTGCCGCTGACATTGCCGTCGATGGTGAGATCGCCGCCGTTGGCCCACAACAGGCCATCATTCGCCACATCGCCGTGGACGAAGAGCCCGCCGCTACCGGTGGCCTCCAGCGTGCCTGAATTGACCACCGCGTTGGCGCCGGTATCGATTTCAAGCGCGGTGATGCCGGCGGCGATGATGGTGCCCTCGTTGACCAGCATCATCTGGCCTTCGCCGAACTGGCCGGCGCCGGAGATAGTGTTGTCAACGTTGGTGAACAGCACATCCGTGCCGGTGCCGAAGATGGCGTTGGCGCCGCTGTCGGAGAGTGTGAGCGCACCGCCGCCTTGCAGCGTGAGACCATGCTGAATTAACTCAAGCTCGGTGCCGTTGCCGGCCGAGTCGAGCGCTATGGTACCGCTGTTGTTGACGATGCCGGAAAGTGGCAACAGAGCGCCGTCGCTGATCACCATGGAGCCTGTGTTGCTGGTGACCGGCTCCTGATCGAACATGAAGTCCGCGGCAGTGAACAAGCCCGCATCGACACCGGCGAAGGTGATTGATTGGCCATCGCCGAGGGTGAGCACCGCGTCGCCACTGGCGTCATCCGCAAGATTGGCCTGCACATCGGCGAAGCTGTTAAATCCTGCATAGCCGATGAGATCGATTTGGTCATGCGCGATATCGAAATTGTGCACGATGTCAGCGCCGATCGGTTGGGCGAACACGAATAGGTCGCCGGCGCTCGAGCCGGTCAAATGATCGTTGCCTGATATGGCAAAGATCGGGTTGCCGGGAGCATAGGCCTCGACATTGTCAGTGAGCACCGTAAGAGCGTTCGAACCGTCGGCATTGGTCCAACTTTCGGTCACATGTAGCGCCAGCGCGCCAGTGTAGTCGGCCGGCGAGCTAACAGTGAGCGCCGCGATATCGTTGCTCCGCACCGTCCAGCTGCCGTCGCCATTGTCGGTGCCCTCGCTCAGGCTCCAGCCGGTGGGAAGGCCGGTGACGCTCACGTTCATCGCGCCGACGTGACCCGCCGGATTGGTCAGGCCGAGACTGATGGCTTCGCCGGCTACGCCCGCCGGCGCGACGGCGCCCGACGCGGAGATTACCACCGTGTTGCCGGCCGTATCGCCGTCACCGTCGACCAGCACATAGCCTACGGACTCGCTGGTGAAGTTTTGCGTCGGCTTGAAGGTGAATGCGCCGGTCGTCATCACGACCGCCAATTCGCCGCCGACGGCGCTGGGGTCGGTGTCGACGGTGAGCGTTGTCCCGTCATAATTGGGGGTGCTACCGTTGCTCGTCGTGATGATGTTTGTCGTCGGGTGGAAGGTGTAGGTCACGCCATCGACCGTGATCGACTGCATGTGGCCGCCATCGGCGCCGAAGCTGCCATTGCTCGCGCCGTTGATGCCGGCGACAAAAGCTCCGCTGATCGGCGGGATCGAAAAGACCAGCGTGGCGGCGAGTTGGCTCAGGTCCGTGACGATAATCGGCGCGTCGGCCAGCTGTGTTCCCGGTGCCGGATCAAAGGCGATCGGAGCGAGGGCTCCCGTAGCCACGCCACTGCCGACCCCGATGGCGAAGGAAACGATGTTGTTGTTGCTGAGGAAGTTGTCCCAAACCGCTTGTTCGTTTGGTTGGATGCCGCTCGTCGTTTGTGTGCCGCTAATTTGCGGCCAATCGGCACCCGCCGTCGGAGATCCGTCCGACAGGAAATACGACACATTCTGCGTGGCGGGGCCGGCCGGCAGTTTGCCAGCGCCCGCGAATGCAGTCATCGCGGTGAGGAGCCCGGCGTCATAGTTGGTGCCGCCGCCGGCCTTAAGGCCGCTGAGTACCGCCTTGGCGACGGCGACGCTCATCCAGACGCTGCCATGCGAGTCCCCAGCGTTGGAGAAAGTGATGAGCCGCACCATGACATTGCCGCGGCTGTCGTACTGGTCCAAGAGTTCATTGACCGCCGCCTTTTCGACATCCAGCCGCGAGAGACCGGGTAAGCTAGAGGCGAAGTCCATGCTCCCGGACAAGTCGAGGATCAGCATCACATTGGTATTGCTGTCCGTTGGGGCGATCGTTGTCGAAACCAGAGCCGCTTTCGGACTATCGTCCTCGATATTGGCCGACAGCGTTGTCGTCGTCGTTGTGTGACCGTCGTAGACGTTAACCGGAACATCGATCGTTTTGACGTCTTCCGAAGTATGGTCAGGATGATCGATCGGGCCACTGAGCGTCACATTGTAATGGCCTGCATTGTTAATCGTCACGGTCAGAATTGTCGTTGCTCCGACCGAACCGACCAACGTGCCGGTGCCTTGGCCCGACCAGGTCACTGGCTGTCCACCGGATGTCAGCGCGGAGCCGGGACTACCCAGCGTCCAGGTCAGTGCATCGCCATCGGCATCTGAGGCACTGATGGTTCCGGTGGCAGTCTTGCTGTCCGTCGTGTCAGTAGGATTACCAATCGTATCGGGATTGCTCCCTGGCAGGCCCTCCTCAGAAACCGCTGCCGAGCCCGCTCCCACCACCGGCGCATCGTTGGTGCCGTCGATGGTAATCGTCAGCGCCTGGCTGCCGGTATTGCCGTGCCCGTCGTTCACCTGTGCCGTGTAGTTGATCGTCAGCGCGTCACCGGCCTTCAGCCAGTCCAGGTTCGCCGCCGCCGGATCGTAGGTCCAGGTCAGAACCTTCGAGCCGCCGTCCGTCGTCACCGTGTTGAAGCTCACCGCTCCCGAGGCGATCAGCGCCGAGACATCGACGCCATCAGGTAGCGCCGCCCCGCCATTCAGCAAGGCGGTCGCGTTCCCGGTCACCGAACCGGTCAGCGAGTCGCCGATGTCCAGATCCGTCACCGTCACCGTCCCGCTGATCGCGGGAATATCCTGCGCCGAGGCATTCACCGCCTCCGTCACATGCGACGGATTGCTCTCGCCAGTGATCACCGGCGCGTCGTTGGTGCCGGTGATGGTGATGGCCACCGTTTGCGTCGTCGTGCCGCCGTGCCCATCATCGATGGTAACGTCGTACCGCTGGACCACGCTCTCACCCGCTGCCAGATATGCGAGGTCGCTGTCGTCGGCCGAGAACGACCAGCCGACCTGTCCGGTAGCGCCGTTGCTGCTGTCCTGCGTGATCGGGTCGAGCACGAACGTTCCGACATAGTTCGCGCCTTCCGCTAAAAAAGTCGCAGTATGGGTGTCGGTATAGTCGGGGTCCGTAAAGTCTATGACGCCGGTCGCCGTCAGCTGTTCTGAAACGACGACACCGTTGCGCACGTGATACTCGAACACGCCGGGATCGGCCGTATTGCTCGGCGTGTCCGGCAGCGCGAGCATGTCGGCCTGAATGCCAGATTCTGGCAGTTCGAAAGTGTGGTTTTGGTTACTATCACCCGCCGAATAACCGGCACGTGCCGCCGTTCCCCCCAGTCCGTCTGAGCCCCCGCTGGCGCCGCCGGCCGTCCAATTGATGTCTTCGTAACGGAATACGATATCGAAATCGCCGTTACCCTGATTGATCAATTGCAGCTGGAAAGCGTTGAGCTTGTCGGTTCCATTAGAATAATAGCCGACATCGTCCCAGGTAACCGTGAACGCGCCGTTGACGGTATCGAAATCGTAATAAACCAGATCTGAGCCGGTGGAATTTCCACCGGGCGTAGCTGTAGCGGACTCTCCTCTCGTGTCGACGTCGCCCCAGAATGGCGCGATGATCGGGAAACCAAGATTGGTGCCGATGGGATCGGGCGTATACGTCGAGAGGGAATTTCCGAAGGTGATGTTGCCGTTGTTGTTGACGTAAAGGATCGTGTAGTTATGGCCGAAGAAATTAAGCCCGTTCGCTCCAAAGATTGCCGTGACGTCGATGGGACCGGTCGAGCCGTCATCGTTTGCGGGGAGGATGTTCTCGCCGAAACCCGCGCTACCGCCCAATCCATTGACCAGGGCGTTGCCACCCGATCCGTTGACTAAAGCCTCGGCGACGACCGGACCGCTGCTTCCGGAGTCACCCTGCCCCGACGCATGGATCTCGCCGGTTGCCGTTGTTCCAGCTGCGATTACCGGCGCGTCGTTGGTGCCGTGGATGATAACGGTGATCGGCGTGGTGACGACGCCGCCTTTGCCGTCATCGACCGTGCCCGTGTAAGTCAGCGTCAGCGTTTCGTCCTTGGCCAGGAAATCGAGCGCATTGTCGGGGACGCTGTAGATCCAGCCCGCCGAGCCGTTGTTGGCGTTACCGGCATCCGGGGTGATCGTGAGCACAGTCTCCACCGCGCTTTGCTGGGCCGCTGTCAGCGTCAGTGCGGTGGTGCCGTCGGCGGCAAAATAGCTATAGGACGCAAACGGCGCCGTCACCGTCGGTCGGTCGGTCAGATCAACGTCGACAAAGCTGATCGCCCCGGAAACCGCATGCGTCGACTCATTGTTGGTCCCGGCCAGCTCTGCGAGCGAATTGTCCGTCGCCGCGCTCGTGATTAGCGGGCTGTCTTCCGTACCCGCGGCGGTGATCACAATCTGCTGTGTGAGGTTGTTTCCGTTATCGTCCGTGATTGCCACGTTGTAAGTGACCGTCAGCGTCTCGCCGGCCGCCAGGAAATCAAGCACATCGTCGGGGATGCTGAACGTGAAATCGGTCGAACCCGGAGGAAGCGATAACGTGCTCGCGTCACGCAAGTTCTCTTGCTGCGTATTCGACAGACTGCCATTAGACCAGGCAAAACTCGGGTCACCGACGGAGACGCTGCTGAATGCGAGCGTGCCAGACGTCTCGTGCGAAGCAGTGTCACCGGTAACTCCTGGCAATTCTGTCACCGGTCCTGGCGTGGCGGGACCGGGCGGAGGCGGGGGCGGAGGCGGGGGAATTTGAATAAACGTATCCGAAATCGTCGTCTTGTTCGGACCGCCGCCCGAATTGAGTGAATTCTGCGGCGCCGTATTATTTTCCGGCACAATAAAGTTTATTGGCTTTACCAATGCCGGTAGTCCGAAATTTGGATTTGTGCTCGATCCGCCCGGTCCTGTGAGTGTTGGGACTTGAAGCCCCAGCCGGAAAATTTGGAGCGTTTCTTGCTGTTGCGTCTGCAGTTGCGCCAATTGTGTCGGGCTAAGCGGACTTACGTCGGAGGATCCGTTTGCAAGTATGTGGATTACTTCACAAGCAGACAAAAACTGAGGTTGTGGTCGTCCATGGGGCACGAGCTCGACAACACCGAATTCGCCCAAGTCTTTGCAATCGATCGTGCCGTCGTCTGTGCTGAGTGAGCTCGATATCGCCTCAGCCTTTTCCAAGGCAGCAAAGAACAGTGCGCTCAGCGACAAAATGCCGATGCCGCCCGACCGCATGCGACCTCGAATAGTCGCGACCGGTGTTTCGATCCTGAGACGTCCGGCCTTCGCGACATGCCCGGCGCTAAAAGCAAAGTTCCCCCGCTCCACGTCGAACAGGGCCGATGGCAAGACCTCGTCGCTGATGAATTCTCTCAGCACTACGCGGGCGTTTGTGGACAGGCTAAGAGCTGTGCCGTCGATAAAACGAATGGCCACGTGGCCATTGGCGGCCGTTTCGATGATGTCGCCTTCGAAAACCGGATTGCCAATCTTGAGGACAGTGCGAATGCCGTCTGCCCGCGTAATGGTCGCAACCCCGGCCACCAGCTCGGTCGTGCCGACAACATCACAGCGAGCGGTTGCCGGCACAAAGTCCGCCATACCGTCTCTCTCGCCCGGCAAGACGCGGGACCACACCGACACCGACCCCATACCCCTCTTCAGTTGCGCCCAGCCTTTATGATCTCTTTTGACTATGGCGCCGGACGCCTGCAATGACTGTTTTTACTATCGCCCCAACGACAATTTAAATCAACGGTTAGGCCAATTGTTGGTTCAAAATAATGGTTTATCAGGGGTCATTTATGTACATTTTATTTGGCTCTGGGGCTCACCCCCCGCATGCCCAGGGACATTAACACCTGCCAATTCGATCCCTATTATGTTGATGGTTCAGGGCAATTCTGTTATCCGTTGTGGCGTTACCGTCCCTCAGGGGAGCAAGGATGCGCGCGCCAATATTCGCTGTATTCATCACGGCCGCTATTTTAGCTGGCAATAATGTTTTGTCGGGGCCGGCATCCGCGCAAGACCCGTCGGCCCGGCCGGCTGTTCAGGACGCTTCCGTTAAACCGATAGGTAAAGTCATTAGTGCGACGGGTTCGTCCAGCATTGAGCATGTCAATGCTGTCGTCGTTCAAGCGGCGCTTGGGAATCGCGCCGGCGGGGCCAAAGTTGGTGACCTGGTCTATCGCGGCGATATTGTACAGACCGGCGCCGACGGACACCTCGGTATCACTTTTAGCGACGGCACCGCATTCAATCTATCGCCTAATGCCCGCATGGCGCTGACCGAGTTCGTCTACGATCCGAACAGCAAATCGAACTCGACCTTTTTTAACTTGACCAAGGGCGCCTTCACTTTTGTTGCCGGCAATATTGCCAAGACTGGCAATATGAAGATCGATACGCCAGTCGCGACTATGGGCATCCGCGGGACGACACCGCACGTCGAGGTTTTGCCTGACGGTAGTGTCAAGTTTTATACGCTTTTTGAAGAAGGCAAGGCTCAGGCCATGCAAAGAGCCGCCACACCACCGGCGACGCCGGAGGCCGGCAAAGAGAAACTCAATCTCAACATCTGTCGCGGGTGCTGACCACCTCGCTTGAAGGCAAGCAGCGACCTCGTATTGTTGCGAGGTCGCAAGGTGAGGAGTTGGGAATGAAATTAGGCATGAAGCGGTGCCTTGTCGTCGGCACGACCTTGCTTCTGAGTTTGCCGCTGGTAACGACGTGGGCGGCGGAAAAGCCTTCCAGTTTTGAAGACAAACTCAAGAATGTTCAGCTTTGCAACGGATCGGATCGCAGCTCCCCTGAGCGTCAGATTGCTGGCTGCACCGCGCTGATCGATGTACCGCACGAAACGACACGGTTATTGGCGGTTGCACACAACAACAGGGGCAACGCTTACGCGGAAAATGGCGATTTTGATCACGCTATTGCGGATTACGACGTGGCCATCAAGCTCAACCCGACCTATGCCAAGCCATTTAACAATCGCGGCCTAGCCTACCAAAAGAAGGGCGATTACGACCGCGCGATCAAAGAATTTGACGAGGCGATCAAGCTCAGTCCCAACTACGGAAATGCTTTTGCAAACCGGGCTGCGGCCTATCAGAAAAAAAATGATTATGAACGTGCGGCTCAGGATTACGACACTGCGATTCACTTGGAGCCTAATTTGGCAGCGGCGTGGAACGGGCGCTGTTGGGTCCGCGCCATTCTCGGCCAATTGCAAGTAGCGCTCGCGGACTGCAATAAAGCCGTTGCCCTAAAGCCCAATGATGCGGGCACATATGATTCCCGCGGATTGACCCATCTGAAAATGGGCGAATTCAATTCTGCTATTCAAGATTACAGCACGGCGCTGCGTTTGGAGCCGAAGCTGGCGACCGCACTGTACGGACGCGGGCTCGCCGAGATTAAGAAGGGCGATGCATCGAGCGGCAATGCCGATCTTGCGGCAGCAAAAGCGATCAATGCATCGGTCGCTGATGATTTCGCGCGCTATGGCGTAAAATCATAATTGCACTGAAATATCTGCTCACATAAATAAAGCGTCACTGCATTTGCGGTCGGTCGCTCGCCGACTGTTTTCACTTTTTCGTCGTACCTCGGCCGACAAATTACGCAAGGTTGATTGGGTTAACGTCGGTTAACCCTTGGGCCACGCGCATCCTGGTCTTTCAACGTGCTGTTAGGCACCCAGGTGCCTGTTGCTGGCAATGTTCTCAAATAGACAAATTCTGTTCAGGGTCCATTCACTGAAGCGCCGAAGAAGAACCGGGTTCGCTGCAGTCCTAAACCGTATCGCAAATGGTTGAGCGCAAAACCTCCAGCAAATTATCGGAACTGGGATCGGCGAGGCCGGCAAACAGTCCGAATGCAGGGGCGTTCAATTATGTCTGTCTTTGGCCAACTAGCGCGTATCTTTTTCTTGATCGCGGTTTGCAGCAGCGGCGTGTTCGCAGATACGCGCCCGACCCGAGTCTCCTTGGTAGCCGAACCTCATCAAAACAATACGCATGATGCTCAAATCACACCTGAAAATAAATCGGAAGACATTGCGCTGCCGCAGCTTGACTCGCTCGCGCCAAAACATAAGGATCGCGGTGGCGGTGCCTTACAATTTCCCGAACTGCGAGCAAACAAGACGCCCGACATTCAAGACCTGCCTGAGAACAAATCGGGTAATCTTGCGCTGCCGCAGCTTGCCTCGCTCACCCCGCAGCCGACGGACCATGGTGCAGACGCGTTACCATCTACGGAGCCATTTGACCTACCGACAGTGACGACCTCACTGGGAGGAATTCCAGCAAAGTGGGCCGAACTTCAGTCCCGCATCGTTGCTGATGAGAGGACCCTCGCAGCCTGCGGTTCAATCAACAACCCATGTCCAAAAGCTGCGCAACGCTTTTTGTCCATTATTGAACTTGGTCGTCAGCACAATGGCCGGGCGCGGTTAGGCTGGATCAATCGCGCGGTGAATCTCGGTGTGAGGGCAACGAGCGATTGGGCACAATACGGCGTTATCGACTTTTGGGCCTCGCCGTTGCAGACATTCGGCAGTGGAGCGGGGGATTGCGAGGACTACGCAATCGCAAAATATGTCGCACTACGCCATTTAGGTATTGCCCCCGATGATCTGCGATTCTTGATCGTGCGCGATAGCATGCGCCAAGCGGTGCATGCGATAGTAGCCGTGCATTACGAACAGGAATGGCTGATTTTGGACAATCGGACCATGGCGATGCTCAACACCGAGCACTCTCGGCAGTATTATCCATTGTTCGTCATGGATGACCGGGGCGTGAGAGCATTCTCAACTGTTACGGCTCGCCGGTAACCGGCGCAGCGAATTCACCCCCGCCTTCGAACCATCGAGTGCGGGCCCCGCGTGCAGTGCCGTATCAGCTTACGATGAAGGCCAGCGAGCCTCGGTAAGCGCAATGAGCGCCCCCGCGTTCGGACAATAAGTTTCCCACACCGGGTTGTTGGGATCGCGCTTCAAATCCACCGCGCACGCTTCCCGAAAGCCGCAACGCATGCACTCTCGCATGATTTGGCCGAGTATTTCGCCGTCACTTTGCTTGAGCGCATCGAAGTCGAGACCCAGCATCGCCATGCGGCAATCCAAAAGACCGTCGCTTTCCGTGGGCTTTTCGGATGGGGGAGCATTGCGGATTTGCATCAAATCCTCCTGCGTTCGTCTGCCTAAGCAGATCGAAAAGCCGCGATTGCGCATTGACTTGGATCAATATTCAAAGGTTAGGACAATGGCCCTTACCTCCCGCTAATCCGGTCGCGGCCATAATCCAGCAGTGGTGCAAATGACATTTGGCGACGATGAAGACGGCGTGGATTCACAAACCGGCGGCCAAATGACGGTGTCGGCATACCAACGCGCGGTGACCTGGCGGCGGTAGCAATTGTCTCAAGGGCAAAGGTGTTTTGCTGAAAAAAATGCGCTATCGCGCGAACGGAACGCAAATAAATAACTATAACGCATCACTCCTGCGGCTCGATGGCCTCAGCTGTTATCCGATAACCGATCTTGGCGATATCGGTTTCCGTGGGCACCACATTCATGACGCCCGTGACCGCGAATGGATAGACAAAATCGTCGAGGCGTATGCCCTTCTCAAAGATGATGAGGATCGCCTGGTTTCGCGGCGGAGGAAACTTAACGCACGCTCCGGAAAAGGGGATAAGCAGCAGCCTTTTGTACGGCTGCTCTTCGTTGTTGAAGGGCAAGACGAAGCCCGAAATCTTCACCCGCTGACCGTTGTAGGCGGCGACCAGATCCGACCGCTGCGACACGCTCATGTTTGCATGTGCTTCCGTCTGTCTGTGCGGCAAAATCTTCGCCATCAGTTTGTGCGGCGCGCTCTGATTGAGCGATTCGGGAATTAACTGTTCCCAGCGGATTTCAAGCGGTTCCAGCGCACGCGCCGGCGGCAATAAAGCAAATCCCGCCGCGACGGCGATCGCGCACGCCAACAAGGAAGGCCGCAACCAGGCTTGCATTTCGAATTTACCCCTTCCCTCTTGTTTCCTCTTGCCCTCACCATTCTACACTAAATTCGAATCGGCTGTGTGCCTAAATATCCTCCGGCACCATGGCGATGGCGCCGCACGGGCATTCCTGGGCACACATTCCGCAGCCCTTGCAATAGTCGTAGTTGAATTGGAAACGCTTGCCGGGGCCGAGCTTGATCACGGCATTGTCCGGACATACGCCGTAACAATTGTCGCATTCGAAGCAGTTGCCGCAGGAAAGGCACCGGCGCGCCTCATAGAGCGCGTTGGTCTCGTCGAGCCCGCCCTGCACCTCCTCGAAAGTGCTTTGCCGGCGGACGATTTCGAGCATCGGCTGCACCGTCTTGGGCGCGTCGGCGTAGTACCAGGTATTGAGCTTGCCGATATCCGCCAGTTCATGTCTTTCCGCCGGCGCATAGGTGGTGCCGCGCAGCCAGGCGCCGATGTGGCGGGCTGCCTTCTTGCCGTGACCGACCGCCACCGTAACGGTGCGCTCGGAGGGCACCATGTCGCCGCCGGCGAAGATGCCGGCGTGGCCGGTCATCATGTTAACGTCGACCTGAACCACACCGTCCTTGATTTCCAGTCCGGGGACGCCATCGAGCAGCGACAAGTCGACATCCTGGCCGAGCGCCAGCACCAGCGAGTCGGCCTCCAGCGTCTCGAACTCGCCAGTCGGTTGCGGAAAGCCTTTTTCGTCAAGCTGCATCTTTTCGACGGTGAGCACGCCTTCGTCCATGCGCTTGATGGTCGAAAGCCATTTCATCATGATGCCTTCCTGCAACGCCTCTTCGACCTCGAAATCATGCGCCGGCATGCGCTCGCGCGTGCGCCGATAGACAATGATCGCCTCGGTCGCGCCCAGCCGCTTGGCGGTGCGCGCGGCGTCGAGGGCGGTATTGCCGCCGCCGTAAACGACGACACGACGCCCAAGCAGCGGCTTGTCTTCGCCTTCCATCGACCGCAGCATGGAGACGGCGTCGAGAATTTTCGAAGCCGAACCCGCGGGAATATAGGCGCGCTTGCCGATATGGGCGCCGACGGCAAGGAAAGCTGCGTCGAAGCGGCCGGCCTTCATGCTCTCGACGATGCGGTCGACCTTGGTGTTGAGCTTGATGACGACCCCGAGGTCGACAATGCGCTTGATCTCGGCATCGAGCACGTCGCGCGGCAGACGATATTTCGGAATCCCGAAACGCATCATGCCGCCGGCAAACGGGCCGGCCTCGTGGATCTCGACCGCATGACCCATCCGCCGCAGGTGATAAGCAGCCGACAAGCCCGAAGGACCCGCGCCGACCACCAGCACGCGCTTGCCGCTGTCGGATTGCGGCGGCTCAAAGCCCCAGCCTTTGCGGATCGCCACATCGCCGAGGAAACGCTCGACCGAATTGATGCCGACCGCTTCGTCGATTTGCGCCCGATTGCAGGCGCTCTCGCAGGGGTGATAGCACACCCTGCCCATCACCGCCGGCAGCGGATTGTCGAGCGTCAATGTGCGCCAGGCGGCTTCGTAATTGCCGGATTCAGCGTGATAGAGCCAGCCTTGGATGTTCTCGCCGGCCGGGCAGGCATTATTGCAGGGCGGCAAGCGATCGACATAGACCGGCCGCGAGGTGCGCCACGATCCGGTCAGGTTGGCGAGGCTGGAGCCAACGTCAAGCGTGATCGCAAAGGGATGCTCCATTAGGCATCTCCCTCGTGATCGAGCAAGCGATACTCGGCAATATTGCGGTCGGCGATGGCCTGTACCAAGCCGATGCGCTCTCTCCCCTTCTCGGTCGCAAAAAGATGGGCAAAACGCCGCTGCGGTTTCAAATAATCCTCCACGGGAACCCGCCGGCGGATCTTCTGGCTGCCGGTGATAACGCCGTGCTCGGCCTCGAACAGCGGAAACAGCCCGCACTCGACCGCGAGCCGCGCCAGCCGGATCGTGTCGTGGGAGGCCGAGCCCCAGCCGAGCGGACAAGGCACATGAATATGCAGATAGCGCGCGCCATGAATGCCCATCGCCTTGATTACCTTGTGCTCGAGGTCGTGCAAATCGGCGACCGTGGCGGTGGCGACATAGGGGATGCCGTGAGCGACGGCGATCTTGGGCACGCTCTTGCCGGTGCCGAAAACATTGCCCGGCTCCGGGCCCATGGCCGGGGTCGTGGCGGTGCGCGCCGCCGGCGGCGTCGCCGAGGAACGCTGTACGCCGGTGTTCATATAGGCTTCGTTATCGTAGCAGATATAGAGCACGTCATCGTTGCGCTCGAACATGCCGGACAGGCAGCCGAAGCCGATGTCGGTGGTGCCGCCATCGCCGCCTTGCGCAATTGCGCGCACCTCGGGCCGGCCTTTCACGCGCATGGCGGCCGCAACGCCGGTCGCGACAGCGGCGGCATTGCCGAACAGCGAATGCAGCCATGGAGTCTGCCACGAGGTTTCCGGATAGGGCGTGGTGAACACTTCCAGGCAGCCGGTGGCGTTAACGGCGATCAGATTGTTGTCGGTGGCCCGCATCGCGGCGTCGATGGCGTAGCGCGCGCCCAGCGCCTCGCCGCAGCCTTGGCAGGCGCGGTGGCCGCAGGTGAGCGCATTCGAGCGCTCGGTCGAGGCCTGCACCGCGCGTTGTTCCTCCGAAACGAGCCGGTTGCCGACCGTGAAAGTGCCCTTCTGGTAGAAGTGCAGCTTTTGCGTCGCGTCCATCGTTATCGTGCGATCGTTCACCGGATTTCCCCTTATTCCGCGGCTTTTTCGGCGGCCTGGCTGAGACGCCGCAGCAGGTTCTCGGCGGTCGGGCCGGAGCGCCGCACCTTACGAACGTAATGCAATTCCTTGGCGACAATTTCCTCGTTGAGATCGAGGAAATGCGAGCCTTCCCACGGCTGCACGAAGGCGCGGCGCAACACGCGATGCAGCGATGCGCTGGTGATCGATCGCCCGCCGAGCCCGGCGATGACCGAATGCACCTGTGGAGCGCCCGCTACGTTACGCAAGGCAAGATCGACATTATTGGCGAGCGGTCCGCCCATGCCGACCGCCAGGCTTTTCTCGATCACGACGACGTTGCGTGCGCCCACCAGCTTTTCGCGCAACGCCTTCGTTGGGAACGGGCGGAATGACACCAGCGTAACGAGCCCGACCGACAGCCCGTCGGCGCGCATCTCATCGATCGTGTCCTTGATGGTGCCGTTCACCGATCCCATGGCGATGACGATCAACTCGGCATCTTCGGCACGGTAGGTGCGCAACAGCCCGCCGCTGTCGCGTCCGAAACGAGTCTTGAACTCGGCCGCAAATTCAGGAATGAGGCGCAGCGCCAAGGTCTGCTTGTAATGCTGCAGATAACGGACCTCGGTGAAGGCGTCCGGTCCGACCATCGCTCCGATCGAAATCGGGGCCTGCGGATCGAGCACCTGCACCGGTTCGTAGGGCGGAAGATAGGCGTCGACGTCGGCCTGCTCGGGAATGTCGACCCGTTCGACCGCGTGCGTGAGGATGAAACCGTCGACACAGACCATCACCGGCATCGACAATTCCTCGGCCAGGCGGAAGGCCTGGATGTGGAGGTCGGCGGCTTCCTGGTTAGTTTCCGCGAACAGCTGCATCCATCCGGAATCGCACACGGCCATGGCATCGGAATGGTCGTTCCAGATGTTGATCGGCGCGCCGATCGCCCGGTTGCCAAGCGTCATCACGATCGGCAGGCCAAGACCGGAGGCGTTGTAAACGGCCTCCGCCATGAAAAGCAGGCCCTGGCTGGCGGTGGCGGTATAGGCGCGCGCGCCGGCGGCAGAAGCGCCGATCGCGACCGACAATGCGGCAAATTCGGATTCGACGTTGATGAACTCGCACTTGGCGATTTCACCGGTGCGCACCATTTCGCCAAGACCCTCGACGATGTGGGTCTGCGGTGTGATCGGATAGGCGCAGATCACCTCGGGCCGGCAAAGCCCGATGGTCTCGGCCATCGCCCGCGAGCCTTCGATTTGTTTGAGCATGGGCGATGATCCTTCAAGCGGCCGCGGGCGCGTTGGCGACGGCCTCGTAGGCCGCGGTGGCGGCGGCGATGTTCGCCTGCGCGATTTTTTCGCTGAACGCTTCGCTGATCGCAGCGGAAACCGATTTCAATTGGACGATGCCGGTGAGATGGGCGAAAGCACCGAGCAACGCGGCATTGGGAAGTGGGCGCCCGACATATTTGAGCGCGAGCTCGGATGCCGGCACGGTTAGAGCGTGACCCGCAGGAAGCTGCTTGGCAATCGCGTCGAGATGGAGCTCGCTCAGGCTGCGGTTGCTGTTGACGAGCAGATAGCCGGTCGGCTTCAGGCCCTGACAGACGTCGATTGCCTTGAACAAGGTCGGGTCCTGCACAATCAAGGCATCGGGTTCGAGGATCGGCTCGCGCAGCCGGATTTCCTTGTCGTCGATGCGGCAGAATGAAACCACCGGCGCGCCCATGCGCTCGGAGCCGAAGCTCGGAAAGGCCTGGGCATGCTCGCCCTCGAGATAGGCGGCAACCGATAGAAGTTCCGCCGCAGTGACAACGCCCTGCCCACCACGGCCGTGGATGCGCACTTGGAACATAAGTATTCCTACTTAGAATTGCCTGTATAGCGGCCAGTATTGGCCTGCGCCGACAACGACGCCAATAGCTATAAGGTAGAATGACGAGGAAATTCCGCGTTGAGATAGATCAATTGCCGAAATCCGCGGCGGCAATAATCAAATGGAGGCGGGCGAGACCGCGCACACCACGTTATCAGCGCGCCCTCAATATTGCTCGCGCCGGGGCCGGCAATGAAATCGACATTACATGGGACCGGCGATCGAAACCGCACTGGCTGGCTGGGGCGGGAGGACTCGAACCTCCGAATGGCGGAATCAAAATCCGCTGCCTTACCACTTGGCTACGCCCCAAAAATCCTCGGCCTGAGAAAGACCGCGGCGAACCACGCCGGCCGCGGCTGCGCGGACCATATATGTGCCGCCCGGAGCGATCAACGGCGCGGGATATCATTATTTCCCAGGTTTTGCGCAAGCCACGTTTGACCGCCACCCGGCCGGGGCTAGATTAGGCGCATGACCTACCGCGCGCCGGTTGCCGACATCGCTTTTGCGCTTCTGCACGCCGCCGGGTTCAAGGCGGCGCTGGCCGATGGGCTCTATGGCGACCTCGACGAGGCCACCGTCGATGCCGTGCTGGAAGAAGCCGGGCGCTTTGCCTCAGACGTGATCGCGCCGCTCAATAGCGTGGGGGACAAGTTCGGCACCCCGTTCAATGACGGCAAGGTGACCACGCCGCCGGGCTGGAAGGAGGCCTATACCGCCTGGGCCGCCGCCGGCTGGAACGGCTTGGCCGCGCCCGCCCAGTGGGGCGGCCAGGAACTGCCGCACGCGGTCAACGCGGCCTGCATCGAGATGTGGAATTCGGCCTCCATGGCCTTCGGCATCGGCCCGGCACTGACCATGGCGGCGATCGACGCGCTGGCCGCCTACGGCGCCGATGACCTCAAAGCTCGTTATCTAGGCAAGCTCATCAGCGGCGAATGGATGGGCACCATGCAGCTCACCGAGCCGCAGGCCGGCTCCGATGTGGGCGCGCTGCGCACCAAGGCCGAGCGCGGGTCTGACGGCAGCTACCGCATCACCGGCTCGAAAATCTTCATCACCTATGGCGAGCATGATCTCACCGACAACATCATTCACTTCGTGCTGGCGCGGCTGCCCGATGCGCCGGCCGGCACCAAGGGCGTTTCGCTGTTTCTGATTCCGAAAATAATGCCCGACGGGACGCGCAACGACGTGCGCGCCCATTCAGTCGAGCACAAGCTCGGCATCCATGCCTCGCCCACCTGCACCATGGTCTATGGAGATCACGGCGGCGCGGTCGGCTTTCTCATCGGTGAGGAGCACAAGGGCATGGCCTGCATGTTCACCATGATGAACAGGACGCGGCTAGCGGTCGGCTTGCAGGGCGTCGGCGTTGCCGAGTGCGCAACGCAGCAGGCGATGAATTATGCGCGCGAGCGCAAGCAGGGCGCCGCCGGCACGATCATCCACTATCCCGACGTCAAGCGCATGCTGCTGACCATGCGCGCCTTGACCGGGGCCGCGCGCGCGATCTGTTACGCCACTGGCGTCGCAATCGACCGCTCGCTGCGCGAGAAGAGCGAAGCAGCGCGCCAAGCCGCGCATGAGCGCGCCTCGCTGCTCACGCCGGTGGCCAAGGCTTTCTCCAGCGATATCGGCATCGAGGTGGCTTCGCTCGGCGTGCAGGTGCATGGCGGCATGGGCTATATCGAGGAAACCGGCGCCGCCCAGCATTATCGCGACGCCCGCATCGCCGCCATCTACGAGGGCACCAACGGCATCCAGGCGCTCGACCTGGTGACGCGCAAGGTTCCGCTCGAAGGCGGCAAGACTGTCGCGCTTTATCTTGACGAGTTGCGAAACCTCGTCGCCGGTGTCAAGGCGAGCAACGCGCCGGCTTTCGGTGCAACCGCCGCGCGGCTGAGCGAGGCGATCGACTCGCTCGAGCGCGCGACCACATGGCTGCTGGCGCAGAAGGGCTCCGACGCCGCGCTGGCCGGCGCTACGCTTTACCTGCGCCTGTTCGGCAATGCCGCCGGCGGCTGCATGCTGGCCGAGCAAGCTCTGGTGGCGCTGCGCACGAGCGCCGACGGCGCCGCGCGCACGGCGCTGGCGCGCTATTTCGCGGACAACATCGCGGTGCAGGCCTCCGGCCTTGAGCGCGCGGTCACCGAAGGCTCAGGCAGCATCACTGATGCGCAAGCCGCGTTGGCGGACTAGGGCGTGTATTTATAAATCGCGATCGGCGAGCAGCGGTTTGTCAATGTCCGCATTACCCCCGAAAGCAGATATTTGCAGTGCGCCAGGCCATGTCCGCTTCTCTAATCGGCCGGTTGGGGTCAAGCGCTTTCAGACTATCCACCACACCAGTGTCGATGTCGCTCACGGGCTCGTGCTTCTCTTCGGAATCGGCACCAAGGCCCTTCCAGCATGGG
>Ga0307417_10000124_pt1 | contig 32377 bp, 32 predicted proteins | sample SalMarWE160210MG_2_FD_202514 | JGI IMG/M metagenome (GOLD analysis project Ga0307417, IMG submission 202514) | Salt marsh sediment microbial communities from the Plum Island Ecosystem LTER, Massachusetts, United States - WE1602-10 | ecosystem: Environmental > Aquatic > Marine > Intertidal zone... | reverse complement strand
CCGTGAATACGGTGGAACCGAACACGAGAAGTTGCGCGATCTTCGCCTGCGGGGCAGACGCCGGCACGAAGATGACGTTCCGCTGTCCAACCGATGCCGAGATGCCTGAGAGCGCTGCTGCCGCGTTGCCGGTCGACGCGGTCGTGACGATCTCTGCTCCGCGCTCCTTCGCCTTCACGACGGCGATTGCGCTCGCGCGATCCTTGAACGATGCCGTCGGCTCGCGTCCGTCATCCTTGATCCAGGTCCCGGAACCAACCTCGTACATCGGTGTCCAACCGATGGTGAGGGGCGGAACCTCGGCGTCAGGACTTATCGGGAGCAGTGGTCGGTACCGCCACATCGACCAGTCGGACCCGAGTCGGTCTCGATCAACGGTCTCCCGCAAGGAGTCGTAGTCGTAGATGACGTCGAGAATGCCTTCATTACCGTGTTCGGGACAGACGTACTCGACTTCGTCCGGCTCGTACACCGTCCCGCAAATGACACAGCGAAGCCCGATGATCATCTCGTGATCCGTGTCCCTGTCTCGCCTCGCACCGCCCGCTCGATGTTCTCGGGGTTCGTGATGATGACTTCGGTACCGCCGGCGTCGAGGTACATGATCGCCGCCTCGATCTTGGGGGCCATGCTTCCTTTGGCGAAGTGCACGCCTTCGGCGAGGTACTGTCTCGCCTCCTCGAGCGTCATTGAGCCCACCCAACGCTGTCCGGGGGTCCCCCAGCCGAGGGCGACCTGCTCCACCGCGGTTGAGATGAGCAGAAGATCTGCGCCAAGCTCCCCTGCCAGGAGCGCGGACGCGCGGTCCTTGTCGATCACCGCGGGAACACCTTTGAGCCAGCCGCCCGGTGCGGAAACAACGGGGATCCCACCACCGCCGACACAAATGACGGCCATGCCTCGTCCGAGCAGATCGCGAATGGCGTCGATCTCGACGATCCGTTTCGGCTGGGGAGACGCAACGACCCGCCGCCAGCCGCGGCCGGCGTCCTCCACGACCTCCCATCCGTCAGATATGCGTCGCCGTTCGGCGGTCTGTTCGTCCATGAACGATCCGATCGGCTTCGAGGGCTGATCGAAGGCAGGATCGGCAGCATCAACTTCGACCTGGGTGACCACGGTCGTGACGGTCTTGTCGATTCCAAGGGCGAGGAAGTCGTTGTAGAGGTTCTGTTGGAGGGCGTACCCGATCGCACCTTGGGTGTCGGCGCCACAGACGTCGAGGGGAACTTCGTGCAGTTCTCCCCGCGCGAGCTCGGATCGACGGAGTATGAACCCGACCTGCGGGCCGTTCCCGTGGGTGATCGCGACATCCCACCCTTCCTTGATCAATTCCGCTATGTGGTGGTCCGTCTCCCCCGCGGCTATGTACTGATCCTCGACTGTGGAATGCTCGCTGTCTCTGATCAACGAATTGCCGCCGATCGCCACCACCGCCAGTTTCGTGTTGCTCAACACCGTCTCCTTCCGGAGGATGGCTCGACCTACATGGTTAGTGCCATCACCGCTTTCTGTGCGTGCAGCCTGTTCTCCGCCTGGTCGAAGACGACGCTGTGTGGGCCGTCGATGACTCCGTCGGTGACTTCGACGTTCCGATCTGCCGGTAGGGGATGCATGTAGATGGCATCCTCGTCGGCAAGAGCCATCCGGCGTTCGTCGGTGATCCAGTCCGTGTACTTGTCGCCGATCGCTTTCGACTCCACTTCGTCGGTGGTGGTCAGCATCGCGCCCCAGCTCTTCGCGTACACCACGTCGGCACCACGGAACCCTTCATCGAAGTCCTCGATGATCTCGAACGAGCCGTGTGACCTGCGTGCGTTCTCCTCGGCTTGTGCGACGACCTCTGGCATCAGTTTGAACTCTGGCGGACGGGTCAACCTGACGTTCATCCCGAATCGCGTCGCCAGCAGGACGAGGCTCTGTGGGACACTCAGCGGCTTTTGGTAGCTGGATGCGTATGCGTAGCTCACATTGATCGTCCTGCCGCGAGGATCACCCTTCTTCTCGATGATCGTCATCAGGTCGGCGAGGATCTGATGCGGGTGGTACATCTCGCACTGCATGTTGAGTACAGGAACCCTGCTTGCCTCCGCGACAGCTCGTTGGTACGCGTTGCCGACCCCCCAGTCGACCTGACGGATGGCGATACCGGCGCTGTAGCGACCGAGAATCTCACCGATTTCGGTGGCGGTGTCCCCATGACTGATCTGTGTCGTACGGGATTCCATGAACATTGCGTGACCGCCGAGCTGTGCCATCCCGGCTTCGAAACTCGCCCTCGTCCTGGTGCTCGAGAAGAAGAACAGCATCGCGAGCACTTTGTCGCGCAAGTACGCATGTGGCTCACCGAGCGCCTGCTTGCGCTTCAGATCGAGCGCGACATCCAGCACCGTGTCGATCTCGTCCTTGGTCCACTCTTGGGTCGTGATCATGTCCCGACCCCTCAATCCTGTCTGCATCGTTGGCTCCTTGCAGTCTTCTGTCTTCAGTCATCAGTCATCAGTCCGGAACGACGGAACCTCGAGCGCCGACGCGTCTGCCGACGACCGAAAACCGAGAACTGAGAACCGTTCTACTCCATCGCTCCCAGAACGAGGGCGAGGAGGGCCATTCGCATCACGACGCCGTTGTACGCCTCCTGCCAATAGCGAGCGTACTTGGTGGCGTCGACATCGGGCGGCAGCTCATCCATGCGAGGCAGCGAGTGCAAGATGATCGCATCTGACTTCGCCTTCTCGGCGAGGAGCTTCCTGGTCACCTTGTAGTTGTCCGGCGTGATCCCGGTCTCTCCGCCGCGCTCGTCACGGCCCTTCGTGTAGTCGGCTTGCACGACCGGCTCCATGTAGATCACGTCGGCTTCCTCGATCACGTCCGCGACATGCTCGGCCGTGCGAACGAACAGGTTCTGCTCGGCGAGCTCGGCCTTGAAGTCGTCCGTCAGCGACATCTCCGGTGGCGCAACCGAAATCATCTGGGCATCGAACTGCGTGAGTGCATAGCCGAGCGAGTGCATGGTGCGCATCCGCATGTCACCGATCGCGACGAACGTGAGCCCGTCGATCGTTCCCTTCTCGACCAGCACTGTGTAGAGATCGGTGAGCACCTGCGTCGGATGTTCTCCCCACCCATCGCCTGCATTGATAACGGGGACACTCGCCCACTTGGCGGCCTCCTGCGGAGCGCCCTGCTGGAAGTGCCGCATGACGATTGCATCGCCGTAGTACTCCAGCATGTGCACCGTGTCTTTGATCGACTCCTGATAGAAGTCGCCTGCACGCGTCATCTTTGCGTCGGAGAAGCCCATCACGTGACCACCGAGCCGATGCATCGCCGCTTCGTGCGCCAGGCGTGTTCGCGTGGACGGCTGGTAGAACGCAGTCAGAAGCGTCTTGTCCGACAGCAAGTCGATGTTGCGACGCTCCCGAGCGATCGGTTCCAGCTCGGCCGCGGTCTCGAACACATGCTCGAACTCTGCTCGTTCGAAGCCCTTCAGCGACAGGATATCCCGGCCCGCGAAACTCCTCATTGACACTCTCCTTTCAGGGAATGGTCCAAGCCTATCGCTTCCGCGACGAGCCCCAGCCGTTTTCGAGCGGCAGTCCACCGGGGCCCGCGCCGACCCGGTAGGCTTGCCCGAACGTGGAGGGTAGGAAGCGGACGAACCTGAGGCTCCTGTCGCTCGCCGGAGGCCTCTTCCCAGTCGTAGCGGTTGTCGCCGCACTCCTTATCGGCGCCATCATGCTCCTCATCCTGGGGGCAGACCCGATCAAAGGGTTCGGCGCGATGGTCCAGGGGGCTTTCGGAGGAGTCCGCCAACTTTCGGATACCGCAGCGAAGGCCGTCCCGCTCCTCCTTGTCGGCGTCGGTATCACCATCGCCTTCCGCGCCAACGTGATCAACATCGGTGGCGAAGGCCAAATCGTCTTTGGCGCCCTGTTTGCAACGGGATTCGCCCTTCTCTTTCCCAACCTTCCTGGGTGGCTGCTACTGCCGGGCGTGCTGATCGCAGGGTTCGTAGGCGGTGCCTTCTGGGGTGCGATTCCCGGAGCGCTGAAGGCCTACTTCAATGTCAATGAAATCCTCAGCACGATCATGCTGAACATCGTCGCGGTCCAGGTCATGAACTTCCTCCTCCAGGGACCGTGGATGGATCCAGGGGAGATCGAACGCGGCAGTCGGATCCCGCAGACCACTCGACTCGCCAAACAGGCCGATCTTCCCCTCCTGATCAAGAACTCACGGTTGAACATCGGGTTGCTCATTGCGATCGTCGCTGCGGTCCTCGTCTACATCTTCCTCTGGCGAATGACGGAAGGATTCCGGATTCGTGCCGTCGGGTTCAACCCGCACGCATCGCGATACGCCGGCATGCACGTACAGCACCGAGTCGTCCTCGCGCTCACCCTGTCAGGTGCTTTGTGCGGGCTCGCGGGAGCGATCCTCGTGTTCGGAAGTGAGGCGCACCGCTTCGTGACCGACGGTTCGGCAGGCGGCTTCACTGGCAGCGCCGGGTTCAACGGAATTGTTGCGGCCCTCTTCGGAGGGCTGCATCCGCTGGGGACGATCCCCGCTTCCTTCCTCTTCGGTGCGCTGCTCGTCGGTGCGAACAAGCTTCAGCGGGCGGTACAGGTTCCGGGTGCCCTCATCGTCGCACTCAACGGCCTGATCGTCGTGTTCGTCGTCAGTTCGGACATCTGGAAGCGGCGCCTCGCGCAGCGGATCCAGTTGTCCACCTCTCGGGCAAACGAAGCAGGGGACGAGCCATGAGTGAGTTCTTCTCGGCCGCGGCGCTCGTCACCACCATCGGAGCAGGCATCCGCTATGCCACTTCGTATCTCTACGCGGCCATCGGTGAGACGTTTGGCCAGCGCAGTGGGGTCCTGAACCTGGGCGTCGATGGAATCATGCTTCTCGGCGCTTTTGGGGCCTACTACGTGGTGCTCAAGACAGGTGACCTCTGGCTCGCGCTGTTCGTGGCAGCAGTTGTTGGACTCATCATGGGATTGGCAATGGCGTTCGCCAGTGTCACCCTGCAGGCCGAACAAGGTATCAGTGGCATCGGTTTCTACCTGTTCGGACTCGGGATGAGCGATCTGCTCTTTCAGAAACTCGTAGGTACACCACTGCCGATCTCCGGCTTCCCCGAACTCCACATCCCCTGGCTGAGTGACCTTCCCATTGTCGGGGAACTGCTCTTCTCTCACAGTCTCCTCGTGTACGGTGCGTTCCTCCTGGTACCGATCGGAACGTACGTCCTCAACAACACCACCATCGGCCTGAAGATCCGATCCGCCGGAGAGAACCCGGCGGCCGTCGACACCCTCGGCGTGTCCGTTGCGCGAGTCCGGTACGGGACGGTCATGTTCGGCAGCATGCTGGCTGCTATCGGTGGCGCTGCTCTCACAACGGAGTTGGGCATCTTCCAACAGAACCTCACCGCCGGCCAAGGGTTCATCGCTGTTGCGCTCGTGTACTTCGGGGCATGGAAACCCGTCGGGGTGATGTACGGAGCGCTCCTGTACGGCCTCGTCACATCGGTCGTCTCGCAGCTGAAGACACTCGGGATCATTCCACGGTCCGTGTCCGATCTCGCGTCGATGTTGCCGGCAGTCATCACGATCCTCGCGCTCGTCATCGCCGTTCAGCGGGAACGGCAGCCGGCGGCGCTCACGAAACCCTACGAACGGGGGGGCTAACCCCCAGGAAGGAATGAAATGAAACGACTGTCCACAACCGGCATCCTGGTGCTGGTGTTCGCGCTGGTCGCCGCCGCGTGCGGCAGCGGAGGAACGACTACCACCGCAGCATCGGGCACGACCGGTGCCTCGACCGAACCATTCAAGGTTGCGATGGTCGCGCCGAGCGCTGTCACCGACCTTGCGTTCAGCCAGAGCATGTACGACGCCTTGCTGGCCGTACAGCAGGAGATGGGTGGCGAGTCGGCGATGGAGATCGCCTATTCGGACAACCTCTTCGTGGTCGATGACGCGGCAGCTGCGATCCGCGACTACGCCGATGAGGGGTACGACTTGGTGATCGCCCACGGGTCCCAGTTCGGCTCCTCACTCCAGGAGATCGCTCCCAACTACCCGGACACCAGTTTCGCATGGGGTACCGCTGGAGAGACATACGGCCAACCGAACATCTTCGCCTACGAAGCGGCATCCGAGGAAGGCGGCTACGTCGAAGGCGTGATGGCCGCGGCGCTGTCCACGTCGGGGGTGCTCGGTGTGATCGGTCCCATCGAGGTCGGCGACGCGGCCCGCTACGTGAACGGCTTCAAAGCCGGCGCGGAAGCGCAGAGCTCGACGATCGACATCAAGGTCAACTACACCGGCTCGTTCAGTGACACTGCTCTTGCCGCAACCGCTGCCAACACCGAGATCGCCGCCGGAGCAGATGTACTCACTGGGACCGCGCAGATGGTCACTGGAGCAATCGGGGTCGCCAAGGGAGACAACATCCCGTGGTTCGGCACGCAGGCGGATCAGACACAACTTGCGCCATCGATCGTCGTCGCATCGCAGGTCTACCACTGGGAAGTGGTGATCAGGCAGATCATCGACCTGATGAACCAAGGCACGATGGGCGCCCAGTCCTTCGTGATCAATCTCGCGAACGGTGGCGAGGCGATCGCCTACAACCCGGACTACGCGCTGCCTGATGACGTGAAGCAGCTCGCCGTGGACACCATCAAGGGCATCTCTGACGGATCGATCAACCCGCCGCGACCGGCGGCAGGCTCGTAAGGAGAAGGTGATGCACCCTCAGGGATCCAGCTCTACGACGGCCGGCATCGATCTCGAGATGCGCGGTATCGTGAAGCGGTTCCCTGGGGTGCTCGCCAACGACCACGTCGACTTCGACGTTCGCCGGGGTGAGGTCCACACACTTCTCGGGGAGAACGGTGCAGGCAAGTCGACGTTGATGAAGATCCTCTACGGGCTGCAACAACCCGATGAGGGCCAGATCCTGATCGACGGCGAACCCGTGACGATCTCCTCTCCGAGCGACGCCATCGTCCATGGCATCGGAATGATCCACCAGCACTTCATGCTCGTGGAAACAATCACCGTCGCAGAGAATGTTGCCCTCGGACTCAAGTCGACCCGGGGTCCCCTCCTCGATCTCGATGTCGTCTCGAGGCGGATCGAGGAGCTGTCCAAGGCGTACGGCATCAAGGTCGATCCGGGCGCGTATGTCTGGCAGCTGTCCGTCGGAGAGCAGCAACGCGTGGAGATCATCAAGGCGCTCTACCGCAACGTCTCGCTTCTGGCACTCGACGAGCCAACGGCGGTGCTGACGCCCCAGGAGGTCGATGATCTCTTCGTGACGCTCAGAAGTATGGCGGCAGAGGGCCATCCACTCATCTTCATCTCCCACAAGCTGCACGAGGTGCTCGACATCAGTGATCGGATCACGGTCCTGCGCAACGGGCGCAAGATCGGGACGGTCCCCAAGGAGGGAGCGACCAAGGCGAGCCTCGCATCGATGATGGTGGGTCGCGAAATCATGCTGGAGCGGGAACACACGCCCGCGGACATCGGCGATCCACGGCTCGAGGTACGGGGTCTGAGAGCCAAGAACGATCGAGGTCTCGATGCTCTCGATGGTATCGACCTCGAGGTGAAGTCAGGCGAGATCCTTGCTATCGCAGGTGTCTCCGGCAATGGTCAGCGCGAGCTTGCTCAGGTGATTGCGGGCCTCCGCCCCGCAACAGAGGGGAAGGTGCTCCTCGACGGCGTCGACGTTACCGAGTGGAAGGTCAGGGACCGCCGCGAGGTGGGTCTCGCCTACATCCCCGAGAAGCGCATGCGCGATGCGGCCGTACAACAGTTCTCGGTCGCCGAGAATCTGATACTGCACGACTACGACAAGCCGCCCTTTTCGAGGCGTGGCTTCCTCGCTTTCGCTGAGATCGAGAAGCACTGTGATGAACTCATCGCCGCCTTCAATGTGAAGACGCCGACGCAGAAGGCGCTCCTGAGCACCCTGTCAGGCGGCAATATCCAGAAGGCAATCCTCGCCAGAGAGCTGTCGGGCAACCCGAAGGTGCTCATTGCGGCGCAGCCGACCCGCGGCGTCGACATCGGGGCCACCGAGTACATCCACCAACGACTCCTGGACCAGCGATTCATTCATGAGAAACTGCTCGATCAGCGAGAGGCAGGAACCGCAACCTTGCTCATCTCCGAAGACCTCGACGAGATCCTGGTCCTCGCCGACCGGATCGCCGTCATCTACGAGGGTCGGATCATGGGCATCGTCGACAGCTCCGACGCGACAGTCGAGCAGCTCGGCCTGATGATGGCAGGCGTGAGAGGGGATTGAGTGGCCGGCGGCTGCTCAATCCGTGCCTCGTATCTTGTACCTCGTACCGGTACGGCCCCCCCGCGGTTCGGAAACGCGTTTCTTCGCGTACAAGGTATGAGGTAGAAGGCCCCGATGTCTCGTGCCGGTCCCTTTCGACCTAGCCGGCGGCCACGGGCAAGTGGGGCATCGAGCCTCGCACCCCTTGCATGATGGCGTACATCGTTGCGGCCGCTTCGAGCCGTACCACTGCGCCGTCCTCCCCTGACGCGTCGAGCACGGTGAACCCGCCGGGATCGACTCGGACGGTCCCGGATGGATGCGTGTAGGTGAGCGATCCGTTCAGCTCGATGCGGTGCGTTTCCCCTGCAAACCGCCCTTCCATGGCGCTGTCGAAAAGCATGAAGGCGTTCTCCTTCTCAGCGAGGAAGTCCTCCCGGTTGAGGAAGAGACGTGGCTTGTCCCGATAGGGCTCACCTGCCGTCGGGCAGAACGTCACACAGTTCCCACACTCGTTGCAGAAGTCGGTGAGGACGGCGATCTGGTACCCCTGATCGACCCGGAACGACCCACCGGGAGCGATGCGTGCGGCTCCATCACCGATCGTGACGACAGGAAGGTCGAACGATACCGGCGTCATGGCATAGGTCATGAGCGCCATATTGGGGCAGACTCCAACGCAGATGCTGCAGTAGAGGTCGCAATCGAGGCAGCGCGCCGCCTCCTTCTGCGCCTCTTCGACCGTGTACGGGTGCGTTCCCATCTGGAAGTTCTTCCGCTGATCGACCGGCACATGCGTGACTGGCACCCGGTACTCGCGGTGCGCCTTGCGCACCTGGATGTCGGCCACCGCAAATGTGGGTTGGTTTCTCGGTACCGCCATCACACTCGCGCCTTCGCGTTCGATGATCGTCGCTACCGCCAGTTTGGCGTCCCCTGCGGCCTTGACGATCGACGCCGGACCTGGCGCGGCGACGTCACCGGCCGCGAACACCCCCGGAATCGACGTCTCCATCGTGGCGGCATCGACATCGAGATATCCTCTGCGGGTCAGGGCGGGCCGTTCCTCATCGAAGAAGTCGATGAGTGCATGCTGGCTGATCGCGAGGATCATCGTGTCGAACGGCAACTCGAACTCCGACCCCTCGATCGTGTGCGGGATCTTGCGACCGGACGCGTCCCTGTCACCCTGATACTCGTTGCGAACGCACACCAAGCCGGCGAGCGTGCCGTCCTCGACGTGGAGGGCGACGGGACTCGTCAGTTCTTCGACACGAATCCCCTCTTCGAGAAGAAGGTGGACCTCTTCCCTGTCGGCAGGCATCTGATCGATGGTGCGCCGGTACACGACCGTTACCTGATCAGCTCCGAGCCTCCACGAGGTCCGAGCACAGTCCATCGCGGTATCACCGGCACCGATGACTGCTACCCGATTCCCGATCGGAACGGGGTGACCTTCTCGAGCTGCTCTGAGGAAGTGGAGTGCATCCATGACACCCTCGGCGTCCTCACCATCGATGCCCAACCGCTTGCCGATCTGTGCGCCGGCAGTGACGAGCACATAGCGGTAGCCCTGTTTCCGCAGGTCGGAGACGGCGAAATCTCGACCTGCGACCTGACCGAATCTGGTCTCGACGCCAAGGTCGTTCACGACCCTCACGTCTTTGTCGATTTCCTTCTGGGGAAGTCGGTACTCGGGGATCGCACCGGCAACCATCCCCCCTGGGTACGGATGCTGTTCGAACATCGTTACCTCGAACCCTTCGGCCGCGAGCAGCTTCGAGGCCGACAGGCCGGCGGGGCCGGCCCCGATGACCGCGACCCGGATGCCGTTTCGCTTCTTGGGGGTGGGGGGCGGCGTACTCGTCTCGAGTGTCATGACGAAGCGTTTCATGTCCCGAATCGCGAGCGGCTCGTCGTAGTGGGTCCTGATGCAGGTGTGCTCACACAGGTGATCGCAGACCTGACCGAGGATCGTCGGGATCGGATTGTCCTGACGGGTGACCGAGACGGCAGTCTCCCAATCGCCCTCTCGAACGGCTCGCATGTACTCGGGGACGCGCTGGTTCACAGGGCACTCGTCCTCGCAAGGAGCTGCGATGCAGTCGAAGAGGTCGAGTGGGCGAACCGTCTTGGACCGATTCCTGAGGAAGGAACCCTTCTTCAGATCCCACGCTTGACGCGTTTCGGCCGAGTAGGCCTGCAGGTTGACGCGTGCAGCGGCGGTGACGAGGGCTCGCCGTGTCGCAGGGTTGCGAGGAAGCACCGCACCCTCCATCAGATCGGCGACTTCCTCAGCGGCCCCGCCACCGAGACCCTCAGCAAGCACACCCGTGAGCTCCGCAGGGCGTTCCAAGGCGGTACGCACGATGAACTCGTCGAGGTTCGCAGCTCCGGCACGATCGAGCGCGTCGCCGGTGGTCTCGAAGTACTGGAGCATCCGCATGTAGCCACCGGACTTGAGCAGGTCACTGCACACGGTGATGGTGCTCATGCCCGACGCGAGGAGTGATGGAACGTTGAACGCGTCTGCTCCCCCTGCAAACGACATGAGGAGGTTCCCCTTGAACTCCTCATTGAGCGTGTTCGCGACATTCGTGGTGATGGCGTGCAGAGCCCGGCCCGACATGTACATCGTCGCGTCCGTGAAGACGTCACGGAAGTTCTCCACTTCGAGCGTATTGGTGAGCTTCACACCGAATGTGAGGCCCTCCCTGTCACCCACCGCGCTGAGCCTCCGCAACATTGGTACGGCGTCGACATAGCGAAGGTCGTGCCCGAACGCCTCGTCCGGCACCGGCACGTCTTCGTATCCGAGGTCCGACAGGATGGAGTGCACGCCGTCGGGGCCAAGCAGTGTCGGGTTCAGCTTGACGCTGGTGTGCAGATGCCGTTGTTCCATGAGGTACTGACTGATCGTCTCGATCTCGTCGGGCGGACAGCCGTGCATGGTCGAGAGGGTGATCGTGTTCGAGAGCCGGCCCGGGATGTCGATGTCCCGCGCCTCCGGGTACTCCTCGGCGACGATCTCGATCATCTCTCCGAGCCGTTCCGACGCGTCCTCCATCCGATCGAGATACCACTGGACGTTCGGCTGTTGGATCCCCGCGTAGTCGTACCCGACGCTCATGTTGAAGATGAGTCCAGGACGGTCACCGGGGAGTCCGAGCCGCCGGTGAAGCGCATGAATGAGCACCCACGCTCGCAGGTACTCCTCGAACGACTCGTGCACCTTCAGCTCCTGGGACCATTCGACGTTGTAGCCCTCGTCCTGGCAATCGATGCACGGCTTGGGAACGTCGAGTTCGTCGAGTGTCTGGACGGTCTTCAATTCAATGAACCGCGCTCCGTGAAGCCACGCCACGACGATGTTCTGCGCCATCTGTGTGTGCGGTCCGGCAGCAACGCCAAACGGCGTGTCGATCGCCTCGCCGTAGACGCTCGTCCGAAAGCCCTGGGCAGGATCAGGAACGAAGAACGCCGAGCGTGGGAACCCGAAGACGCTGTCTTCGGCCTCGAGTTCGGAGAACACCCACCTGCTGAGCGCGCGGGCGCTGATCGGATGGAATCGATCGGACATGCTCACACTCCTCTCAGAGCCGTGCGTGGAGCCGCTTCGCCTGTTCGCGGGCCTTCGCTCGGACCTCCTGCGCATCGACCTTCATCGGTCTGCCGTTCTCCAGCACGGTCTCCCCGTCCACCACCACCTTCAGGGGTCGCACGCCCGGTGTGAAAGCGAGGTGCCATGGGTCCATCGGATCGTGCGACCATGTCACCTCGTCATCGAGCGCCTCCGGTGCGATGCTCCACCCCTCCTCGAGCCATCCCCACGCGGTCTCCGGCGACGCAGTCACGTCGACGGACCGCTCCATGACGTAGGCAAGCCGGAACGACTCGATCATCGCCGCGCCGATCCCATCCGTACCAAGCGCCACGGGATTGTCGAACCGTACTGGGTTGGCGTATCCGACTGCGTTGTTCAGATTCGATCGGGGGTTGTGAACGATCGTCCCGCGAAGTTCATGGTCGGTGGGAAGGTGGACGGCGTGGATGAGCAGCCAGTCGTCTGCCGTGAGACCCTGGAGTTTGAAAGTCGCATCCTTGTCGACCTGACCTTCTGCGACGTGAACGTGAACGCCGACTCCGAGATCCTTGGCGAGACCTGCCGCGGCATCGAGGCTCTCATCAGCACACGTGAACGCCGCGTGGATTCCGACGAGGCCTCTGCCGCCTGCCTTGATGAAACGTTCGTTCTCGGCCAGGCCTCGCTGCGCACCGTCGTGCCCATGCCTGTCGGTGATCCCGTAGGCGCACACGACCCGAACTCCGACCTCTGCGCATGCGTCGGCTATCACCGAGAGGCTGCCTTCGATCGCATTCGGCGACTCGTTGTGGTCGACGATGACGGTTGTCCCTTGTTCGAGCGCTTCCAGCGCCCCCAGCTTGGCCGACCACTCGAGCATCTCCAGGTCGAGGGCCGTATCCAGCCTCCACCAGACCTGTTCGAGGATCTCGAGGAAGCTGGTTGGAGTCGCCGGCGGCGCGGGCATCCCTCGAGCGAGCGTCGAGTACAGGTGGTGATGTGCGCACACCATCCCAGGGGTCGTCGATGCCATAGAACCTCCTGCCGCCAACCTACTCGCTGAGCGCCAGCGGGAGCGCCTTCCTCCAGATGCCGTCACGGTCGTGCATCGCTGCGGCAACTGCCGGCGCAGTCGGCACCAGCCCGATCTCTCCGACACCTTTCACTCCATACGGAGCGTCCGGCTGGGGGACCTCGATGATGATGACGTCGACGTCGGGCATGTCCTTGGCACGAAGAATGCCGAGACTGCGGAACGTCATGTTGATCGGCCGTCCCGTGTCGTCGACGGGAAAATCCTCGGAGAGTGCGTACCCGAGGCCCATGTGCACGGCTCCTTCGATCTGGCCCTCCACGAGGGTCGGGTTGACTGCCTTGCCCACGTCATGCGCTGCCACAACCCGTTCGATCTCACCCGTCTCGCGATCCATGATGACCACCTGAGCTGCGTACCCGAACGCAGAGTGGATCGTCGGGTGTTCGACACCAGACTCCAGCGAGTTCGTCCAGTCGATGACGTACTCTCCGTAGTGGTCCACACCGACCGTCTTGCCGGCGCGGATCGCGTTTCGGCAGGCGTCCTGGATCGCCCCCGCACCGAGCAACGTACCCCGGGAACCGGTCGTTTGTCCGTCGCCGAGCTCTCTGGTCGTGTCGACGACTACCCGGATCATGCTCGTGTCGACGCCCAGTTCCTCGGCCGCCACCTGTTGGGCGACGGTGTGAACACCTTGGCCCATCTCGGTCCAGCAGTGGCGTACCTCGACCGTTCCATCCTCCTCGAATCGCACGACCGCTCTCGACACTTCTTTGTACCCGTTGCCGAGACCGGTGTTCTTCAACGCGAGCCCCAGTCCGACCGCCTTGCCCTCTGAGCGGGCTGTCTCGTAGACATCCTTCACTGCATTGAGACACTCTGAGGCGCCGCGGCAGCCATCGTCCATGATCTGTCCCGGACCCCACTCGACGCCGGGGCTGATGACGTTGCGTGCCCTGATCTGCCAGCCGGAGATGCCGGCCAGTTCCGCGAGGCGATCGAGTGCCCCCTCCATTGCGAACTGTGCCTGATTCGCCCCGAAGCCGCGGAACGCGCCGCACACCGGGTTGTTGGTGCGTACGGCGATCGACTCGACGTCGACGTTGGGAACGACGTATGGACCGGTTGCATGACCTGCTGCTCGTTCGAGGACCTTCATGCCGACCGAGGCATACGGACCGGAGTCACCGACGAGGCGCGCCCTAACGGCGGTGAGGTTGCCCTCCTCATCGCATCCGACTGCGTACTCGAGGCGAATGGGGTGTCGCTTCGCGTGCATCAGCAGAGATTGTTCCCTGGTGAGCGTGCACTTGACAGGCTGCTCGAGGAGCCAGGCGGCGAGCGCGGTCTGCCCCTGATTGGACATGTCCTCCTTCCCACCGAATGCGCCGCCGTTCGAAACGAGTTCGACGGTTACGGCATCGTTGGGAACGCCGAGGAGCGCAGCGATCTGATCGCGGTCGTCCCACACGCCCTGGCCACCCGAGTACACGTGAAGCGTTCCGGATGCCGGCACGGCGAGGGTCGATTCGGGTTCGAGGAATGCGTGTTCTACCCGCTGCGTGGTGAAGACTTCTCGGACAACATGCCTGCTCGACGCGAGTGCTGTGTCGACGTCACCTCGGTGGTAGACGGACCTCGACAGGATGTTGCCGTCGAGTCCCCACACTGCGTTCTCGTCGGAGGCGAGGGCCTTCTCAGCGTCGGTGAATGGAGCAAGCGGTCGGTACTCGACGGTTACCAACTCAGCCGCCTTGAGGGCCGTCTCTCTGTCCTCGGCAACGACGATCGCAACCACATCACCGAGGTACGAGGTGCGGCCGCCTTCGGGAATGAACACGGGCCAGTCTTTGTCTATCAACCCGACTCGGAGCGTTCCCGGGACGTCCTTGCCCGTGAAGACGGCAACGACACCGTCGAAGGCTTCTGCATCGATCGTGTCGATGCGGAGAACGTCCGCTCTGGCATGATCGGCGAGGCGGAGGGCAGCATGCAACATCCCGTCGACTCGGAGGTCGTCGACGTAGCCCCGGCTGCCGAGGGCCAGTTCTCTCGCTTCGTATTTGGCACCCGTAGAACCGATGCCGCCCGGTCGCTCGACCTCGATTGGCACGCCGTGCGCGACCGCTTCGATAGCGTCAAACACCTTGAGGTAGCCGGTGCACCTGCAGAGGTTCGCTCCGAGGTGACGCCGAAGATCGTCGCGGGTGAGGTCGACTCCTTTCTTGTCGATGAGCGCTTTCGATCGCATGATGATGCCCGGGGTACAGAACCCGCACTGAGTGGCGCCATACGCGGCGAACGCGTCGGCAAAGCGATCCCGCTCTGCATCCGCCAACCCTTCGAGAGTCGTGATACTGGTTCCCTCGGCCTTTGCGACGTCCAGCTGGCACGACACGCGGGCCTTCCCGTCGATGAGGATCGTGCACGCACCACACTGACCCGACGGTGAACACCCGTCCTTCGGCGAAGTGACACCGAGTTCTTCGCGGAGCGCCGCGAGCAGATGGGGGTGGCCGTCGTGCACTTCGACGGGGGCGCCGTTGAGCTCGAAGCGGGTCATCGCCCACACCTTACGCAACCGTGATGGACTCTGCTTCCCCCGAACCTCGTTCATGCCGGCCGTCAGCGGCTCACTCACCACACCGGCTCTCATGTCACGCCGGCGAGTGCTCTCACCGCACCGGAGACGGCGACTCGGACAAGCCGAGCGTCGTGTCGAGAACCGGCTCGCGAGGGGAACCTCGTCGCTAGCATCGAGATCGGATGATCACCGACTATGTGCGCTCCGGCTCCGTCGAAGAGGCCTACGGGCTGCTGACATCACTCGGAGCAAGGGCTCGCCTCATGGGTGGCGGCACGGACCTCTCTCTCCATCCCCCTGCAGAAGTCGATACCCTGATCGACCTCTCCGGCGCTTCGCTGGGCGGTATCACCCGTGACGACACTTCCATCACGATCGGCGCCACTGTCACGTTGACCGAGATGCTCGAGTCTGAACCGCTCGGCGGCGTGTGGTCGGGTGTCGTGCACACGATGCTCCGGCGTGTTGCCTCCCCCCTTCATCGCAACGCAGCGTCGATCGGTGGGCATCTGGCAAGAGGGCGCCTCTCGGATGTGGTTCCCGTGCTGCTCGCGATCGACGCGTCGGTGCGTTTCTACGACGGTTCGCCGAAACAGATGCCGCTGGGTGAGTTCTACGCGACGCGACGCAATCGGCGGCCGCTGGTCGTGACCGGAGTCCAGATCCCCACCGATGACGGTCGGGCAGCGTTTCGCAAGTTCGCCCGGACCACCTACGACCTGGCGATCCTCAATGTCGCGTGCGGCGTCCGATTCGATGACGAACGGGCCGTCTCCTCGGCCAAGATCGTCGTCGGAGAGCGCCCCAGTCTCGCCGTTGAGCTCATCGAGTCGTCCCGTGCTCTGGTTGGACGGCCCCTCGACGAGGATTCGATTGCCGAGGCGGCGGGCGCCGCGAAGCAGACGGTCGATGTGCGTTCGGATCCCAGAGGGAGTGCCGAATACCGTCGCCATCTCACCGAGGTGCTCGTTCGCCGTTGTCTCACGGAGGTCGCATCGTGAATCTCACCGTGAACGGCCTCGCGTTCGACGTGGAAGTCGTCCCCTCGGAGAGCCTGCTGGATCTGCTCCGACGGCTCGGCTTCAAAGGCGTGAAGAACGGCTGCGACAACGGCGACTGCGGTGCCTGCGCCGTCCTGATCGACGGGAGGGCGGTCACGTCCTGCGACTATCCCGCGCCCGCAGCCGGCGGTACGAGCATCCTCACCGTGGAGGCGCTCGAGCACGACGGCGAGCTGCATCCGATCCAGGCCGCGTTCCTCGACACGGGTGGAGTGCAGTGTGGCTTTTGCACGCCTGGGATGATGATCAGCGCGTTCGAGCTGCTGAGCCGCGTTCCCGACCCCTCCGACGAGGAGATAAAGGAGGCGCTGCGCGGGAACCTCTGCCGCTGTACCGGCTACGTGAAGCCGCTCGAGGCAGTCAGAGTGGCGGCGGATCGGATGCGGGAGGCGGCCGATGGCTGATCGATTCGTCGTAGTGGGCCAGAGCGAACGACGGGTGGACGGCTACGCGCTGGTGACCGGCAAGCCGGTTTTCGTCGGGGATCTCGACCTCCCCGGCATGCTGCACCTCGCGCTGCTGGGTTCACCTCATGCCCACGCGCGGATCACGTCGATCTCGACGGAACGGGCTGAAGGGCTCGATGGTGTCGAGCTCGTGCTGACACACCGCAACACGCCCTCCACTCGCTACACGACCGCTGGACAGGGTCATCCGGAACCGTCGCCGTACGACTCTCGGATGTTCGACACGAAGGTTCGTTTCGTCGGCGACCGTGTCGCTGTCGTCGCTGCCACGTCGAAGGAGATCGCAGAACGCGCCCTGGAGTTGATCGATGTCGAATACGAACCCCTGCCGCCGGTGCTGTCGATCGACGACGCACTTGCCGACGGTGCTCCGGTCATTCACGACGAAACGGACGCATCAGGAATCTGGGAGGCAGCTCGCAACATCGCCGGCGTTGTCGAGGCGGACGTAGGTGATGTCGACGCCGCGATCGAGTCGGCTTTTGCGCGAGTCGAGTTCACCGGCGAAACACAGTATGCGCAGCATGTGCCCCTCGAGCCGCACGTATCGGTCGCCTATCTGGACGACAACGGGCGACTGGTGCTCTACACGAGCACGCAGGTCCCGTTCCACGTGCGTCGAATCATCGCCCGTGTACTGGACATTCCCGCCGGCCAGATCAGGGTCATCAAACCGCGCATCGGTGGCGGGTTCGGTGTGAAGCAGGAAGTCCTCATCGAGGACCTCGTCGGACTCGTCACCTACAGGACGGGACGTCCGTGCAAGCTCGAATTCACTCGGGCCGAGGAGTTCTATGCGTCCCGGACCAGACATCCGATGCGAGTGACGATCCGACTGGGCGCCGACAAGGACGGACACCTGACAGCGGTCCACATGAACGCGCTCGAGAACACTGGAGCGTACGGGGCACACAACTTGACGGTCGTCTCCAATGCCGGTTCCAAGACGCTCCCCATGTACAACAAGGCACCGAACGTTCGCTTCACGGCCAAGGGCATCTACACCAACCTGCCCGTCGGCGGCGCCTACCGAGGATACGGCGCCACTCAAGGCGTCTTCCCGCTCGAGGTGGGCATGGATATGCTCGCCGAAGAGCTCGGCGTGGACGCACTCGAACTCCGACGTCTGAACCACATCCGGTCGGGCGAGACCAGCCCGATCTTCGAGGAACTCGGGGAGGGTCGCAAGGGCGTGCCCCAGACCATCGGAAGCTGCGGTCTCGAACAGTGCATCGACATCGGAGCCGAACGGATCGGGTGGTCTACCAAGCGTGGAGCGCGACTGCGAGAGGGTCCATGGGTACATGGAGTCGGCATGTCTATCCACATGCAGGGTTCCGGGATTCCTGCGATCGACATGGCAGCGGCCACGATCAAGATGAACGACGACGGATCGTTCAATCTGTTGATCGGGGCAACCGACCTTGGCACCGGTTCGGACACAGTCCTCGCACAGATGGCTGCCGAGGTCCTCGGTGTCACCTTGGACGACATCATCGTGCTCTCATCTGACACCGATGTGACCCCATTCGATGTCGGTGCGTACGCCTCGTCGACGACCTACGTGTCGGGGTCCGCGGTGGTGCGGGCCGCGAGTGACGTCAAGTCACAGATCGCCGACGTTGCAGCAGCCATGCTCAGAGTCGACGCCGCCGACCTCGAACTCGGTGACGGCAGGGTCACTGCGAAGGATGGACGTACCGTCACCTTGGCTGATGTCGCGTTGCGGTCGCTGTACGGGGCTGATCAGTTCCAGATCGGATCGACGGCATCGTTCGTCGGGGACGTCTCTCCCCCACCGTTCCTCGCATCGTTCGCAGAAATCGCGATCGACACGGAGACCGGGGAACTTCGGATCATCGATTATGTGGCAGCGGTCGACTGCGGAACAGCGATCAACCCGCGCCTTGCAGAAGGCCAGGCGGAAGGTGCCCTCGCGAATGGGATCGGGTACGCCCTGATGGAGGAGATGCGGTTCGACAAGTACGGCAGGATGCGCAATCCGGATCTCGGGCGCTACAAGATCCCCGCGGCGACCGACATGCCTCCTCTGGAAGTGATCCTCGTCGACACCTACGAGGAGACCGGGCCGATGGGCGCCAAGTCGATCGCGGAGATCGGCATCAACGCGCCCATCCCGACCCTCGCGAACGCTATCTACGACGCGATCGGTGTTCGGCTGACGCGGCCCCCGTTCACATCGGAGAAGATCTGGCGCGCGATGCAGTGAGTGTCACTGGCCCATCAGCCTGCGCACCATCCCGATCTTCATGTCCCACAGGTTGTCGGTGAGCGACACGTGGTAGACGTGCGGATTGATCAGGCGGCGGACCCCGGGATCGAGACGTTCCAAGTCGGCGCTCCTGCGGCGACGCAACTCGTCGATCGTTGGTGACTGCTCCAGACGTCTTCCGTTTGCCATCACGGGAACGGGAAGAACCTCCACTTCTGAGACGGCCCCTTCGGGGAGCCTGCGCATCGAGGTGGGAATCACCGGATGGTGGAGGGTGATCGGCCGACCAGTCTCGATCGTCTCGTCCGCCCTGCCAAGCACATCCGCCGTTGCCGTGCCTCGAGCGTCGTAGAGACGCCACACCTGCTTCCGACCGGGATTCGGGATCTTCGCCTGTGACTCCGAGACCTTGATTGCCGGACGCCACCCCGACGGCTCCTCGATCGCAACGAGCTTGTAGACACCATCCAGGGATGCGTCACCTTGAGAGGTGATCAGCCTGGTTCCCACCCCGTAGCTCAGCCGCCCGATCAGATGATCTGGATCCACACGGTAGCTAGGTGCCTCTGACCTGATCTGGGAGACGATCTGCCAGATCGCCAGCTCATCGAGGTTCGAGGAGAGCACAATGGAGGTGTCGGCAAACCCCGCATCGTTCAGCATGCGAGCCGCCTGAATTGCCAGGTAGGCGAGGTCACCCGAGTCGAGTCGGATGCCGACCGGTTCGTGACCGGAGCGGCGCAGTTCCTCGAATACGGTGATCGCGTTGGGGATGCCGCTTTCGATCGTGTCGATGGTGTCCACGAGCAGCAGACAGTCATCGGGAAACACGTCTGCGTACGCGCGAAACGCGTCCAGTTCGCTCTCTCCCTTGGCGAGGAAGAGTTGGATGAGTGAATGGGCATGCGTCCCTTTGGCAGGGACACCGGTGGCGAACGACGTGCCAACATTGGAACTGAAGTCGGCGCCACCGATCAAGGCCGCCCGGGTTCCGGCGTTGCTTCCTCGCTCGGGGCCTCTGCGCATGCCGAACTCCAACACCGGTCTCCCGGAACCGGCCTCGTGGACTCTCGATGCCTTCGTGGCGATCAGCGTCGGGTAGTTCAGATGGTTCAGCAGCGACGTCTCGAGGATTTGCGCGATAACGAGTGGGCCGACCACGACGGCGATCGGTACGTTCGGGTGTACGACGCGTCCTTCGGGGATGGCCGCGATGCCGATTCCGGAGAAGTCCCCGTTCTGGCGGAGCCACGCGAGGAAGTCACCGGCGAACAGCGGATCACCCGATGCGCTCCTCAGCGTCGCGAGGTGTTCGATGTCCACGTCGGTGACGTGGGTGGTTTCGATCCAGTCGAGTAGCCACTCGAGGCCGGCGTTGACCGCGTAGCCTGCCTGGTGCTTGCCGTAGTCGGGGTAGGAGCGGAAGTAGTAGTCGAACTCCGCCAGTTGTTCGTGAACCCCGAGCCGGTAGTACACCTGGGCCATCGTCAACTGATACAGGTCGGTGAAAAGGAACCCTTCGGCGAGTGATGCCTCGTACATGGACTCGATGGTAACGGCAGGGCTCGCTGAGCTCGCCGTAGCTCCTATCTCGTGCCTCGTATCGCGCCTACGGTGGACAGGTGCAGCGTCCGGTACGCTGCACGGCATGGTTGCGTGTGACACGATCATCGTCTTCACCTCGAGGATGACCGAGCTCGCAGAGTTCTACCGGAACGGACTCGACCTCCCTGAACCGACGGCGCACGGCCCTTTGCACCTCGGGTTTCGTCTCGACAACCTCTACTTCGGTTTCGACCAGGTTGACGATGAGGTGGCCGGTGGAGTCGGAGTCACACCGTGGTTCGCCGTTCCGGATCTCGACACGGCATTCGATCGATTCGTCCAAGCCGGTGCAACGATCCGCTACCCACCGACTCTGAAGGCGATGGGAGACGTCCTCGCGTCGCTCAACGACCTCGACGGGAACGTCTTCGGTCTCGTGCAGCGTTGAGTAGGGGCGCTCCCGAGGGAGCGCCCCTACGTCTCGTCCGGGAAGGAGGGACGAACTACTTGACCGGCACCAGCGGACACTCGAGGAACTGCGGATTGCTGTCGTCGATACTCAGGTTCCCTAGAGACACCTGCTCCATGAGCACGTCGAAGGACTTGATCAGGAAGGGGGTGGCACCGTCACTCCATGTCGCCGGTACCTCGTACCACCGGCCGCCGTTGTAGGCAGGATTTCCTGGGCCGGCCTCGGCAACGGCGAGTTGCCCTTCGACGCCGTTGGTGATACCGACCAGCATGTCGAATGACTGAAGGTTGTGTGCGTTGGGAGCCGGGATGTCGGCAACCTTTCTTGAGCTATACGCGGTTCCGTCGGCGTAGATGCCGGGCGCGAAGCTGAACTTGCCCGGCAGCGCAAATGCGGGTGCGGCCATCGCGAACAGCATCGCGAGAACAAGACCCACAACGGCAATGCGACGCATGGTTTTCTCCTTTCACCGGGATCTCCGGTCTGCCACAAACGATGTCATGCGGATCTCTCGTCGCGACAACGAGGAGATGAACAATCCCGAAACGACCTACCCTCCGCTTCTCATCTCGGACTCCTCCTCGTACGATGCGGTCATGGATCGAGTACTCGTCGTGGACGATGAACCGATGGTGCGCGAGGTCGTCACGCAGTACCTCGAACGCGAAGGATTCATCGTTGAAACCGCTCAAGATGGCGAAGCCGCCCTCGAGGCCATCCGCACACGGCAGCCGGACCTCATCGTTCTCGATGTCATGCTGCCCCAGCAGGACGGTTTTTCGGTTCTCAATGAGGTCAGGAAGGACTCAACGATCCCCGTAATCCTGCTGACCGCTCGCGGCGAGGAACCAGATCGCGTCGTGGGACTCGAGCTTGGAGCCGATGACTACGTCGTCAAGCCATTCTCTCCTCGAGAGTTGGCCGCCAGGGTGCGTTCAGTGCTGCGAAGAAGCCGCCCCGAGCCGGTCAACGAAACGCTCACGTTCGATGATCTCGAGATCGATCGCCGCTCCCGCGAAGTGCGAGTTGACGGTCATCTTGTTGAACTCACACCCAGGGAGTTCGATCTGCTCGCGTTCATCGCCTCGCACCCACGGCAGGTCTTCTCGAGAGGTCAACTCCTCCAGCACGTCTGGGACTCCTCATCCGACTGGCAGGACCCTGCCACGGTCACCGTCCACATCGGGCGCCTGAGGACCAAGCTCGAAGCCAACCCGGCGAATCCTCGTTGGATCGCGACCGTGTGGGGTGTTGGCTACCGGTTCGAATCATGAGGTTCGTCGGACTTCTCCTCGGTGCGGTCATCGTCGCGTACGGAGTAGTCGAGCTGCTGATGCGGCCCTCGGGTCAAGACCGCGCGATGTTCGCGCTCATGTTTGCCGGCATTGCTGCAGTGACCGTCCTCGTTTGGGCAGTCCTCCGCTCAGTGGCAACGAGGGCTCGGTCCCTGTCGGGGACGATGTTCATCGTTTCGGTGGGAGCGATCTTCGTCGTTGCCCTCGCAGTAGTGGTGGCCGGCAATCTGATGTTTCTGTCAGGTCACGATCTTCACCTGACGCTCGTCGTGTTGGGCTTCGGGGTGGTGCTTGGCGCTCTCCTCGCCGGCGCAGTCGCCGAACGACTCAGCCGCGACCTCCAGCGCCTTCGCACGACGGCCGAGCTGGTTGCCGCCGGCGACTTCACCGCTCGTTCGGAATTGGTCCGCCCCGACGAGGTAGGAGCTCTCGCCTCGGCAATCGATGCCATGGTGGAGCGTCTCGATGCTGCCGATGGCGAGCGACAACGAATCGAGGCCTCACGACGAACCTTTCTCGCGGCGATCGGCCACGATCTCCGAACCCCGCTTACGTCCGCTCGTGCAGCAGTTGAGGCACTCCAGGACGGCGTCGCACGAGATCCAGATCGTTTTCTCGGTTCCATCAGTGCCGACCTTTCGATCCTGAGCGGACTCGTTGAAGATCTCTTCCTCCTCTCGAAGATCGAAGCCGACCAACTCGATCTTCACATGGAGCCCGTTGACCTGACCGACCTCGCCGACACGACGCTGGAGGCGATGACGCCAGTCGCACGCAAGAGGAGCATCAACCTACGTCTGGATGCAACGACCCACGTTCGCGTGCTTGCAGGAGAGCTCGAGCTGGCGCGAGTGCTTCGGAACCTCGTCGACAACGCCATCCGGCATGCCCCCGATGCATCGGAGGTGACCGTGGGTGTCGAAAGCGATCAGTCCTCGGTCACCGTCCGGGTGAGCGATCAGGGTCCTGGGTTCCCCTCCGATATCGACGTGTTCGAGAGCTTCACGCGTGGAGATTCGGCGCGAGCTCGCGACACGGGAGGCGCCGGCCTGGGGTTGGCGATCGCTCGCGGCATCGTGGATGCGCACGGCGGTGCCACCTGGATCGAACCCGGACCGGGTGGAGCGATCGCCTTCCGAATCCCGATCGACCGCTAGTTGTCCGGTTTCGACCTGCTCGGACTCTGATGCCACGGAACACCGAGTCTGGGCAGTAGGAACCGGTCCAGCCCTATCCAACCCGCATTCCGCCACGCGAGGAACAGGAGCCCGGAAAGGAGGATCATTGCCGGGTTGACCCCCGCGCTCCCGGCGAAGGCGTACGAGAAGTTGAGCGTCGCCCCGAACAGCGCCGCGAAGCCAGTGAACGCGCCGAGGATCAGGGCGATTCCGATGAGGAGTTCGCCCAGCGGAACGACATACCCAAGAAGCGTGTGGCCCGATGACGCCACCCAGTGCAGGAAGTCGACGTACCACCCGTACGCCACCGATGGATGCGGGCCGGATGCAGACTGTATGGCCCCCTCTGCGAAGCCGGCGATGCTCTGGCCGACACTCACAGCTACATCCTTGCCATCCTGGACGACGGTTCCGGAGCGGATCCATCCGATGTTGGCGCTGCCGGTCAAGGCGAAGTCCTTTCCGGGCACGATATTGCCACCGAACACCTTGCCCCATCCCGACTGGAACCACTCCCACCCGAGCCATATTCTGACGACGAGCCAGAACCAGGCGGTGGCAGTTGAACCGAAGAGCCAGCGAGAAAGGCGAGGCTCCTCGATCTGCACGGTCTGTGCCATGGTCGATCCTCTCTATGCGACCGTTGCCACGCTATCCCGGTTCAGACCCTATTCAGTGTGCTTCTTGGAGGCGTACGTCGTAGCTGCTCAACCACCTTGGAGCGTCGCTTGGAGTCCCTGCTCGAGAGCCGTTCGCTCGGCATCGGTCAGGTGTGATTCCGGGTGAATCAGCTTGTACTGAATCGGCGGCATCGAGCCTTCCCGGACGGTCTCGGCCGCTTCGCCAACCTCTCGGCCGTTGCCGGTCCAGTCCGAGAAGTTCAGGCGTCTTCTGCCCTCATCGATGTCATGCTGGATCAGCCACGAGAACGGGGCGATGCTCGAGAACCAATACGTCTTGGTCTCATTGCTGTGACAGTCGAAACAGGCCCGCACTGCCAGCTCCCTCGTCTGGGGGGAGTCCCACGCCGGCTCAGCGACGACCGGCGGGTCGGTGTGACTGTGCCCATAGGGAATGAGCTGTATCAGCAGAAGTACTGCCACCAGAATGCCGACTCCACGAGCTATCCAACGCTTCACCACTGCTCCTTTTTGAGGCGAACGAGTGTACCCGTCCCAAAAGACCTGCGATCCATCACCCTTGCCGGGCACAAACACGAGAAAAGAAGGGAACCAAACCGGCACTTTGAGCGAATACATAGGTGGGCATACGTTCAACCGGGGAAACGCCGCCTTCCGGGGACACGATCCAGGGTCGTGTCCCCCACGACCGGATCGCACGGACTCACCACGGCCCAGAGTCATGACCATTGGCGGCGGCTTCGCGGGTCCCCAGACACCGCGCTCACATAAGCCCCCGTCGGCGTGGTGCCCCTCGTCCGACCGAACAGCCACATGTTTCACTCTCTCTTGTGCAAGGTTGTTACAGCCGAACCGGGAGCGACCGATATCCCCGACCCATCCGAAAGGGCTGAGTCGCCACCATCATCGATCGGCCTATACCTTGCACTGCTATGTATAATGGTATGAGGTATAGAGGAGGACGTGTGCGAGTAGCAAAGGATCTGATGGCTGCGTCGGCGACACCGATCGTGTTGTCGATCCTGTCCGACGGTGAGAGCTACGGGTACGCGATCCTCAAACGCGTCCACGAGGTATCTGCAGGAGAACTCGAGTGGACGGATGGAATGCTCTATCCACTTCTCCACCGTCTCGCAAGGCTGGGGTTCGTAAAGGCCGTATGGCGTTCACCGGAGGGACGGAGGCGTCGCTACTACACCATCACCGACAGAGGCAGGCAGGCCCTCGGAGTCCACCGTCGACAGTGGGATCTGGTGAGCACCGTGCTCAATGGCATCTGGAGTGAAATGCACTCACTCGCGGCCCCAGGAGTGGCGTGATGGAACTCGATGTTCTCATCTCCGAGTGGCGAAGCTACGTGTCGTCTCACCGCGAGGTAGCGGCTGACGATGTGGAAGAACTCGAAGCCCATCTGCGAGATCAGGTGGAAACGCTCCGATCGGCCGGGCTGGCCGACGACGAGGCATTTCTCGTGGCTGTGAAGCGACTCGGCAGCCTCGATGCGCTGTCAAGGGAGTTTGCGCGGGAGCACTCGGAACGCCTGTGGAAGCAGCTGATCGCTGCGCCGGAAGCCGACGAGTCGTCAGGGACCGACTTCAAGGTGATGCTGGGTTGGGCGGTCGCCGCAGCGGTCATCGTGCAGCTTCCGAGATTGCTTTCGCCCAACGATCTGGACGCGGCGTGGAGCTTCTATGTTCGCAACATCTCACTGCTCGTGCTGCCGATGATCGCCGGCTACTTCGCGTGGAAGCGCCGGATGCCCTGGCGCCATCTAATCGGACCGGGTCTGGTCTTCCTTGCAGGCCTCCTGTTCGCGAATGCCTACCCCTACGCGCGGCTCGGGTCGACAGAGATCCTGACGGGAATCCACTTGCCGATCCTCTTGTGGCTGGTGTTCGGCATCGTGTATCTGGGGGGACGCTGGCAGACCGGGCGCATGGACTTCATTCGATTCACCGGCGAGTGGTTCATCTACTACGTGCTCATCGCGCTGGGTGGCGGCGTTCTGACGGGTGTGACGATCGAGCTCTTCGCCGCGATCGGTGTTCCGGCAGACCCCTTCGTGTCCGGGTGGTTGTTGCCGTCCGGGGCGGCTGGGGCACTCCTCGTAGCGGGATGGCTGGTTGAAGCCAAACAGGCCGTGATCGAGAACATGGCGCCGGTGTTGACAAGAGTGTTCACGCCGCTGTTCGCTGCGATGCTCATCGCCTCGCTCGCGGCGATGCTCTGGACGGGCCATGGCATCGATCAGAGCCGCGATGTCCTCATTCTGTTCGACGTGCTGCTGGTCGTGGTGCTTGGTCTGTTGCTCTACTCCATCTCCGCACGGGATCCCCTCGCAGAGCACGGATTGTCTGATGTCATCCAGGTCGTACTCGTCGTTAGTGCGCTGGTGGTCGACGTGCTGGCCCTCACGGCAATCCTTTCGAGGATCGCCGACCTGGGCTTCACCCCCAATCGGACCGCCGGCCTCGGGTTGAACCTGGTGCTGCTCGTGAACCTCGCCTGGTCTGCGTGGCTGTCGATCGGCTTCTTGCGCAATCGCCGTCCCTTCGCAGACTTGGAGCGGTGGGAAACGAGCTACATCCCCGTCTACGCCGTGTGGGCCGCGCTCGTTGTAGTCGTGCTCCCCATCGTGTTCGGATTCGCGTAGATGGACGGCCCCTTGAAGATCAGGAGGCCGTCGTGATGCGGGCTCTCACGACTTACGGTGCATCCGACACGTCCACCAGACTCACCACAGTCGAGGTCGAGGCACTTCTCACCGAGTTGACCGGCGCCTGATCCCCGCCTTCATCTATCGTCGAGGATTCGGTGGTGGAACGCCAGGTACTCGTCGACCATCCTGCCACGCCGAATCTTCCTTCGATCGAGGAGCGGACGCCGAGCCGGGTCATCCGAGTCTGCGACAGACAACCATCACGCCCACGACCCGGGGCGATGATCCAATCGGTCGGCGGCGAAGCGACCAGCTTCCACGGCCCGTAGTGGCAAGGCGGGACCGGCCAGGAGATCGGAGCGAGTACCGCCACCCGCGGCAGATCTGAGAAGGCGCGGGTCTGACCGTCGGCCTTCAGTCCCCGACCGTGCTGAGCGCGCTGTCGCGAGGCAGTCTGCCCATTGCAGCTTGCCCTCAGTGGCGAAGGGTCTTGTCCACGGACTGGTTGGACTTGTTTTCGTGCGCGGCCCGCTTCGCCTTCTTGTCCAGGCGCTTCTCCTTGAGACCCTTGGCAGCCGCCTTCTTGCTACTCCTGCCGCCCTTGTCCTTGGTACCCATGAGTTCCTCCAGGCCGACCACCGTGTCTGGTGGCCACACAACATTCTCTCACATGTGGGACCGTCGGAGGGGACCGGCGTACGACGACCGAGCCATTCTCAGCCTTCCCGGCTACTGAAGACCCTCCGGAAGCTCGACGAGCTCGAACCAATATCGACCGATGTCTTTCATCGCCGTCACCAGACCATCGAATGTCGCCGGCGCAAACGGTGCTTGCCAGAGAGATTGATGTGACGTCACGGGTGTGTGTATACTATGCGCATGGCGAGAGTCAACGTATACATGCCCGACGAGTTGGCCGAGCAAGCGAAGGTGGCCGGGCTGAACGTATCGAACCTCACCCAGGAGGCCCTTCGCGGTGCCCTTGCCGGCCGTCGCACCGACGACTGGCTCGACGACATCCGCTGCCTGCGAGCCACCGGTGCCACTCACGACGACGTGATCCAAGCCGTCGACGTCGCTAGGGACGAGTTTGATCGCATCCATGTCTGAACGGGCGATCGTCGACGCCTCAGCGCTGGTCGATCTGCTCGTCGGAACATCTCTGGCGAACGAAGTTGCCGACCGCCTTCGAGGGCACGAACTCCACGCGCCTGCCCACTTCGACGCCGAGGTACTCTCAGCACTCGGTCGGCTGCATCGGGCCGGCCACCTCACCGCCCGTCAGACCAAAGCGAGGATCGAGCGCCTGGCCACCGCCCCTGTAGAGCGACACGCCCTGTCAACACTCGTAGTCGGCGCGTGGAAACGCAGACACAACCTGCGACTCGTTGACGCTCTCTACGTCGAGCTTGCTGACCAACTCGACATGCCCATCATCACAACCGACACCGGAATGGCGGCCGCCACCACAACCGCCGAACTTCTCACCAATCAACATCCCTAGAACTCACAACGACAGGCCACCACACTCACTTGATACCCGGCGCATCGAAACGGGAGGCGCCTCAACCCTCGCACCGTAACCAAGTTCCCCCCTGGCCCGACCCCGTGTAGTTGGCGATGGTGTCGGAGGAGCTTCGTCGCGTGACGGCAATGACCTGGAGTGGCGGCTCCGTGACTGGATTGCAGACTGATCAGTTCGGGGGAGACTTGAACCTCCACGTCTATTCGGACACTGGCCCCTCAACCTGAGAACGGCCGTACGAGGCGGGTCGCTCCGATACGAAACAGTCCAGCTTCGTTGACGTTTTCGAGGCCGGTTTCTATTCGCCCAGGTGGCAAACTCCGAAAATGTCACACTGAATGTCACATTTGGGAGCCGAGCTAGGCAGTCTGCCTCTTGAAGAGGACCACACACACATAGCGTTTGAGATTCGTAGAAACTGATCCGACCATAGATGTCGCCTCGTACAGAATTGTCTCCGAACCCTCCCCACCGAACTCGCTGAGTCGGGTATGAAGTTCGGCAATGTCAGCCCTTTGCTTCTTTGCCAACCGCCGCTCGGCGATTGGTATCGATTCGACGCGATACTCCCAGGTTGACATTCCATCTCTTCCCTGTCACCTACTGGGAGACTACGCCTTCTGATCGCGACGCGCCGCTGCACCCGCGCTCCGGTTGATCATGTCACCCGTCGATCGTGGTCGAATCCCTCGCGGAATCCGACCACGACCTTGTCCACGTCGAGAGACTCACTCCCTATGGCTTGGGAAGCCCCAACCGCGCCGCCCTAGTCCGCTCCGCTGCTTCACGTTCGTGCCGTGGCCGCTGGAGCGCGCTCTCGTCTTCCAGCCGCTCTTGTTGCATCACGTCGTCGTGATCGAGGCGTTCCTTCGACACCCGTCTGTACATGAGCACCGACGCCGCGGTCACCGCCACGGCTGTCAAAGCGATAATCTCCACGGCGTTCAAACGCTTCTTCTCCTCTGCCCCCATCGTAGACAACACGTTCGCTCGTGGCCTATGCATCAACGCTGCTGCGTTCGAGTCGTTCGTAGTCGGAGTGTCCGCCAGCCGCTCGATCACCTACGACGCTAACGGTCGCACCGGTTGGTTCGTGTTGTCACCGATCAGTCCCGGCTGTCTTGCGACCCAAACCAGTGGAGGCTTGCCGTGCCAGGGACGAGTACGGTCAATCCAGCACGACGCCGGTGCCATACGCGAGGATCTCCGACGCGTTCTGCATCACCATCGATGTCGCGAAGCGCATTCCGATGATGGCATTGGCCCCTTGGCCCTCCGCATCTTCGACCATCCGGGCGAGGGCCTGTTCGCGAGACTCGCCCATCATCTTGGTGTACTCGACGATCTCGCCACCGACCATGTTCCGGAACGCCGCCATGATGTCTTTCCCGACGTGTCGCGCACGGATGGTGTTGCCCTTGACGAGGCCGATCGTTCTTGTCACCGTGCGTCCCTCGATCGAATCCGCTGTTGTGATGATCATCGTTGCACCTCCTTGAAGTCGTCATCTCGTGACTCGGATAGCCGATCCTTGACCACCAAGCCGACAAGGATGAGCGCCCCAATGGCGACCGCGCCCACTGCAACCCTGACCAGGATGGGGATTTGGTCAGAGAGGAAGAAGCCTTTGACGGACCAACCGATGAGAACGAGCGCCCCCGCTCCGATCAGGAGATACGCGGCTCTCTGCATCATTGCACCTCACGATCAGTCGGAATCCAAGATCGCCACCCCAACGATACTCGCCCACCCGACGCGTGGGCCGCTGTCGGCCAACGCTTGCTCGCCACGCTCCTCCATGGAAGCGAGAGCCCGAGTCGCCACCCACATCGTCGTCATGTACGGCCCTGACGACCTTGCCAAACGAACGACGCCCACATCCGCCGGCAACACGGTCGGGCCATCTGCAAAGAACTCGGCGTCAAACTCCCCACTACCCCGACGGACGAGTACGCGTAGCCGCGGGCGCACGTCATGTACCTGAGGTTCGTGTCGGAGGGACGACTTCAACCCTAAGTACACGCGAACCGTGGGAGGCATGGCTGCTCGCCGCGTGAGGTGATCGTTGAGGCGCTTCTGGTAATGCCCGGATTGTGTAGAGACTCAACAACAGCCTGCTCAGAGTGCTCTCTCGGCCGTGCAAACCGAACGAACTGCGGTTCAGAGTTCGAGTAGAAAGCGAAGGACTCGGCTGATCTCGAAGATCACATGAGGACCGACCTGACCGAGACGGGTGATCGGCCGCTGCTCGGAAACCGACTTGAGGTCCTCGCATTTCGCATAGCTCACCACGTCAAGACCCGAATCACCGGAATCGATCTCAACGTGGGACGGAAGGCCTCGACGGGTGGTCGTGCAGGGGACGACCACGATCACACCGGCTGGACCCTCATTGAGCGCATCTGCCGAAATCACCACGGCCGGGCGACGGCCGGATTGTTCCCGTCCGATCGGCTCCCCGAAGTCAACCAGCCAGACCTCACCTCTCCGCGGTGTCATCAGGACTGGTCACCGACAGTGCCGTATTCCAGAGCACGCTCAGCTTCTATCTCAGCCCACGCCGACCGATCATCGCGGAGTTCCTCGAACCGCTTGCTCATCTCGTCGAAGAAGAGGCGTCGTTCGAGCGCATCGGCTGCCTCGTCCAGCAGTTGGGTCATCGGACGTCCGGTGGTATCTGCAAGCCTTGCGAACCGATCGCGGGTGCTCTCACTCACTCTGATCGTGGTACTCATAGACTGAGCATACTAAATAGTAGACCAATTCGTCTACATCTCCCCCGCCGGATATCTTAGAAGCAGGATGCGACCTCCGCGCAACCCGCCGACTCGACCGGTCTCTACCACCAGTCAAAAGATCACGTGGCGGCACGAGCACCCATGTGCCTGGGGTTTCTTCGTGTCGGAGGAAGAACGTCGCGTGATCGCAATGACCCCGAATGGCGGCTCCGCGACTGGAATTGCTGACTGATGTTGGAATTGGTATAGGCAAGCACCTTGGCGAGGTTGTGACTGGAGTTCAGTCGGGCGTGGCTCCCTTCGCACATAACGTCGCCTTACCGCTCAAGATTGTTGTCACGCCCCGAATAGGGCCTTTCGGCCCCTAGCAACCGATATAGCCAATCCAGGAGTATGCACCCAGGCACGTGGGAGGCAATGGTCATGGTGGCGAATCATGCCACACCTGGGCGTCGCATTCGGAGGACCCGAACGAGTGGAGTGGGCATCCCACCGTTTGTCGGTCTTGTCCTGGCAGCATTCCTTGTCGTCGCGACTTTGACTGCTCCCGTTCCAGCCCTCGCGGTCGGTGATGTGACGCCGCCGGTGTTGGCGGCATTCAGTTTCACGCCGACAACCCTAAACACGAGCACTGGACCCGTGGACATCGACTTCACAGCCACGGTCACCGATGACCTGTCCGGAGTCCGCTACGTGTTTGTCTACTTCGTTGGCCCATCGGGTCAAAACGCGCCTTCATTGATCATGCATGACGCGGGGTCCTATATCTGGGAGGGCACACTGACTCTGCCCCAGTACTCCGAACAGGGAGACTGGGTGCTTAACAGGGTTCGGCTCATCGACTACGCAGGCAACGAGCGGGTCCTCTACCGCGCCGACATGCAAAACGTGTCGTACCCAACCGTGATCCATCAAGAGGGTGCCGGTGATGTGACGCCGCCGGTGTTGGCGGCATTCAGTTTCACGCCGACAACCCTAAACACGAGCACTGGACCCGTGGACATCGACTTCACAGCCACGGTCACCGATGACCTGTCCGGAGTCCGCTAC
>Ga0307417_10000123_pt1 | contig 32449 bp, 31 predicted proteins | sample SalMarWE160210MG_2_FD_202514 | JGI IMG/M metagenome (GOLD analysis project Ga0307417, IMG submission 202514) | Salt marsh sediment microbial communities from the Plum Island Ecosystem LTER, Massachusetts, United States - WE1602-10 | ecosystem: Environmental > Aquatic > Marine > Intertidal zone... | reverse complement strand
CGGCTTAATCGCTTGGCCAGTCCGCATTTTTTCGATTACACCAGCGCGGATCGGGGCCTCGGCGCTAGCTTTTGCGCGGGCCTTCGGGGGGAGCAGACACGAATGCTTGGGATGGGTTTTCGTGCAGTATTCCGTTCGTGAGGACATCGCGCCCATGGCAACGCGGCCCATAACGTCGCCGGCGTCTGCGCCGGCCCTAGCCGGCCGTGCGCGCTTGGCGCGCGCGCTGGCAATGCTGTTGCTGGCGGCGAGCCTTGGCGCCTGCAGTACCTTCGAAGGCTTCGATTTTTTCGGCAAGAAGGATATCGTGGCCGACGAGCCCGCCGACCGGCTTTACAACGAGGGCCTCTATGCCCTCAACGTGAAGAAAAATCCTAAAAACGCGGCCAAGAAGTTCGAGGAGGTTGACCGCCAGCACCCGTATTCGGAATGGGCGCGCAAGTCGCTGATCATGTCGGCCTACGCCTATTACACGGCCGGCGAATATGATGAATGTGTCGGCGCGGCGAAACGCTACATCACGCTCCATCCCGGCAGCCCGGACGCCGCCTACGCGCAGTTCCTGATCGGCTCGTCCTTTTACGACGAGATTCCGGACATTACCCGCGACCAGACGCGAACCGAAAAAGCGCTCGCCGCGCTCGACGAAGTGATCCGCAAATATCCGACCAGCCAATACGCCGAGAGCGCCAGGCAGAAAATCCAGGTGGCGCGCGACCAGCTCGCCGGCAAGGAAATGGAGATCGGTCGCTACTATCTCAAACGCAAGGATTACACCGGCGCCATCAACCGCTTCAAAGTCGTGATCACCAAGTACCAGACCACGCGCCACGTCGAAGAGGCGCTGGAGCGGCTGACCGAAGCCTACATGGCGCTCGGCATCACCGGCGAGGCGCAGACCGCGGCCGCCGTGCTCGGGCACAATTTCCCCGACAGTCCCTGGTACAAGCACGCCTATACGCTGGTGAAGTCCGGCGGGGTCGAGCCGTCCGAGAACAAGGGCTCCTGGATCAGCAAGGCTTTCAAGGCGGTCGGCCTGGGCTGACCCAGTTCCCGGCAGCCATTCATAGCGTCATGGCCGGTCTTGTCACCGCAAGTCGGGTATACCCGACTTGCGAAACTAAAAGGTGTGGAAGTCGAGTAAACTCGACTTCCATCGCCATCCACGTCTTTAATGATGGCGAATCTGTAAGGCTTGGATACCCGGCATAAAGCCGGGCATGACGAGGCCTCACTGGACTTACGCGCGCCATGCTCTCCCGACTTTCGATCCGCGACATCGTCCTGATCGACCGGCTCGACATCGATTTCGCCGCTGGACTGTCCGTGCTCACCGGCGAGACCGGCGCCGGCAAGTCGATTCTGCTCGACGCTTTCGCGCTGGCCTTGGGCGCGCGTGGCGACCAGACCCTGGTGCGCCAGGGCGCCGAGCAGGGCCAAGTCATCGCCGCCTTCGAGGTCGCCGGCGACCATCCGGCACACGGCCTGCTCAAGGCCAACGCGATCGCCGTCGAGGACGAGCTGATCCTGCGCCGCGTGCAGTTCGCCGATGGGCGCACCCGCGCTTTCGTCAACGACCAGCCGGTGAGCGTGCAGGTGATGAAGCAGCTCGGCGTGGCGCTGGTCGAGATCCACGGCCAGCACGACGAGCGCGCGCTCACCGATGCCGCCACCCATCGCCGCCTGCTCGATGCTTTCGGCTTCCTGGAGGCCTATGCCGCCCGGGTCGCGGCGCTGTGGGAGGCGCGCCGCGCCGCGGAAGCGGAAGCCGCCGCCCACCGCACGCAAGTCGAGCGCGCGCAGCGTGAAAGCGATTGGCTGCGCCACGCCGTCGACGAGCTCGACACGTTGTCGCCGCAGGCGGACGAGGAGACGACGCTCGCCGCGCGGCGCACCGCCATGATGCAGGCGGAAAAGGTGGCGGAAGACCTGCGCGACGCCCATGAGGTGATCGCCGGCGCCAATTCAAACGTGCCGGCGCTTTCCGGCGTCATCCGCCGGCTGGAGCGGCGCAGCGCGCAGGCGCCCACGCTGATCGAGCCGACGGTGAAGGCGCTCGATGCCGCGCTCGCGGCACTGGAGGAAACCCGCGGCCATCTGGAGGCCGCTTTGAGCGCCGCCGATTTCGATCCGGCCGAGCTCGAGCACATCGAGGAGCGGCTGTTTGCCCTGCGCGCCGCAGGGCGCAAATACAACGTGCCGGTGGACGAGTTGGCGGCGCTGGCCGCGCGCTACAAATCCGACATCGCGCTGATCGACGCCGGCGAGGAACGGCTCAAGGCGCTGGAGGCGGCGGCGCGCGCCGCCGAAGCCGACTACCGCGCCGCCGCCGACGCGCTCTCCAAATCGCGCGCCAAAGCCGCCGCCGTCCTCGACAAGGCGGTGAACGGCGAGTTGAAGCCGCTCAAGCTCGAACGCGCCAAGTTCATGACGCAGATCGAAAGCGATGCCGCGGCTGCCGGACCGAACGGCATCGACCGGGTCGAGTTCTGGGTGCAGACCAATCCGGGCACGCGGCCGGGACCGCTCATGAAAGTCGCCTCCGGCGGCGAGCTGGCGCGCTTCCTGCTGGCGCTGAAGGTTGTGCTGGCCGATCGCGGCTCGGCGCCGACGCTCGTGTTCGACGAGATCGACACCGGCGTCGGCGGCGCCGTGGCGGACGCCATCGGCCTGCGGCTCGCCAAGCTCGCGCAAGGCGTACAGGTGCTGGCAGTGACGCATGCGCCGCAGGTGGCCGCACGCGCCGACCGCCACTACGTCATCAGCAAGGACACGCTGGCGAAAGGCAAGCGCGTCGCCACGCGCGTCACCGAAGTCGCCGCCGACCACCGCCGTGAGGAAATCGCGCGCATGCTGGCTGGCGCCGAGATCACCAACGAGGCACGCGCGGCGGCGGAGCGGTTGTTGAAGGCGGGGTAGGGTGGCCCAGTGCGGGCCCTTTCGGCTTCCGCCGACATTTTTGTTTCGCTTATTATGCTCCCTTGGGTCAACAAGGGGCGTCATCATGAACTCTCTGAAGACTTTGGCACTTGGTGCCGTTGTGGCCGTCTTTTGGTCGAGCGTCGCGGCCGCGTTTTCCATATCCGTCAGTTGGAAGGGAACGGCGAAGTGCTTCGACAGCCAATCGCCTATTATCCGTCTGTCCGGGGTGCCAAAGAGCACCAAAAAGATCCAATTTCACATGACCGACCTCGATGCGCCAAGTTATCCGCATGGCGGTGGTACCGTCGCCTATAGTGGCCAGCGAACGCTGCCGAAAGGGGCATTCTCCTACAAGGGTCCTTGTCCGCCGATGCCGCACCGCTACCGCTGGACCGCGAGAGCCTATGATGCGGGCGGCAAGCTGGTCGGCACTGCCGGAACCACGTTGCGCTTCTCGCAGTAGGCGATTTGCGCCACTGACTGTGCAGCGGCGGAGCAGTCGATCGAGCAGGTGAGATGATGGGCTTGGCGGGGTGTCCCTGTCGGGCCGCCGAATTGTCTAGTGGTTATTGGCAATAAACGAGTCTGCAGTCTGCTTAGGCGGCAGCCAGGTTCTTCTTCAGGTCAACTAGTTGCTGAATTCCGGCGTCCTGCGATGCGCGCAGCAAACTATCCATCGCCTCATCCATCTTACGCATGCTGTCGAACAACCGGCGCGCGGACTCGAGGACTAGCCCGGCGCTGTCTTTGGTTGAGTTGACGACCAGCGTGACCGTCTTGAGTGACTCTGCTGCATCGGTCGCATCGCGGGCGGCATTGTTGGTGCCAACGGCAATCTCGGACGATGCCGCAGCGTGCTCCGAGACCGAATCTTCAACTAGCCGCGAGGTGGCCGCAATTTCCGAGATTTTGCTGGTTGTCTCGCCTATCTCATGAATTGATTTCTGGGTTGTTTGCTCAATCAAAGCGATCTGGTCAGCAATGTGTTTCGTTGCATCAGCGGTTTGGCCGGCGAGGGTCTTCACTTCTGAGGCGACAACGGCAAAGCCGCGTCCATGCTGGCCTGCGCGAGCCGCCTCAATTGTGGCGTTTAGCGCCAGCAAATTGGTCTGGCTGGCAATGTCTGCAATCAAATTCACAACTGAGCCGATTTTACCGACCGACTGCGAAAGCAGGTGCACCACTTCATTCAGGCCACTTGCATCGGCAGCAGCTTCCTGTGCGCGTGAACAGGCAAAGTTTGCTTTATGCCGTATTTCTGCAATCGATGCGTTTAGCTCCTCTGTGGCGGCTGCTATCTGGCTGGCATTGGTTGCGGCATTCTCCGCGATTGTGGAGCCTTTTAGCACCTCGTCGGCTGCGCGATTTGCCAGATTCGCCAGCTGATGTGAGGTCGAATCGAGGGCGTTTACTGCGACGGTGATCGCCTCCCGCACGCTCTCGATAGAGGTTCCAAAGTTAACGATCGCGCTGTCGAGCTTGTTGATTTTGTTTTCTGCCGTTCTGGCTTCGATGTGGTAATGGATAATTGCGGCGTTATTCGAATCCATCGTGAGAACGCACATGGCGAGGTCGGCAAGCGCGATGCATCTGCGCTTGGACCACCAGCGTTTCCGTAAAAGTGCGCGATCAAGGTTCGACAGAATCGTGTTGGCGATTACGCTGCGCGCGCGCATATCGAAGCCGATTTCTCTTTCAGCCTTCACCCGCTCCTTGGTGCTTGCAACCCACGCGTCATCAAAAGGCTGAGTGAACAAGCGCTCCGTGAATGTAATGATTAATTCCGCGTTCCGCTGACGTCTATTTTCGATAAGGTCACGATAGTAGGGAGTGAATTGCATCGTGAGTTGTTCGTGCTCCTTCACGATTCGGTCCATGAGAGGGGCTAACTGCTCCCAGACCTGACGCCGAGCCGCGCTCGTATCGGACGCGAGATTAAAGATTTCCAAGGCAAGCTGATAGGCTGCGGGAATCGGCATGCATCTGCCCCATTCGTGCCGCGCAACCGTAACTGCAAGGCAGTAAACGATTTGTTAACCATGCACGATTGAGGTGATTTGGCTCGTCGCGGGCGCACAATCATCGGCGTGGCAGCGCGTCAATCATACGGACTCTTGGCCGCCCGGGCTTCAGCCGCGGCTGCAACCGGCGGCGTTGGCACATAGTGCGCGGGCTTTGGCCCAACGCGGGCATGGCGCGCGCGCGCCTGAACTGGCGTCTCCAGCACATCCTTCGCCGCCATCGCCGCCTTGCGGTCGACCATGTGCGGTGACGGGTCGTTGGGCGGCGGCATCATGTTCGCGTGGTAATAGGCCATCTTCTGCATCGCCGCCGCCGGATCGACCTTGCGGTCGGGATCGATGTCGCGCTCGTTGCTGGCGCGCGGCGTGACCGTCACGCCGCCGACAATCTCGAGATCGAGCCACCATTTCTTGATCAGGTTGCGGCGGCCGTTGCCGATCCAGTCGTCGAACCAGGTGGCGATAGGCACCATCACGGGCTTCAGCCACAGCAAGTTGACGCCCATCCAGCTCGCCACCCGCGTCAGCAGCGCGCCGTCGGCATCGACCACCTTGTTGATCGGGCAGGTCTTCATGCAGCGCCCGCAGGCCGAGCCGCGCGCATTGGTGAGCCGGTAGCGCGTGCAGCGCTCGACGTCCGGCTTCCACATCTCGTAGCCGTTGAACATCACCTTGTCGCCGAAGGGGATGGCGTCGCAAGGACATTCGCGCGCGCATTTGAGGCAGTTGCTGCAGAAATACTGCAGGCCGAAATCGATCGGCCGGTCCGTTTCGAGCGGAAAATCCGTAGTCAGCACCACTGACTTGAAGCGGGGGCCGACGAACGGGTTGAGCACCAATTCGCCGATACGGCTCAATTCGCCTAGGCCCGCCCACAGGATGAGCGGGATGTGCAGCACGTCGGAATCGGCGTTGGTCTGCGAGCGCGCCGAGAAGCCGAGCGCGCGCAACAGCTCCGCCATGATGCCGGCGATCACCGCGCCGCGTAAGTATGCGCGCATCGACTGCGAGCCGGAGATCCAGTCGTCGCCGCTGGCGCCCTCCATGGTGTCGAAGCCCTGGTCGATCAGCATCACCACAGCGGTGCGGTGGTAGGGCTTGATCTCGGTGCCGTCCTCCTTGTGCGAGAACCAGGCATAGCGTGGGATTTCGCAAATGCCGGTGAGGTCGGAGCCGAGCGCATAGGACAGCGATTTGAGCGCGCGGGCGTTGGCGTCCGGGTCGCGGTACTTGAACAGATCGACCACCGGCGCGGTCGGCCCGCCCTGAAACGGCACTAGCGTTCGGATCACCTGCAGCAGACTGAAGGAAAGGGGCGTCTTGAATGCGAAGCGCGTACGCTCGGTCTTGGCCTTGTCGCCGAGATCACCGTGCAGCGCGCGCTGGAAGAAGGCGGCGCGTTTGGCGACTTGCGGCACCTCGTCGTCGAGGATGAGCGTGGTCGGCCGTTCAACGCGTCTGACCTGCTCCATCGGGAACCGTGAAAGATGCGTCTTGCGCCTGGCCTGACGGTTGCGCTCGCGGCCGGACCGGGCGCCGTTGATGCCCCACCAATAGGCGAAACCTTTCGCGCGCAACGCGTCGGCATGCAACGGCCGGTCGGCCGCCAGCGCATAGTCCGTCGTGACCACGGCGATCGAAAAGTCATCGAGATAGGGATTGCGCAAGCGGTCATCCTCGTCGCGCACGCCAAGGCCCGCCAGCACCGCCAGCCGTTCGGCGTCGACCAGGCTGTGGCCGGCAAGATGCGCGCGCGCCGCAAAGCCCATGGTGCGGATATGGCCGGCTACGCAGACTGCGATCTCGGCCGCGCGCATGTCGGCGATTTGCGCACGCGCCGGCGCGATCCAGTCGCACGCGAGGTTGTCGGGCTCTGGGACGCGCGGGTGGTCCACCAGAATGACGACGGCAAAATCGTGCGCCGGATGATCGCCGCCGTCGATCCAGGCATTCTCCGGCATGCGGCAGATGCCGACTTGGGCGGCGTCGAGGAAATAGGCGGCGCCCTTGATGTCGACCGCGCGCCGCGCGAGGTCGTCCGGCACGGGCGCCTGTTTCTCGGCAACCTTGCCGTCGGCAAATTTGACGAACAGCGCGCGGTAGTGGTCGGCGGCGCGCGCCAGCGGCCCTTCCGGCACGCCGTCCACCATCGCCGCCACTGGCGGCCGCGCTGCTTCGCGCGCGGTCACGCTCTCGTCGACTTTAAGCGTCTCCAGCGGAAACGGCCCAAGATGATAGGGGCGGTCCCTGCCGCGTGGGTGGATCAGCATGGCATGCTTGACGCTTCCTCGTTTGGCCTTGGCGGCGGCCTTGGTTTGCCCGCGAACCTTCAGGTAATTTGGCGCCCAACGCAATCGGGCCTATATCCGCATTGCGGCATTGCGATAGTCCATGGCACCCAAAGACCCCCACAAAATCCCAGTTCCGGACCTGACCGAGGCGCAGGCCAAGGCCGAGCTGAAACGGCTGGCCGCCGCCATCGCCGAGAACGACAGGCGCTACTATCAGGAAGACGCGCCCAAGATCACCGACGCCGCCTATGACGCGCTGCGTGAGCGCAATGCGGCGATCGAGGCGCGCTTCGCCGACCTGGTCCGCCCCGACTCGCCCTCGCGCCGCGTCGGTGCCGCGCCCACCGGCCGCTTCAACAAGGTGCGCCACGCGGTGCCGATGCTCTCGCTCGACAACGCCATGGCCGAGCAGGACGTTGTCGATTTTGTCGCCCGCATCCGCCGCTTCCTCAAACTCTCCGACGACGAGAGGATCACCTTCAGCGCCGAGCCCAAGATCGACGGCTTGTCGATGTCGCTGCGCTACGAGGGGGGCGAGCTCGTCACCGCCGCCACCCGCGGCGACGGCAGCGAAGGCGAGGACGTCACCGCCAATATCAGGACGCTGAAAGCCGTGCCGCACAAGCTCAAGGGAAAAAGCGTGCCCGCGATCTGCGAGGTGCGTGGCGAAGTCTATATGACCAAGGCCGATTTTCTGAAACTCAACGAGCGGCAGAAGGAGCAAAGCGAGCAGATTTTCGCCAATCCGCGCAACTCTGCCGCAGGCTCCTTGCGCCAGAAGGACCCGGCCGTCACCGCCTCGCGTCCGCTCGGTTTCTTCGCTTACGCCTGGGGGCAGATGAGCGAAATGCCGGCCGACACGCAATCCGGCATGGTCAAATGGTTCAAGGCTTGCGGCTTTGACACCAATCCGCTGACCAAAACCTGTCATTCGCTCGAAGAACTGCTCGCGTTCCACCGCGACATCGAGCAGCGCCGGTCGCACCTCGACTACGACATCGACGGTGTCGTCTATAAGGTCGATCGGCTGGACTGGCAGGAGCGGCTCGGCTTTGTCTCGCGCTCGCCCCGCTGGGCCATCGCGCACAAGTTCCCCGCCGAGCGCGCCATCACCGTGCTGAAAGACATCGAAATCCAGGTCGGCCGCACCGGCGCGCTCACGCCGGTCGGCAAGCTCGAGCCGGTCGGCGTCGGCGGCGTCATCGTGCAGAACGTCACCCTGCACAACGAGGATTACATCAAGGGCATCGGCGGCGACGGTGAGCAATTGCGCGACGGCCGCGATCTGCGCATCGGCGACACCGTCATCATCCAGCGCGCCGGCGACGTCATCCCGCAGGTGGTCGACGTGGTGATCGACAAGCGGCCGAAAAGCGCCAAGCCCTACCACTTCCCGAAGAAATGCCCCTGCTACTTGCACACCGATATCGTGCGCGAGACCACGGCGACCGGCGAGGAGGGCGCCCGTGCCCGCTGCACCGGCGGATTCGCCTGCCCGTTCCAGAAGATCGAGCACTTGAAGCTGTTCGCCTCGCGCCGCGCCTTCGACATCGAAGGCCTGGGCGAAAAGCAGGTCGAGCTGTTCTTCGAGAAGGAATGGGTCAAGGAGCCGACCGACATCTTCACGCTGGAGAAGAAGCACCGAAATGATCTGCTGGAGCAGGAAGGCTACGGCGAGACCTCGGTGCGAAATTTGTTCGCGGCCATCGCTGAGCGCCGCGAGATTTCGCTCGACCGCTTCATCTTCGCGCTCGGCATGCGCCATGTCGGCGAGACCACGGCGCTGGCGCTGGCGCGCGGCTACGGCTCGTGGAAGGCGTTCCACGACGCCTGCCTGAAGGTGGCGAAAGGCGACGAGGAGGCGATCGCCGAGATGGACGCGCTCGACCAGATCGGCGACACCGTGATCGACAGCATCAAGGCTTATTTTGGCGAGAGCCACAACAAGGGCATCGTCGACCGGCTGACCAAACAGGTGACAATCCTCGACGTCGAACGGCCCAAGACCGACTCCCAGATCGCCGGCAAGACCGTGGTGTTCACCGGCTCGCTGGAGAAGATGACGCGCGAGGAAGCCAAGGCCCAGGCCGAGCGCCTCGGCGCCAAGGCGGCCGGCTCGGTGTCGAAGAAGACCGATTTCGTGGTGGCCGGCCCTAAGGCCGGCTCCAAGCTCGCCGAAGCCAAGAAGCTCGGCGTTCAGGTGCTCACCGAAGACGAGTGGCTGAAGCTGATCGGTGGTTGATTACCGTAAGGCCGTAAGGCCGTGAGACAGCTACGCTTCCCTCTTCCCCTATGGGAGAGGGTGGCTCGCGCGGAGCGAATGCGGGCGCGAGCCGGGTGAGGGGGCCCCGTGCCTCAGTTTGGTTATTCTCCCTCACCCGGTCTTCGCTTCGCTCGGACCACCCTCTCCCACGAGGGGAGAGGGTGACGGAGTCCGCCGAGAGGCATCAGGTGTGATTCAGCGGCCCGGTCGCCGCCTCCAGCCAGGCCCGCGTCGGCGCATCGAGCAATGGCGACAGCACTTCGCGCACGCGCGCGTGATAGCTGTCGATCCAATGGCGCTCCTTGGCGGTGAGCATGCGGGTCTCGATCAGCCGGCAGTCGATCGGCGCCAGCGTCAGCGTCTCGAAGGCGTTGAGCGGCTTCTCGGCGCCCGCCGGCTCCGGCGCCGCGATCACCAGCACCAGGTTCTCGGTGCGGATGCCGTAGGCGGCGGTCTTGTAGTAGCCCGGTTCGTTGGACAGGATCATGCCGCGCCGCAGCGCCACCGTGCCGAGCTTGGAAATGCGCGCCGGACCCTCGTGCACCGACAGATAGCTGCCGACGCCGTGGCCGGTGCCGTGATCGAAATCGATTCCCGCCTGCCACAGCGCGGTGCGCGCCAGCGGATCGAGCTGGGCGCCGCTGGTATTCTCCGGAAACACCGCGGTGGCGATGGCGATATGACCCTTGAGCACGCGGGTGAAGCGGTCGCGCATCTCATCGGTCGGCGCACCGACGACAACCGTGCGGGTGACGTCGGTGGTGCCGTCCTCGTATTGCGCGCCCGAGTCGACCAGGAACAATTCGTTCATGCCGATGCGCCGGTTCGAGCTTTCCGTGACGCCGTAATGCACGATGGCGCCGTTCGGCCCTGCGCCGGCGATGGTCGGGAACGAGATGTCCTTGAGCAGGCCGGTATCGCGGCGGAAGCTTTCCAGCGCCTTGACCGTGTCAATTTCCGTCAATTTGCCCTTGGGCGCCTCGCGCTCGAGCCAGGCCAGAAACCGCGTTAGCGCCGCGCCGTCGCGCTTGTGAGCGGCGCGCGCGCCTGCAATCTCGGCGTGGTTCTTTACCGCCTTCATCAGCGCGATCGGATCGGCGCCGCGCGCCGGCTTGCCGCCATGCTTTGTCACTAGGCGCGTGAGCGCGTCGGCAGCGCTCGCCTGGTCGAGCCGCACGGTCTTGCCCTTGAGCGCGGCCAGATCGCCTGCAAGTACGTCCGGCGCGCGTATATCGGCGAATTCCTCCAGCGTCTGCCGCGCTTTGTTGTCGAGCTTGCCGCCCTCGACATAGAGCGCCGCCCGCCCCTCGCGCGGAACAAGCGCAAAAGCGAGCGCCAGCGGCGTATGCGGCACGTCGGTGCCGCGAATGTTGAAGGCCCAGGCGACGTTCTGCGGATCCGACACCACCAGCGCGTCGGTGCGCTGCTTGGCGAGCTCGGCGCGGATGCGCTTGAGCTTGTCGGCCGCGCCTTCTCCGGCGAGCTTGATGTCGTGCAGCACTACGGACCCTGATGGTGGCGCTGGCCGGCCGCGCCATAGCGCGTCGATCGGATTGTCGTCCACCACCACCAATTCGGCGCCGGCCGCGGCGCAGACCTTCTTCAGCTTTTCGGCGTTCTCGGTGGTGTGCAGCCAGGGATCGTAGCCGAGCTTGCCGCCGCCTTTCAGGTTCTGCTCCAACCATTGCTCCGGCGGGCTGTCCGTGACGTGCTCGATGGAAAAGATCGTCTTGTCGATCTGGGCGTCCGCCTGCACGGTGTAGCGGCCGTCGACGAACAGCACCGCGCTGTCAGCGAGTACGATCGCGAGGCCGCCTGAGCCGGTGAAGCCGGTGAGCCACGCGAGCCGCTCCTCGCTCGCCGGCAGATATTCGTTCTGCTGGCGGTCGGCGCGCGGCACCATGAAACCGTCAAGCCCGCGGCGGCCGAGCTCCGCGCGCAGGCTCGCGACGTGGGCAGCGCTTTGCGCGCGCTCGCTGGCATCGTCGAACGATTGGAACCGGGCTTCGAACATGGCGCGCACTCTAGCGCGCTGCCCCGGCGTAGCAATGCAGGCATGCGAAACGCGCCGGAGGTAGCATAAGTGTCATACGTGCGGCAGACCGGCGAAAAATTCCTCGCACGCTGATGCGCGATGCGGCAATGAATCGATCGTCTGACTCAATTTTGTGCATTGCAATAGATTTGCCGCAATGATGCCATCGATCTTTCTCGTTGATTAACCGATTATGCCTGGAACACTGGGCTTCTATGCATTGTCACGGGGTGTTCGCAAACGCGGAATAGTCTATGCTGCGTCGCAGCAGTGAGCAACGAAGTCCGGATAGTCGCTCGAGCCCCGGTTACGAGAAGGAGAAAGAATATGGTTGCGGTCACTTATGACGTCGCCCGCGTTCCCGCCAGCAAGGCGGCCCCGAAGGCCGCGCGCGCGGACACGGCGGCGCCGCGCAAGCCCTGGTACGTGCGCTATATGGATAAGCTGATCGAAGCGCGCACGCAGCAGGCCCGCCGCGAGCTCGCGCGTTACGGCCATCTGTTGCCCTATAGTTTGGACGAGCGCGGCAACCGCATCGTCAGAACCAGTTCAAAGGACATGCCGTTCGGCGGCTGGTGATCGCCAGATTTTCACCAGCGAAGCCGCCCCGGTCCTCCCCGCCCGGGGCGGTTTTGCTTTCTCACCAGCACGAGCGTCACCCAGCCCTCGAGCGTGATACGGCGCGCGAGCGCAAGCCCCTGCGCGCGGGTGATCGCCAGCACGGCGTTGGCCTGCGCCGGCAGCAGGCCTGACAGCACGACGTATGCGCCGGGTGCCGTCAACCGTGTGAGCGGCAGCGCCAGCCGCATGATCGGCCCGAGCAGAATATTGGCGAAGATCAGGTCATAAGGCGCGCGCGCCGTGATGGCGCGGGCATTTGCTCCAGCGGCGTGCACAAACGTCACCTTCGGCGCCACGCGGTTGAGGCGCGCATTGGCGCGCGCGGCATGAACCGCAACTGGGTCGATATCGGAGGCGGTGACGCGGGTGCGGAAAACTTTCGCCGCCGCGATCGCCAGCACGCCCGAGCCGGTGCCGATATCGAGCATGCAGCCGACGCGGCCGCGTTTCGCCAAATCGTCCAGCGCCAGCAAACACCCGCGGGTGCTGCCGTGATGGCCGGTGCCGAAGGCGAGCGCAGCCTCGATCTCGATGGCGATGGCATTGCTTGGGATGCGCGCGCGCTCGTGCGCGCCATGCACGACAAAACGGCCGGCGCGCACCGGCGGCAGGTCGGCCAGACTCTGCGCCACCCAGTCAGCGTCGGCGACGGTCTCGAAGCGCAGCGCCTTTGCCGCCGGGTCGCCGGCGACCAGCGCCACCTGCGCGCGCACCGCTTCTTGGTCGGGCGCATCGCGAAAGTGAACCGCCAGCTGCCACTGCCCGCTGTCGTCCTCGAACGCCGAGCAGACCGCGTCGGCGTCCAGGCTTAAGCCCAGCGCGGCGAGCAGGCGGCGGGCGGCCGGCTCGTCGCAGGCCAGACGGGCGACAATGGTGGTCATGGCCGCTATCTACAGCGTTTGGTGAAACGGCTGGCAATGGCTATATCGGGCACGCAATGAGCCTCGAACGCGCCAGCGCCGCCGCCATCGAAAGCCTCGACCTTGCCCGCCGTAGCGGCTGGCCGGAGGACTTGCGCGTGCTGGTGTCGCGTTACCCACGCGAGCAATGGGACGGACACGCCAATCTGGGCGAGATGGCGCGCTTCTGGCTTTCGCGCCACGCCATGTTCCGCGAGCTCACGGGCATGATCCGGCAGATCGAGACCGAGTTCCGCGCCGGCCGGCTGCCGCCGCAGGAATTCGCAGGCGCCTTCGTGCCGCGGCTGCAGTTCTTGCTGTCGCAGCTCGAGGTGCACCACCAGATCGAGGACTATCATTACTTCCCGATCTTCCGCGCCGCCGACGCGCGGCTGGCGCGCGGCTTCGACGTACTGGAAGGCGACCACCACGCCATCCATGCAGACATGGCGGCCACGGCAGAAACCGCCAACGCGCTGCTGCGGGCGCTGGCCGGCGACGCCGACAGTTTGCGCGCGCGCACCGACGATTATGCGGCGGCAAGCGGCGCGCTGCTCAAGGGCCTGCTGCGTCATCTCGACGACGAGGAGGACCTGATCGTGCCGCTCATCCTCGACCGCGGCGAGGCGGCGCTCGGCGTCGCGCATTCATAATTTCTGTCATTCCGGGGCGCCCGCTGAAGCCCGCAGGGCGAAAGCGGGTGAATCTGGAATCCATAACCCCAGCGCTGCGGCGTATGGATTCCGGGCCCGCGAGCTTCGCTCGCGTCCCGGAATGACAATGGAGATGTTTCGGCGCCGCTCAATGCCGCTTGAAATACTGGATGGCGCGCTCATGCGCCAGCGCCGCCTTCTTGCTGGTGAAGGTGCCGAGATTGCGCCGCTTACCGGTCTTCGGATTAACTTTACGCGAATAGAGCCGCCACTTGCCGGATTTGAGCTTGCGGATCATCGCAGCCGCGCCGGCCTCACCAGAAAATGCCGCGCCCGTAACGGCGGTAGACGCGGTAGACGCGGCGGTAGACGCGTTGCACCTCGCGCGGGTCCGTCCGGTAGTAATAGGTGCGCCCGCCCTCGTGGTATTCGGCCCAGCCGTGGCCGACGCGCGGAATTTCGCGGGCGAGGTCCTTGTCGTCGGCGATGCGCGGGTTTTCGGCGTCGCGGTCGCCCCGGTCGGCGGTGCGCTCGGCACGTTCGGCAGCGCGATCGGCGCGGTCGGCAAGATCAGCGGCCTCCTCGTCGCCGGCGTTGCGCCTGGCCATCAGCTCCTGCTTGCTGGGGATCTCGCCGACCAGCTCGACGCGGGTATTGGCCATCTTTTGTTCCTTCACCAGCGCCCACAGCTGCGCGGCGTGCGCAACTGACAGCCGCACGCAGCCGTGCGAGGCCGGCGCCCCGTTGATTTTGTGATTGGTGCCGTGGATGGCGTGGCCCTGCTTGGTGAAGAAGATCGAATAGGGCATGGGCGCGTCGTCCCATTCGCGGCTGTAGTGTTTGCGCTCCATGCGGAACGGCTGGTACTGGCCATCGGGCGTGTCGTAGCGCGCGATGCCGGTGGCCACCGGCCAGATGTAGCGCGGGTCGCCATCGACCGTAACGGTCATCTGCTGGGCGTTCTTGTCGACGGTGATCAGCAGGTTGGCGCGCGCGGGCGCAGGTGACGCCAGGCCCCACAGGGCGGCAGCGGCGAGGGCGGCGAGCAAGCCGGGGAGACGACGCATGACGGGTCCTTCCTACGCCACCCCCTCAGGATAACACCTTGGCGGGTCAAATGAAGCCGCGATCGCGGCAATTTCATGCGGATTGCGCTCCCCGCGCCAATAGGCCGCGTCGCCGCCATCGACTTTGCCCGCAAAAAGGCGCACGCTGCCCGCGACCGAAACGCCTGCGCAAGGCGGCCGGGCCTTCAATCCAACTTACGACCGGAACCCAACCGGGTGTCCGTTGCCCTCGCTCCGAACCCGTTTCGGACGAAAGGAAAACTCATGAAATTGCCCCCTATCCTACAAGCCGAATCGCGCACGCGGCTCATGCAAGGCGCCGCAGCCGGCGTGCTTGTCACCGTGGTGGTCGGCTTCGGCTGGGGCGGCTGGACGCTCGGCAGCAGTGCCACGAAGATGGCCGAGACCAGCGCCACCAACGCGATGGTGGCGGCGCTGGCGCCGATCTGCGTCAACAAGTTCACGCAGGCGGCCGAATCCACGGCGACGCTGGTTGCGCTCAAGGCCACCGACTCCTGGCAGCAGGATACCTTCGTGGCCAAGGGCGGCTGGGCGACGTTTCCCGGCAACAAGGAACCTAACCGCGACGTCGCCGAGGCCTGCGCCAAGATTCTCACCGCGCAGAAATAGCGGCGCGCTTCACGCTGTCATTCCGGGGCGCCCCCCGGAATGAGGCGCGTGCGAAAGTGCGCGGCGGCTAATGCTTGCGGGCGTCGACGCGGAAACCGACAATCGTGGCCTCGCCCAGCGCCTTGGCGGCCTCCAGCCGGTGCAGGCCTTCGACCAGCACGAAGCGCGCGCCGTCCGGCCGCACCAGGATCGGCGTCTGCTGGCCGTGCTCCAGCATGCTTTTGGCGATGTCGTCGACGCGCGCGGCATCGAGCGTTTTGCGGCGCGCGGTCGGCACGTAGATTTTGTCGACCGCGAAGGTCTCGCGCTTGAGCATGCCGGCAGGCTAGCACGGCTGCGGCCGCGCGCGGCTACGCCGCCTCAATTGCCCAGTTCCAGCACCCAATAGCGCCGGCCGTTGGAACTCACGGCCGAGGCGATGCCGTAGGCGCTGACGCCGCCCATCAGCATGTTGCGCCGATGTCCGGCCGAGCGCGCCCATTGCCGGATGGCGCAGTCTTCGGTGGCGCAGCCGTAGGAAACGTTCTCAGCCGCGGTCGAGGCCAACGCCCCCATGCGCTGCTTGAAGCCGCGGTGGTCGAGGTGGTGGCGCGCGGCCATGTCGGCGGCGTGGGCATAGGCGATGCCCATCAGCTCCGCGCTGAAGTTGAGCGGCATGCGGCCGTGCGCGGCGCGGTAGCTGTTGAGGTCCATGGCGCCGGCGGGGGTGGCCGCGAGCAGGGCCGCCAGGATCAGGCCAAGGATCGGAACGACGCGCATGGCGGAGGTTTCCTGACCGGCGCAAGCTTAGCCCTTTCCGTGCACGCGTCCCATCGCCATATCAGCCCCATGACCGAACCGCTCATCGTCGTCATTCCCCACCGCCTCGGCAAGGACGAGGCGGCGCGCCGCATCAAGGACGGCTTTACCCGCGCCAAGAGCGAATTCTCCCATCTCATCCGCGTCGAGCAGGACGCCTGGGAGGGCGACCGCCTGAGCTTTGCCGCCGCCGCGCTCGGCCAGCACGCGCACGGCACCATCGACGTCTACGAGGGCGCGGTGCGGCTGGAGGTGACGCTGCCCTGGCTGCTGGCGCGCTTTGCCCACGCGGTGCAGCGCGTGGTGGGGCAGCGCGGGCAGTTGCTGCTGGAGAAGAAGTGACGGCGTCTAGCCGTCATCCCCGGAAGCCCTCTTCACGCAAAATGATCCGGGGATCTCGCGCGACAAACTCTGCCGTCACTCGACGCAGACATATTGCGCGCCGTTCATGCCGAGGCGCCGGGCGGCGCCGCGCGCGAGATCAAGCCGCGCGCCTTGCGCGTAGGCGATGCCGTAAAGCCCGCGGTCGTTGATGCGCACGCTGAGCGAGCGGCCGTTCTTGGGATTGGTCACGGTCAGCGTGGTGCCGAGCGGCCAGGTGCGCGCGGCCGCCGTGTTGCCGTTGGCGTCGAACGCTTCGCCGTTGGCGGTGTGCTTGCCCGTCCAGTAATAGCTCGCCAGCACTTCCTGCCCCGCGCAATTGCCGGACGGCTTGACGTATTTGTGAACCGAGCCCCATCCGGCCGCCTGCGCGGCGGTGAGCGTGAGCAGGCTGGCGAGCAACCCGATACTGATCGACTTCATACAATCCGTCTCCCGTATTGTTTGGTGATGGAGGGCTGTAGGGCGGCGCGAGGTGGCGAGAATATGACGCAACGGGGGCAGGCGGCCGCGCGAGGGGCAGCTATGCAGTATTGCGCACCGTATCTGCGCAAAAATCGCAATTTACGCCGCCGGCATCAAGGCTATGCGGCAACGTTACGCACCGAAATGCGGCTGGCGGCGACAGCGTCTCGCGGCCTCATGGTGAGGAGCCGCGCGTAGCGCGGCGTCTCGAACCATGGGGCCGCCCCATCCTTCGAGACGGGCGCTGCGCGCCCTCCTCAGGATGAGGGCGGATCAATCAATACGCCAACACCAACAGCTAATGGTGCCCCCCGCGCGCGTCAGCGCTTGTGCCGCTCCGGCTTGGTCAGGGCCTCCGCGAGGCTGTGCGGCCGCCGGGCGCCGATCACTTGGGCGATGCATCCCTTGTCGGGTTTGCAGGTGACGATGCAATCGCTTCCGATGCCGCCCTTGCAGTTGGTGGCGCAGCCGTAGCCGCTGGGGTCCTGCGAAAACCGGCCGCTGGCTTTATCGCACGCCGCTTTCATCTCCTCGACGCTGGTCTTGTGCAGCGTGATGTCGCGGGCCCAGGACGGCGCGCCGAGGCCGAGGGCGCCGATCAGGATGAGCAGGACGGTTGGATTTCGCACGGCAGACTCCCCACGCTGCGCGTCGCTTCCCCGGCGGCAGTTAAGCACAGGGAGCTGGGATACTTAAACCCATGCGGCGAGGGGGAGGCTGAGGCGTGGGACGATGCGCATCGCTAAAGGGTACACCCAGGCGTTTGGAATGAGGGAGACATGCGTCTCATTAGCGCGGACCCGCTGCTTCTGCGAAAAGAACAAACGCCAATTTAGACGTTTTGGTACAACCAGAAGGCAGGTATGCTCGTGCAGGTTGATTTTCGAAATCGGAGAAATCGTGTGACCCGCTCAGAGGGTATCCATTGGACCAACAAGTCAGTCCTGAGGTTGGCCAAAGGACAAGATCCAATTGCTTTAATCGAGAGAAAGGCGCGCGATTTAGTGTTGCGTGCTCGAGACAAAGGGTGGGCCGGCCCCCCATTTAATCCAGTAGCAATCGCAGATTTGTTGGCGATACCTGTTGAAGCGAATGCCAGCGTAGCAGACGCCAGAATCGTCTTTAAAGATCAGAAATTGACAATTCAATTCAATCCGACGCAGGCCCGCGCGCGTGTGAGATTTTCAATTGCCCATGAAATTGCGCACGCACTTTTTCCGGACGTTGCAGATGAGATTCGTAACCGTGGGGGAAGCCGTACAGTTCCGGATGAGTGGCAGCTTGAGATGCTTTGCAATCTTGCTGCAGCAGAGTTTGTTATGCCGATGGGGAGCATGCCATCGAGCGAGCGCTTGCCGACAATTGAAGAATTGATGACTAAGCGCAAAGAATTTGATGTCTCAGCGGAAGCCTTCCTAATACGCACGACTAAGATGACGACCGAGCCGGTCGTTATGTTTTGTGCATCGGCGATACTTGAAAAAGAACCAATTCGCTATCGCGTCGACTACACTGTGCCTTCAAAATCAGCTCCCGACTTTAAACTTGCTAGCACGTTAGTGCCACTCGGTAGCGCTGTACATTCTTGTAGTGCGATTGGATACACAGAAAAGAAGCATGAGGCTTGGCTTTCTCATGAATCTCTGGCCGTAGAGTGCGTAGGTATTCCAGCATACTTGGGGACTAGGGTGCCTCGCGTTGCTGGCATAATTAGATTTGGCAAAAGCGAAGCTCATGATGCAATAAAATTCATTCATGGCGATGTTCTCGATCCGAGCGGCACAAACACTAAAGTCATATGCCAGTTAGTTAATGACAGGGCCCGCTTTTGGGGGGGGCGGCGTAGCGAAGAGCGCCGCGCGTAAATACCCTACGGCGCAGCGGCAATTTTCGGAGTGGATAGTCGGAGTGCCACGCAACCAACGACTCGGTTCAGTACATTTTGCGAAAGTTGAAGATTCACTATTTATCGCCAGCTTAGTCGGGCAAGAAGGTTTTGGTGATTCACCTTCTCCGCGGATTCGTTATGCTGCACTTGAGCGATGTTTTGAGCAAATTTCAGATTTCGCTTCGGAAAAAGTGGCTAGCGTTCACATGCCCCGTCTCGGGGCGGGCCAGTCAGGTGGACAATGGGAAACCGTGGAAGAGATCGTGCGCAGCACACTGGTTACTGATGATGTGCCGGTTACTATTTATGATTTGCCTCCAAGAAAACAATCAAGCGCACCCGGGCTTTTCGAGTGATCCCCCCTGAAGGTACACTTAGAATTGTTATCTTGTCTGGGCCGATTTGCTCCGGAAAATCAAAGTTGGCCCAGAAATTGAGAGAGCGATATAGCGCAAAGATAATTAAGACACGCGATCTAATTAAACAGCAACTTCCGAACGTTCGCGATGAACGTGAGGCCCTTCAAAAAGCTGGCGAGAAGCTTGATCGATCAGATGGCGGGGCTTGGGTGCAAAATGCCCTGAGCCGCTTTTTTGAAGCTGAGAAGCAGCTGTCAACGCCGACCGGTTTTTATTTAATAGATTCCGCGCGGATATACGGTCAAATTGATGCTATCAGGCGTGGATTTGGTGCTGCTGTTCACCACGTTCATTTGACCGCTGAAGAGTCTGTGTTGGCGGCTCGCTATAAAAGACGCGGTACTAAGACTAAAGAATTTTCAACTTACGACGAGGTCAAACGAAGCCGCACTGAGAGGAATATTGAAAAACTGGCAGCGGTCGCCGACATTGTTGTTGGTACAGATAGATGTAACGCCGATGCAGTTCTTGTTCGCGCTACGGCCTTGCTGGGTCTTTATTCGCGGGCAACTTTGCAACTGGTCGACGTTATTATTGGCGGGCAGTATGGCAGCGAGGGAAAGGGGAATATTGTTGGCCACATCGCGCCTGAGTATGACTTGCTGGTCCGTGTGGGCGGGCCGAATGCAGGTCACAAGGTCTTTGCGGAGCCTGAGGCCGAAGTTTATCATCATCTGCCGTCTGGTTCCGGGCGTGCTCCGAATGCGCACCTGGTCCTAGGTGCTGGTGCAGTTCTTTATCCAAAAAAGATTTTGGAAGAAATTGCAATTCATCGAATTCCGGCGGCGCGTCTGTCGATTGATCCGCAGGCGATGGTTATCGAAGATGAAGATCGGAAACTAGAAAAGCAGTTGCTTGCGGCGATTAGCTCTACGTTCCAAGGAGTTGGCGCAGCCAGTGCGCGAAAAATAATGGGACGCGGTGGAAAATTGGCTCCGGCCGTGAGGTTGGCTGAAGACGTTGACGTATTGAAACCATTTATCCGTCGTAGCCAGTGTCCGGCATCAGCGCCTGTGAGACAGATTTAACGGCTTGAGGAAGGGAGGATTTCTGGCTCATCGTAACCACCAAGGAGTGGAGATGAGACAGAAATCCGTGCACCCTGAATCCTCGTCTGAGCGGATCGTGAAGAACATCCGCCGGGCAACCCGCAAGCGTCATTCGTCCGAAGAGAAGATCCGGATCGTTCTTGACGGCCTGCGCGGCGAGTCCAGTATTGCCGAATTATGCCGTCGTGAAGGCATTGCCGAGAGCCTTTATTACGCCTGGTCCAAGGAATTCCTGGAGGCCGGCAAGCGGCGTCTAGCGGGTGACACGGCGCGGGCAGCGACCAGTGGCGAGGTCAAAGACCTGCGGCGTGAGGCGCAGGAGCTCAAGGCAGTGGTTGCTGAACAAGCGCTGGAATTGCGTCTGCTCAAAAAAAGCATGATCGCGGATGGGGGAGACGAGGAATGAGATACCCCGCCTCCGAGAAGCTGGAAATCATCTGCCTGGTCGAGCAATCCCACCTGCCGGTGCGCCGGACACTTGCGAAGTTGGGGATACAGCCTGCAAGGTTCTACCGCTGGTACGATCGGCTTCAGACCGGCGGCCCCGAAGCACTGGAAGATAAGTCACCAAGGCCGAAGCACGTTTGGAACCGCATCCCTGACGGCATACGAGAGCGGATCGTTCAGTTGGCGTTGGATGAGCCCGAGCTATCACCACGGGAGCTGGCCACGCGCTTTACCGATACAGCCGGCTACTTTGTGTCAGAGGCCTCGGTTTATCGGCTGCTCAAGGCGCATGACCTGATTACCAGCCCGGCCTACATCGTCATGAAGGCAGCCGACGAGTTCGAGGACAAGACGACGGCGCCAAACCAGCTCTGGCAGACGGACTTCACCTATCTCAAGGTGACCGGCTGGGGCTGGTTCTATCTCAGCACGGTCCTGGATGACTTCTCGCGCTATATCATCGCCTGGAAGCTGTGCACGACGATGAAGGCGCAGGACGTAACCGACACACTGGACCTTGCTCTCGCGGCCTCAGGCTGCGACCAGGCACGGATCATTCATAAGCCGCGCCTGCTCAGTGACAACGGCTCCAGCTACGTCTCGGCTGATCTGGCAGATTGGCTAGATGCACAGAAGATGGGACACGTTCGCGGCGCGCCCTACCATCCGCAGACACAGGGCAAGATCGAACGTTGGCATCAAACGCTCAAGAACCGCATCCTCCTGGAAAACTACTACCTGCCGGGTGATCTTGAGGCCAGCATTGGTCGGTTCGTCGATCTCTACAACCATCGACGCTATCACGAGAGCTTGCGCAATCTGACGCCGGCCGACGTCTACTTCGGGCGCGGTCAAACAATCCTACTGGAAAGAGAAAAGATCAAACGCAACACAATCCAAAATCGTCGCTTGCAGCATCAAAAGAAAGCCGCATAAACTAAACTCAGATGAGCCGGCAGCTCCTGTAAATCACGCCGCCATCTGTCTCAAATTATCTGACGACGGACAATTTGCCGTTCACACCCTCTCCACAAAACTATCCACCACTCGCTTTTCCCCCGCCTTGTCGAAGTGAATCGTGAGCTTGTTGCCGTCCACCGCCACCACGTTGCCATTGCCGAATTTCTGGTGAAACACCCGCTCGCCCACCAAAAATGACGAGGCGGCGCCGGTGGATTTGGCGACCAGCTCGCCTTCGATCGTCAGGGGCGCGCGTTTTTTTTGCGTACCCCCCTCCCGGCGGCCTCCGGCCGCCGACCTCCCCCGCAAGGGGGGAGGTGAAGAGGAGTTAGGGGAGAGGTGGCCTGAGTCTGCCGCGTCGTCGTGGTCCTGGTTGACCTCGTCGAACACCCCGTCCGGCACATAGCGCGGCTTGCCGTCCTCGCTGAAACCCCCGCGCCCTTTTCGCCCCTGCGCGCGCTGCCAGCCGGGCGTGGTGTAGTTGGAGCCGAACGACGCCATCTCGTCGAAGCGGCTCGGCCCGTAGCCCGACATGCCGAAGCCGCCGGCGCCGCCCGCGGCCTGCGTCACCTCCACGTGCTCCGCCGGCAGCTCGTCGAGGAAGCGCGAGGGCACCGTCGAGGTCCACAACCCGTGAATGCGCCGGTTGGTGGCGAAATAGATGCTGGCGCGCTTGCGCGCGCGGGTGAGGCCGACATGGGCGAGGCGGCGCTCCTCCTCCAGCCCGGCGCGGCCCTGCTCGTCGAGCGAGCGCTGGTGCGGGAACAGGCCTTCCTCCCAGCCGGGCAGGAACACGGTGTCGAATTCGAGGCCCTTGGCCGAGTGCAGCGTCATGATGTTGACCGCCTGCTCGCCCTCGGCGCTGTCGCGGTCCATCACCAGCGAGATGTGCTCGAGGAAGCCGGCCAGGTTCTCGAATTCCTCCATGGAGCGCACCAGTTCTTTCAGGTTCTCCAGGCGGCCGGCGGCGTCGGCACTGCGGTCCTTCTGCCACATCTCGGTGTAGCCCGACTCGTCGAGCACGATCTCGGCCAGCTCGGTGTGCGGCGTTGTATCTTTCATTTGAGTCCAACGCGCGAAATTGTCCATCAGCACGCGTAAGGAGGCGCGCGGTTTCGGCTTCATCTCGTCGGTGGACGAGAGAAGCGTGGCGGCTTCGGTGAGCGGGATGCGCTTCTTGCGCGCGAAGTCGTGCATCATCTGCAAGGCGGCGTCGCCGAGGCCGCGCTTGGGCGTGTTGACGATGCGCTCGAAGGCGAGGTCGTCGGCCGGCTGCGCGATCACGCGCAGGTAGGCGAGGGCGTCGCGGATTTCCATACGCTCGTAAAACCGGGGTCCGCCGATCACGCGGTAGGGCAGGCCGAGCTGGATGAAGCGGTCCTCGAATTCGCGCATCTGGAACGAGGCGCGCACCAGCAGCGCGATCTCGTCGAGCGGATGGTCCTCGCCCTGCTCGCGTGCCTGGCGCTGCAGCTCTTCGATGCGCTCGCCGATGTCGCGGGCTTCTTCCTCCGAGTCCCAGGCGCCGGTGACGCTGACCTTTTCGCCGAGCACATCTTCCGTGCGGAGCGTTTTTCCAAGGCGTCCTTCATTGTGCGCAATGAGATGACTCGCCGCGGCGAGAATATGCCCCGTGCTCCGGTAATTTCTCTCCAGCCGAATAACCTTGGCGCCGGGAAAATCATGCTCGAACCTGAGAATGTTATCGACCTCCGCGCCCCTCCATCCATAAATCGACTGATCGTCATCCCCGACGCAGCAGATGTTTTTGGGAGTGCGTTGCTGCGCCTCGGCCTCATCCTTCGAGACGCTCGGGCTGCGCCCTCGCTCCTCAGGATGAGGGGAAGCGTTTTCAACCGCGGCACGACTTGGCCCCTCATCCTGAGGAGCCGCGCGCTGCGCACTACCTTCCCCCTCATCCTGAGGAGCATCGCGCAGCGATGCGTCTCGAAGGATGAGGTCACCGGCCGCCGCCGGCTGTGCCAGCAGCCGCAGCCACAGATACTGCGCCACGTTGGTGTCCTGATACTCGTCCACCAGGATGTACTTGAAGCGCGCCTGGTACTGCCGCAGCACGTCCGGGTTCTGCTTGATCAGCCGGATGCACTCCAGCAGCAGGTCGCCGAAGTCGGCGGCGTTGAGCGTCTTCAGCCGCTCCTGATAGGCGAGGTAGAGCTTCTTGCCCTTGCCGTTGGCGAAGCCCGCGGCCTCGCCGGCGGGCACCTGGTCGGGCGTTAATCCCCGGTTCTTCCAGCCGTCGAGGATCATGGCGAACACCCGAGCAGGCCACCGACGATCGTCGAGCTTCTCCGCTTCTAAGATCATTTTGATCAGCCGGATCTGGTCGTCGACGTCCAAAATCGTGAAATTCGACTTCAAACCGACCATCTCGGCATGCCGCCTCAAGATCTTCACGCCGATCGAGTGGAAAGTACCAAGCCACGGCATTCCCTCGACTATTTGGCCGACCATCATGCCAACACGCTGCTTCATCTCGCGCGCGGCCTTGTTGGTGAACGTCACCGCCAAGATTTCGCTTGGCCGCGCCCGCCCCAGATTCAAAATATGGGCTATCCGCGTTGTAAGTACTCGCGTTTTTCCCGTTCCCGCGCCGGCCAAAACGAGCACCGGCCCGTCCAGCGTCTCCACCGCCTCGCGTTGTTCCGGATTGAGTTCAAGCAGATAGGGCGTCGGCCGCGCGCCCAAGGCCCGCGCCGCAATCCCGCCGGGGGCGGGCTGGCTCGCTGGTACGGGTGAATATCTCTTGGGTTCAGCCATTTGATTCTTTGTCTAAGCCAAACATGGCATTCGTGCGCGGCAAATTCGAGGGCGAGGGGCGCCTTGTGGCCTTCTTCCTGCGGCTTTAGCGTTGGATTTCCAGCGTTTTCCAACAAAACAGGGGGAACTTGTGCGCCTCAAGGACAAAGTCGCCATCATCACCGGCGCCGGCCGCGGCATCGGCCGCGATATCGCGCTCGCCTATGCCCGCGAGGGCGCCCATGTCGTCATCAATGACGTCGATCCCGCTACTGCTGAAGCTACTGCTAATGCTGCTGCTGTACTCGGCAGCAAAAGTCTCGCCGTGGTCGCCGATGTCGCCAAATCCGCCGACATCGCCCGTCTCGTCGATACGGTGGTGAAAGAGCGCGGCCGTGTCGACATCCTCGTGAATAACGCGATGAAGATCGTTCCCGGCAAATTGGAGCAACTGCCGGAGGAATCGTGGGACACCACCATGAACATTGGGCTGAAGGGCGCATTCCTCACCAGCCAGGCCTGCGCGCGCCACATGATCGCGCAGAAGTCCGGCGTCATCGTCAACATCGCCTCCATCGCCGGTCTCTTCCCTTACAACTGGGCCGGCGCCTACAGCGTGGTGAAGGCGGGGCTGATCATGCTGACGAAGTTGCAGGCGATGGAGTGGGCGCCTTACGGCATCCGCGCCAACGCCATCACGCCCGGCTATATCCGCACGCCCGGCACCGAAGGCATGTATGCCGATCCGGAGATCTACGAGGGCCGCCGCAAGGGCGTGCCCATGGGCCGCGTCGGCTCGGGCGAGGATATCGCCGGGCCGGCGGTGTTTCTCGCCAGCGAGGAGTCGCGCTACACGACCGGCAGCGTCGTCGGCGCCGATGGCGGCCAGGCGGTCGGGTATTTCTTGACGGTGCCGGGGCGAAGATTTTCCGGCGGGCGGATCGACTAGATAACGCGTTCGTCGGCCGGTCCTCGGGTGCGCAAGACAAATGTCCGCTTCGCATTGGTGGCGGACTCCGAATAAGATGGCCTCCAGTGCCTCATGCTGAGAAACCCGCCCCAATGAAAGCTGAATATTTTTACCGGAAAATCGTGGAATCGCTATACGGCTGTTCGCGACCAAGACCTGAAGAAATCTGAAAAATCATGCGAAGCAGTACATGAGCAGACTGTTATTAGCGGCATCTTTGTCGGTCGGACTATTGGCCTATGCGGGAGGCCCAGCGTTCGCGCACCACTCGACGGCGGCGTATGAATTTTCCACCACCACCATCGCAGGGACGGTACTGGAGTTCAGGTATATCAATCCGCACAGCATACTTGTTCTCAGGCAAAGCGGCGCCACCGGCCCCGCAAGGATCTGGCGCCTCGAGGGCTATCCGCCGGCCGCGATGGTTCGCGAGGGATTTTCTCGCAATAGTTTGCGGCCAGGCGACCGGATCATCTTGCAGATTCAGCGGCTTCGCAGCGGGAAAGCCGGCGGCTATTGGAAACCGACAACGGTTATCATACAGAATCGTCACCAGTTCCTAGGCCACTAATGCGTGGATTTACCTGGCCGTTGTGAACACCGGTAAAACCTAATTTGCGATGAGACTGACCGTCAGCCAAACCACAGCGTCTTGCGATAGAGCGAAATAAAATATGTTGGCGCTCGTGCGATGGCTCTCCGAAACCTCGACGAGCTCGGCAATTCGGGAGATCGACGGGCTCATTCCGGTATTGCAGACAATCCACATCCTCGCCATAGCGATGGTGATGTCATCGCTCTTGATGATCGATCTCCGCGTTCTGCAAGTAACGAAATCACAAACACAATCCATTGCCGATGCCGCGCATCGCTTCGAAACATGGATATGGATCGGTCTCGTTTTGCTCGCCGCCAGCGGCGCGACGCTGATCATCGCGGAGCCACAGCGTACGTTGCCCAATTCTTCGTTCCAGACGAAGATAGTTTTGATCGCACTTGCGGCCGCGACGACATACGCTCTTCGAATATCTCTGCGGCGGAATGCCGAATTCTTTAGTGTTTCCGGAAAAGCCACGCGCGCGGCAAAGCTGCTCGCCGTCAGTGCGTTTATTCTGTGGTGCGCGGTCGCCGTCGCGGGACGGTTCATCGCCTATACGCAGCCGACCTAGCCGAACACCGTGGGCCAAACTCTGTACGCGAGGAACGAGCCTTGGACTACGTCAATGCGCTGTTAGAATCGCTGGAACACTCTGCGCTCGCGGTCTCCATTGCGGAGTCGAAATGGGCGTTCCCCATAATCGAAACGATTCACGTCATCGTGCTGACGCTCATGATCGGCACGGTTCTGATCATGGATCTTCGGCTGCTCGGGCTTGCGTCGGCCAAGCAGCGCTACACGGTATTGCAGCGGGATGTATTGCCGTGGACGTGGTGGGCGTTCGGCGTAGCCGTCATCAGCGGATGCCTGATGTTTATCACTCAAGCCACCGAATATTACGAGAATGAGGCATTTCGCATTAAGCTCTTTTTGCTCCTGCTTGCCGGCATCAATATGCTGGTCTTTGAGTTGATTATTGCCCGCCGTGCGGCCGACTGGGATCAAGAATCGTCCGTTCCTTGGCTGGGCAAGGTTGCTGCGTTGCTTTCCATCGCGTTGTGGATATCAATCGTATTCTTCGGCAGGCGAGTTGGCTTTACAATGCTGCTCGGCCGAAATTGATGGGAGGCAGGCATAGTCTCTCGCAGCAATTATTTTGCCATCGAATCCAGCGTTGTCCGGGGCGTTTGCGGCTTCGCGGCTTTTGCGGGACTGCTCTGTGCTTTGAGCAGCGCCGCATTTTCTCAGGACGCGGTGCCGTCCGCCCTTAAGGACGAGATTTTCGCGCGAAAGATTTTGATGGACGCGATCGACAGCCATATGGATGCGATCGATTGGATGGTGAATTCCGGCAGGGCCATCGATCTGCCCAGGGCTGCCGAACATGCCGATACGATTTCCATCATGTTGATGGCTTTTCCCCATCTCTTCCCGCCCAGCAGCAATCAATGGCGGCCGAATGCGAAGCGTGACCCCGCGCGCGACACCTTCGCCTCGCCCGCGCTGTGGGCGAATTTTGCGGACTTCTATCGGCAAGCCGCAGCAGCCTCACGAATTGCATTCAAAGCCAGTCGCGCCAAGCGGGAAGCGGATTTTAGTACGCACATGGCCGCGTTGCGCAGCGCGTGCGACTCTTGCCATGCGGCGTATTTGAAGACGGGTGAATAGCGACTTTGCTTTTGCCTGGGACGCGAAATGCAACGAGTCCACCGCGCGTCAGCTTTTCCCTGGCATCTTGATGCCCCGTCCGGCGCCCTCCGGCACGGGCAGATGCGCGTGCGCGGCCTTCATCGCCGCCAGCGAACGCGTCACGCTGTCGGGAAATGGCGCCACTTTCTTCGACGCCATGTCGACATGTAAGGTCATGTTCTCGGACGTGGCCGACACCCAGCCGTCGTCGGCATGCAGCAGCTGCTCGAAATAATGGATGCGCTTTGAATCGAAATCGAGCAGCTGGAACGTCACCCGCACCGGATCGTTCTCGTGCAATTCGCGCAAGTAACGCACATGGGCTTCGGCGGTGAAGGTCGAGTGATGGGTCTGCTTGAGGTAGTCGAGGCCGATTCCGAGTGCTTCGTAGGCCTTGTCCACCGCGCGGTCGAACAGCACGTTGTAATAGGCCATGTTGAGATGGCCGTTGTAGTCGATCCATGCCGGCTCGACCCGCATCAGCGAGGAGACGAAGGGAGCGGCGAATTCCGGCGCGGGCTCGGTGCGATTCAACATAGCCTCACGCGGAAATCGGATACACCGCCTTCTCGCCGCTGAGCACGCGCGCCACGTCAGAGGCGCACTTGCTCTGCAATTCGTCGAGCGCCTCGATCGAATAGAATCCGGTGTGCGGCGTGATGATAACGTTGTCGCGGCCGAGCAGGGGAGAGTCTTTGGCCAGCGGCTCGACCGCGACCACATCGAGCGCCGCGCCGCCGACTTGTCCGCTATCGAGCGCGGCGATCAAGGCCGGCTCGTCGATCAGCGGCCCGCGCGCGGTGTTCACGATATAGGCGCCCTTCTTCATCTTGGCGAAGGCGTCTGCGTTCACCATGCCGCGCGTCTGCGGCGTGTGTGGCGCGTGCACGGAGATGTAATCGGAGGTCTTGAGCAGCGTGTCGAAATCGACGCTCTCGACGCTGGCGTTCTTGAATAGTTCCGGCTTGGCGTAGGGGTCGAAGGCGATCACTTTCATGCCGAAAGCTTTGGCCTTGGGCGCCACCAGCCGCGGAATATTGCCGAAGCCCAGGAGCCCCAACACCGTGCCCTCGATACGCCGGATCGGCACCACGACCGGCATCTCCCAACGCCCGGCTTGCACAACCTTGTTGGACAGCGGGATCTTGCGGATCAGGGCCAGCAGCAGCGCCACGGCGTGGTCGGACACTTCGCGGATGCAATAGTCCGGCACGTAATTGACGGCGATGCCTTTCTCCTTGCAGGCCGGCAGATCGATATTGTCGACGCCGAGCCCGAAACGGCCGATCGCCTTGCAGCGGGTGAGCTGCATGATCAGCTCGCGCGGCAGCTTGGCGTAGGTCACCAGAATGGCGTCGGCATCGCGCGCGACCTCCAGGATGTCGTCGGCGCTGGTGCTTTTCGCCATCCGCAAGGTCGGATTGAGCCGCGCCAGCGCGGCCTTGGCCGGGTCGAGAGTCGGAAAAATATTCTCGGTAACTGCGATGACGGGGCCGGGCATTGCGAACTCCGGGGCTTAAGCGACGGGAATGCGGGCGAACCTACGCTAGCGGAATTTGCCCGTCCACCGGCGAAGCGCTTATTCAAGCCCGGCCCGGCGGAAGCCTTCCAGGTAATGCTCGCGCTCGGCGTCGTGCCGGATCGGCATGTTGGCCGCGATCCAGGCGAGCGAAATATTCGGCTGCGCGCGCTTGAGCTCGGCCAGTGCGCTTTGCGCCAGTTCGACGTCGCCCGCCATACCGGCCGCCGCGACCAGCACGCGGTGGCCGCCGACGAAATCGCTGCGCTGGCGGATGGCCTCGCGCGCAAACTTGATGGCCTCGGAGTAGTTGCGGGCGATGTACTGGGCATAGGCCATGATGCCGTAATAGACGGCCAGATAGGGGTCGCGCGGGCTCAGCCGGATGGCGCGGCGGGCGGCCTTGTCGGCCTCTTGCCAGCGGCCGCTGTAGGCCAGCGACAGTCCATAATAGCCCTGCGCCAGCGCGAAGTTCGGGTTGAGCCGCAGCGCCGTCTCGAACTCGGCCAGCGAATCGTCAAACCGGCGCGCGAACAGATAGACATGGGCGAGCGCGTTATGCGCCCAGGGGTCCTCGCTGTCGGCGCGGATCGCCGCCAGCGCTGAGCGCTCCGCTATTTCCATGGCGGTCGCCATGTCCATCCAGCCCATATGGGCGGTGAACATGTAGCTGGTGGCCAATACACCGAGCGCCTGGCCGTAGTTAGGATCGATGCTGATCGCCTTTTCGAGCAGAGCCTGGGCGACGACATTATCCTGCCGTGTCACGTGCCAAAAATGCGACAGCGCGCGCATTACCAGGTCCCAAGCGTCGAGGCTGTCCGGCGCCTTGCGCTGGGCGCGAAAATTTTCCGCGGCATAAAGCTGCGGCTCGATCGCCGCCACAATGGCCTCGGTGATCTCGTCCTGCACCGCGAACACGTCGGCCAAGCCGCGGTCGTAGCGTTCGGCCCAGAGATGGCTGCCGGTGGCGACATCGTTGAGCTGGGCGGTGATGCGCACCCGGTCGCCGGATTTGCGCACGCTGCCTTCGACCACGTATCCGACGCCGAGTTCGTCGGCGATCTGCTTCAGGTGCACCGACTTGCCCTTGTAAATGAATGAGGAGTTGCGCGCGATCACCAAAAACCAGCGCAGCTTGGACAGCGCGGTGATGATGTCCTCGCTGATGCCGTCGGAAAAATAATCCTGCTCGGGATCGCCGCTCATATTGACGAAGGGCAGCACGGCGATCGACGGGCGATCGGTGTTGAGCGGCGGCGAGCGGTCGGTATCCTGGGCGGGCAGACCATTAGATTCGCTACGCGCGGCGCGGGTTTCGTTGCGCAGCTCGCCGACGAATCGAAACCCTTTGCGGGCGATCGTTCGGATTAGGCGCTGCTCCTTACCGCTATCGGCCAACGCCTTGCGTGCAGCATTGACGCGGCTGTCCAAGGTTGAATCCGAGACGACGCGGCCGCTCCACACGGAAGCGATGAGGTCGTCTTTGCTGACCACGCGGTCGCGGTTTTCGATCAGAAAAACCAACAGATCGAACACTTGCGGCTCGATGCGAACGATTGTGCCGTTCGTGCGCAGCTCACGGCGCTCTTCGTCGAGAGCAAAATCATCAAACAAATACAGCACCTTACCGCCCCGCATCGGCTGCCGGAAGCTTTAGCCGGCCCGTCTAAAGAGGAATCAAGGCTTCCTCAAGAGCAAAACAAGCTCGGCTCAAAGTCTATTGCATGGCCGGGTGGCATAGCCGCGTGAAATTGCATGGCCCGCAACGGGCCCACGAGGAGCGGCATGCAGCAAATGTTTGAGATCGCCTCATCAAGGGGCGTCGGTGCGGCCGGCACAAAGCCTACGGTCATTGCGCTGCATTGTTCCGGCAGCTCGGGACGGCAATGGAATAAGCTGGTCTCGGCTCTGGGCGATCGTTGCACGCTGATCGCGCCCGATCATATCGGCTGCGGCGCTACTCGACCGTGGAGCGGAAATCATCGCTTCTGTTTGGCGGACGAGGCGGCACGCATCCTCGACATCGTCGACGCGCAGAATGGAGCTGTTCACCTAGTCGGCCATTCATATGGCGGCGGCGTCGCGCTACGCGTCGCGCGCGAGCGGTCGGAACGCATCGCCAGTCTGTCGCTCTACGAGCCGACCGCGTTTCACGTCCTCCGGTCGATGGATCCGGACGGACGGACGGCACTGGGGCAGATTCTTTCAGTTGCCAGCGGTGTTTCGCGTGACGTGACTGCCGGAGACTACCAGGCGGCCGCGCGTCGCTTCGTCGACTACTGGAACGGCGAAGGGACTTGGACCGGAATGACGCCGAAATTCCGGACCGAACTTGTCAGATATATCCCGAAAGCTCCGCTCGAATTCAGCGCCTTGGTCGAGGAGCCGGCGCCGCTCGCTGCTTTCCGTCGAATGGCATTTCCCGTCTTGCTGATGCGGGGCGCACTGGCGCCAGAGCCGACTGCGCTGATCGTGCAAAAGCTGTTTTCGATCATGCGCGATGCGGTGATCGAGGAAATCTCCAACGCCGGGCATATGGGTCCGTTCAGCCATGCCGAGCTCGTGAGCGACATGATCGCGGCTCACGTGCTTCGTGCGGCCGGCCTTGATCGCCTGGCGGAGCGGGACACATCTGCTAGCGAGCCAGCTAGCGGTGCACATTCACATTAAGGAGGACAGTATGACTCAATGGAATCTCAGCGGGACCTATTTCGAGACATGCAACTGTGAAGCGGCCTGCCCTTGCGTATTCACCAGTCCGCCGACGGAAGGCGACTGCACCGTGCTGGTCGCCTGGCACATCGACAAGGGCCAATACGGCGACGTCAAGCTCGACGGGCTCAACGTGGCGTTGGCGGTGCACGCGCCCGGCCACATGATGCAGACGAAATGGAAGGCAGCCGCTTATTTCGACGACAAGGCGAGTGCCGCGCAGAACGACGCGCTGCACGCCATCTTCGGTGGCAAGGCCGGCGGGCATCCGGCCATGTTGGCCTCGTTCATCGGCGAGATCGTCGGCGCGAAGAACGTGCCCATGAAGTACAAGGCCAACGGCAAGCAGGCGAGCCTGACGATCCCGGGCATCGCCGAGGCCGAGATCGAGG
>Ga0307417_10000122_pt1 | contig 32651 bp, 30 predicted proteins | sample SalMarWE160210MG_2_FD_202514 | JGI IMG/M metagenome (GOLD analysis project Ga0307417, IMG submission 202514) | Salt marsh sediment microbial communities from the Plum Island Ecosystem LTER, Massachusetts, United States - WE1602-10 | ecosystem: Environmental > Aquatic > Marine > Intertidal zone... | reverse complement strand
CGACGATCTGGGCGTAAGAGCCGGCCGAGCGCGCGATCTGGCCGCCCTTGCCGATCTTTATTTCAATGTTGTGCACGATGGTGCCGACCGGAATATTGCCGATCGGCATGGCGTTGCCCGGCTTCACATCGGCTTGCTCGGCGGCGATCACGCTATCGCCGGGGCTGAGCCGCTGCGGCGCCAGGATATAGGCGAGCTCGCCGTCCTGGTACTTGATGAGCGCGATGAAGGCGGTGCGGTTGGGATCGTATTCCAACCGCTCGACGGTGGCCGGCATGTCGAACTTGGTGCGCTTGAAGTCGACCTTGCGGTAGGCTTGTTTGTGGCCGCCGCCGCGGAAACGGACCGTGGTGCGGCCGTTGTTGTTGCGGCCGCCGCTGGCGCTCTGGCCTTCGGTCAATGACTTGACCGGCGGACCCTTGTGCAGGCTCGAGCGGTCGATATTGACCAGCTGACGCTGGCTCGGAGTGGTCGGATTGTAATTTTTCAATGCCATCGGACTTATTCCTTACAATCCCGTCGTCACGTCGATGCGGTGACCCTCTTCCAGCGTCACGATCGCGCGCTTCACGTCGGACTGCTGGCCGACTTTGTTCTTGAACGTCTTGATCTTGCCGCGGCGGATCAGCGTGTTGACGTTCTTCACCTTGACGTCGAACAGCTTCTCGACCGCTTCCTTGATCTGCGGCTTGGTGGCGTCTTTGCGTACCTTGAACACGACCTTGTTGTGCTCGGACGCCATGGTCGCCTTCTCGGTGATCACCGGGGCGACGATGACATCGTAATGGCGCGGATCGCTGGTGCTCATTTGAAGCGCGCCTCCAGCGCATCGAGCGCGGCCTTGGTCAGCACCAGGGTCCTGCGCCGCATGATGTCGTAGACGTTGATGCCCTGTACCGGCAGCACGTCGATGTTCGGAATGTTGCGCGCGGCGGCGCGGAAACCGTCTTCGATCTGCGCGCCGTCGATGATCAGCGCGTTTTCGAGCCCGAGCTTGCCGAACTGCTTGGCGAGCAGTTTCGTCTTCGCCTCCTTAATGGAGGCCTTGTCGAGCACCACGATGCCGCCATCCTTGGCCTTGGCGGACAGCGCGTGCTTGAGCGCGAGCACGCGCACTTTCTTGGGCAGGTCGATGGCGTGGCTGCGCACCACCGGGCCGAAGACGCGGCCGCCGCCGCGGAATTGCGACACGCTGGCCGGACCGTGCCGGGCCTGGCCGGTGCCCTTTTGCGCATAGACTTTCTTGCCGGTGCGGTTGATCTCGCCGCGCTGCTTGGTCTTGTGGGTGCCGCGCTGGCGCTTGGCGAGCTGCCAGTTGACGCAACGCTGCAAGATGTCGGTGCGGGGCTCGAGCCCGAAGATGGCGTCGGAAAGCTGTACCGAGCCCGCCTCTTTGCCTTCGAGGGTAGTGATCTTCATTTCCATGTCACGCGCCCTCCTGCTCGGCGGGGGCGGCGTCCGGCGCCGGTGCCGCGGCCGGAGCGGCATCCGATTTGGCCGCGGCCGGCGCTGCTTCCGCTTCGCTCAGGCGGAACTTGCCGGGCTTGGGCGCATCCTTGGGCAGCGCTTTCTTGACGGCGTCGCGCACGGTGATCCAGCCGCCCTTGGCACCCGGCACCGCGCCCTCGACCAGGATGAGGCCGCGTTCGACGTCGGTCGAAACGACTTTGAGATTGAGGGTGGTGACCCGCTCGCTGCCGAGATGGCCGGCCATCTTCTTGTTCTTGAACACCTTGCCCGGGTCCTGGCGGCCGCCGGTGGAGCCGTGCGAGCGGTGAGAGACCGACACGCCGTGCGAGGCGCGCAAGCCGCCGAAATTCCAGCGCTTCATCGCGCCGGCAAAGCCCTTGCCGATCGAGGTGCCGCAGACGTCGACGAACTGGCCGGGGATGAAATGATCGGCGGTGATCTCGGCGCCGACCGGGATCAGCGCGTCCTCGCTGACGCGGAACTCGGCCAGTTTGCGCTTGGGCTCGACCTTGGCCTTGGCGAAATAGCCGCGGTCGGCCTTGATCATGTTGTTGGTGCGGCGTTCGCCGGCGCCAAGCTGGAGCGCGACATAGCCGTTCTTGTCCTTGCTGCGATGGGCGATCACCTGGCACTGCGCCAAGCGCAGCACGGTGACCGGCACGTGCTCACCGGCCTCGGTGAACAACCGGGTCATCCCCATTTTCTGCGCAACCACCCCGGAACGCATTTTAAGTCCCCACCCGGCCTTTACAGCTTGATCTCGACGTCGACGCCGGCGGCAAGATCGAGCTTCATCAGCGCGTCCACCGTCTGCGGCGTCGGATCGACGATGTCCAAGAGGCGCTTGTGCGTGCGCATCTCGAACTGCTCGCGGCTCTTCTTGTCGACATGCGGCGAGCGGTTCACCGTGAACTTCTCGATGCGCGTCGGCAGCGGGATCGGCCCACGGACCTGCGCGCCGGTGCGCTTGGCCGTGGCAACGATCTCGCGCGTCGACGCATCGAGGATGCGGTGATCGAACGCCTTGAGCCGGATCCGGATATTCTGGCCGTTCATTTTCTCTTCTCTTTCGACCGTGTGGCCCGCTTGCGCGGGCCACGACAGCTCAGACTTACTCGATAATGCTCGCCACCACGCCGGCGCCGACGGTGCGGCCGCCCTCGCGAATGGCGAAGCGAAGTTTCTCCTCCATGGCGATCGGCACGATCAGGTGCACTTCCATCGCCACGTTGTCGCCCGGCATCACCATCTCGGTGCCCTGCGGCAGGTGCACCACGCCGGTCACGTCGGTGGTGCGGAAGTAGAACTGCGGGCGGTAGTTGGTGAAGAACGGGGTGTGACGGCCGCCCTCTTCCTTGGTGAGGATGTAGGCTTCCGCCTTGAACTTGGTGTGCGGCTTGACCGAGCCGGGCTTGCACAGCACCTGACCGCGCTCGACTTCCTCGCGCTTGGTGCCGCGCAGCAGGCAGCCGACATTGTCGCCGGCCTCGCCCTGGTCGAGCAGCTTGCGGAACATCTCGACGCCGGTGACCACCGTCTTGGCGGTGGGCTTGATGCCGACGATCTCGACTTCCTCGCCGACCTTGATGACGCCGCGCTCGATGCGACCGGTGCACACGGTGCCGCGGCCGGAGATCGAGAACACGTCTTCCACCGGCATCAGGAACGGCTGATCCTTCGGACGTTCCGGCTGCGGGATGTACTCGTCCACCGCCTTCATCAGGTCGAGGATCGACTGCTTGCCGAGCTTGTCGTCCTTGCCCTCGAGCGCCATCAGCGCCGAGCCCTTGATGATCGGAATCTTGTCGCCGGGGAAATTGTACTTGGAGAGCAGCTCGCGGACTTCGAGCTCGACCAGCTCGAGCAGCTCCGGATCGTCGACCATGTCGCACTTGTTCAGGTAGACGACGATCGCCGGCACGCCGACCTGGCGGGCCAGCAGGATGTGCTCGCGGGTCTGCGGCATCGGACCGTCGGCGGCCGAGACCACCAGGATGGCGCCGTCCATCTGCGCCGCGCCGGTGATCATGTTTTTCACGTAGTCGGCGTGACCGGGGCAATCGACGTGGGCATAGTGGCGGTTCGCCGTCTCGTATTCGACGTGCGCGGTCGAGATGGTGATGCCGCGCGCCTTTTCCTCCGGCGCCTTGTCGATCTGGTCATAGGCGGTAAACGTCGCACCGCCGGTCTCCGCCAGGACCTTGGTGATCGCCGCGGTCAGCGTGGTTTTGCCGTGGTCGACGTGACCGATCGTCCCGATGTTGCAATGGGGCTTATTCCGTTGGAATTTTTCTTTGGCCATGGAACTCTCCGTTCAGATCCCTTTAGGTTGCGCTGCAATCACGCGAATTTCTTCTGCACTTCGGCCGACACGTTCGCGGGCAGTTCCGCGTAGTGATCGAATTGCATGGTGAAGGTGGCGCGGCCCTGAGACATGGACCGCAGGTTGTTGACGTAGCCGAACATGTTCATCAGCGGCACCATCGCGTTGATGACGTTGGCGTTGCCGCGCATGTCCTGGCCCTGGATTTGCCCGCGCCGCGAATTGAGGTCGCCGATGACGGAACCGGTGTAGTCCTCCGGGGTCACCACCTCGACCTTCATGATCGGCTCGAGCAGCACCGGCTTGCCCTTCTGCAGCGCCTCGCGCAAAGCCGCGCGCGAGGCGATCTCGAAGGCGAGCGCGGAGGAGTCGACGTCGTGATAGGCGCCGTCGATCAACGTCACTTTGAGATCGACCACCGGGAAGCCGGCGAGGATGCCGGAGCCGAGCACGGATTCGAGGCCCTTCTCGACGCCCGGGATGTACTCCTTCGGCACGTTGCCGCCGACCACCTCGTTTTCGAATTCGAACGGGGTGCCGGGCGGCGCCGGCTCGGCGACGATCTTGACGCGCGCGAACTGGCCGGAGCCGCCGGTCTGCTTCTTGTGGGTGTAGTCGACTTCCGCCGGGCGTGTGATCTTCTCGCGGAAGGCCACCTGCGGCGCGCCGATATTGGCGTCCACTTTGTAGGTGCGCTTGAGGATGTCGACCTTGATGTCGAGATGCAGCTCGCCCATGCCCTTGAGGATGGTCTGCCCGCTCTCCTGGTCGGTGGAGACGCGGAACGAGGGGTCCTCGGCCGCGAGCTTGGCGAGCGCGACGCCGAGCTTTTCCTGGTCGGCCTTCGACTTCGGCTCGATTGCGATCTCGATCACCGGATCGGGGAATTCCATCTTTTCCAGGATCACCGGCTGCTTGGCGTCGCACAGCGTATCGCCGGTGCGCACTTCCTTCAGGCCCGCCAGCGCGACGATATCGCCGGCAAAGGCTTCCTTGACGTCTTCGCGGTCGTTGGCGTGCATCAGCAGCATGCGGCCGATGCGTTCTTTCCGCTCCTTGGTCGAATTGATCACACCGGTGCCGCTGGCCAGCACGCCGGAATAGATGCGGCAGAAGGTGATGGTGCCGACAAAGGGATCGTCCATGATCTTGAAGGCGAGCGCCGCGAACGGCTCTTTGTCGTCAGCCTTGCGTACGATCTCATTGCCCTTCTCGTCGATGCCCTTAATCGGCGGCACGTCGAGCGGGCTCGGCAGATAGTCGACCACCGCGTCAAGCAGCGGCTGCACACCCTTGTTCTTGAAGGCGGAGCCGCACAGCACCGGGAAGAACGCAGCGGAAAGCACGGCCTTGCGGATCAGCTTCTTGAGGGTGGCCTCGTCCGGCTCCTTGCCCTCGAGATAGGCGGTCATGGCCGTGTCATCGAGCTCGACCGCGGCTTCGACCATCTTCTCGCGGTATTCTTTGGCTTGGTCGAGCATGTCGGCGGGAATATCGACGTCGTGGTAATCGGCGCCAAGCGATTCATCGCTCCAGATCACGCCCTTCATGCGGACGAGATCGATGACGCCTTTGAACTGCTGTTCGGAACCGATCGGGAGCTGGATGGCGACAGGTTTGGCACCGAGGCGGGTCTTGATGTCGTCGAGGCACTTGAAGAAGTCGGCGCCGATTTTGTCCATCTTGTTGGCGAAGACGATGCGCGGGACCCTGTATTTGTCGCCCTGGCGCCAGACCGTCTCGGTCTGCGGCTCCACGCCCTGGTTGGAATCGAGCACGCAGACGGCGCCGTCGAGCACGCGCAACGAACGCTCCACCTCGATGGTGAAGTCGACGTGGCCGGGCGTGTCGATGATGTTAAGGCGCTTTCCCTTCCAGAGCGCGGTGGTCGCGGCCGAGGTGATGGTGATGCCGCGCTCCTGCTCCTGCTCCATCCAGTCCATCGTCGCGGCGCCTTCGTGCACCTCGCCTATCTTATGGCTACGGCCGGTGTAATAGAGGATCCGCTCGGTGGTCGTGGTTTTTCCGGCATCGATGTGCGCCATGATACCGAAATTGCGGTAGTCCTCGATTGCGTGAACGCGGGGCATAGCAGTTCTATTCCTTGAGGTTGTTCGTCGTCACCAGCGGTAATGCGAGAAGGCGCGGTTGGCTTCCGCCATTTTGTGAGTGTCCTCCCGCTTCTTGACGGCGTTTCCCCTGTTGTTGGACGCATCGAGCAGCTCGCTCGAGAGCCGCTCGGTCATGGTTTTTTCGTTGCGTTCGCGCGCGGCAATGATGATCCAACGAATACCCAGCGCCTGCCGGCGCGAGGTGCGCACTTCCACCGGCACCTGGTAGGTGGCGCCGCCGACACGGCGCGAGCGCACCTCGATCGAAGGCATCACGTTGTCGAGCGCCTGCTGGAACACCGAAATCGGGTTCTGCTTGGTCTTGCTCTCGATCATGTCGAGCGCGCCGTAGACGATCGATTCCGCCACCGATTTCTTGCCGTCGTACATGATGGCGTTCATGAACTTGCTGACGACGATATTCCCGAACTTTGGGTCCGGGATGATGTCGCGTTTTTCGGCGGCGTGGCGGCGGGACATTGGTTCGCTCTACCTGTTTCTTGCTTTGGCGATCCCGGCTCTCGCTTCGCTCGGCCGGGATTACCGTCGCTTTGCTCCGGTTATTTCGGCCGCTTGGCGCCGTATTTGGAACGGCGCTGCTTGCGGTTCTTCACGCCTTGGGTGTCGAGCACGCCGCGCAGGATGTGGTAGCGCACGCCGGGCAGGTCCTTGACGCGGCCGCCGCGGATCATCACCACCGAGTGCTCCTGCAGATTGTGACCCTCGCCCGGGATGTAGCCGATCACCTCGAAACCGTTGGTCAGGCGCACCTTGGCGACCTTGCGTAGCGCCGAGTTCGGCTTCTTCGGCGTCGTCGTATAGACGCGCGTGCAGACGCCGCGCTTCTGCGGGCTGGCCTGCAAGGCCGGCACCTTGTTGCGCGCCTTGAGCGGCTGGCGCGGCCTGGCAATCAGCTGGTTGACCGTCGGCATTGTTGGCCTTCGCTTACCCCTGTTTGGGCTGTTCAAGCCCGGAATCGTTTCGAGCTTGCGCCCCTTGCATCGTTCGCGGAACGCTTTACGGCGTCCCTTTAGTTTTGGGCTTACGCCCCGGCATTCCCGCATCGCTGCGCGTTTTTCACGCGCAAAACGAAATCGCGCCATCCGCTTGGCTTTGCGGGGGCGCTCTTCCGTTCGGACGACCGTGCAGCGGTTAAGGCGCCGCGGCCGTTCACTTCACCGCCTGACATTGGCTGTCAGAGGCAGCGTCTGAGCTTCTTTCGTCGAGGACTGTGCACCGGCGCAACCTTGATAAAACGTAATATTATCAAAGATTTGCCGGGCGGCCGTTCCGAGCAAGCGAAGCTCACCGCCTGCCGAAAAGTGTGGCGTATGTATCGGCCGGATTCCGCTAAGTCAAGGCGCAAACAGCCGAAATATCGCGGTTTCGCGGGCCTTGGCGGTCCCGGCCCGGGAGCTCCGACGAGCCAGAGAACAAAAGGGCCGCCTGCTGGGGCGGCCCTTTCGATTTTGTTGAGCGGCGCGCGGTTTATTCGGCCGCCGGCAGCGCCGGCGCCTCCTCGGCTGCGGCCTTAGCTGCAGCTTTGGCCGCGTCCTTCTCGCGCTCCTCGAGGATGAGCGCATCGCGCTTGACGGCGACTTCGCGCAGCTCGTTCATCATGGCGCCGGTGCCGGCCGGGATCAGGCGGCCGACGATGACGTTCTCCTTGAGCCCGTCGAGCGTGTCGGCCTTGCCGTTGACCGCCGCCTCGGTAAGCACGCGCGTGGTCTCCTGGAAGGAGGCCGCCGAGATGAAGGAGCGGGTCTGCAGGCTCGCCTTGGTGATGCCGAGCAGGACCGGATGGCCCGACGCCGGCTTCTTGCCCTCGGCCTCTGCCCGCGCGTTGACCTCGTCGAGCTCGGTCTTGTCGAGCTGCTCGCCCTGCAGCAGTTCGGTCTCGCCAACATCGTCGATCTCGACCTTCTGCAGCATCTGGCGAACGATCACCTCGATGTGCTTGTCGTTGATGTTGACGCCCTGCAGCCGATAGACCTCCTGGATCTCGTTCACCAGATAGGCGGCGAGCTCCTCGACCCCCTTGATGGCGAGAATGTCGTGCGGGGCGGGATTGCCCTCGACGATGTAGTCGCCCTGCTCGATAACGTCGCCATCCTGCAGATGGATGTGCTTGCCCTTCGGGATCAGGTACTCCTTCGGCTCCTCGCCCTTGCCCGACGGCTCGATGGTGATGCGGCGCTTGTTCTTGTAGTCCTTGCCGAAGCGCACCGTGCCGCCGATCTCAGCGATGATCGCCGCATCCTTCGGCTTGCGCGCCTCGAACAGCTCCGCCACCCGCGGCAGACCGCCGGTGATGTCGCGGGTCTTGGCGCTTTCGGTCGGGATACGCGCGATCACGTCGCCCGCCTTCACATGGGCGCCGGGATCGACCGAGATGATTGCGTCGACCGCGAGCTGGTAGCGCGCGTCGCCGCCGCGGGCGAGCTTCAAGAGCTTGTTGCCCGACTTGATCACCATCGCCGGACGCAGGTCCTGCTGGTTACGGGACGAGCCCGTGCGCCAGTCGATGACCACGCGCTTGGCGATGCCGGTCGACTCGTCAAGCTGCTCCGACATCGACAGGCCGTCGACCATGTCCTCGAAGTCGATGGTGCCCTCGACCTCGGTCAGGATCGGCCGCGTGTAGGGGTCCCACTCGGCGATGCGCTGGCCGCGCTTGATCTTGTCGCCGTCCTCGACGCGCATGCGCGCGCCGTAGGGGATGCGGTGATGCGCGCGCTCGGTCCCGTCGGGATCGATCACCGCCACCACCATGTTGCGTACCATCGCCACGACGTCGCCGTCCGAGTTCTTGGCAATGTTTTTGGCCTTGAACTTGATCTTGCCGTCGAAGTTCGATTCGATGAACGACTGCTCGGAGATCTGCGCCGCGCCGCCGATATGGAACGTGCGCATGGTGAGTTGGGTGCCCGGCTCGCCGATCGACTGCGCGGCGATGACGCCCACGGCCTCGCCCATGTTGACCGGGGTGCCGCGGGCGAGATCGCGCCCGTAGCATGCCCCGCACACGCCGTTCTTGGTCTCGCAGGTGAGCACCGAGCGGATTTTCATTTCCTGCACGGCCGCATTGGTGATCGCTTCGACCTCAGGCTCCGTCAGCAGGGTGCCGCGCTTGACCACGACCTTATTGCTGGCCGGGTCTTTGACGTCCTCCGCCGTGGTGCGCCCAAGGATGCGGATTGCCAGCGACGCCACCACGGTGCCGGCGTCGATGATCGCCCGCACCTTGATGCCGCCCTTGGTGCCGCAGTCTTCCTCGGTGATAATGCAGTCCTGCGCCACGTCCACCAGACGCCGCGTCAGGTAGCCCGAATTCGCCGTCTTCAAGGCGGTGTCGGCGAGGCCCTTGCGGGCGCCGTGGGTCGAGTTGAAGTACTCGAGCACCGACAAGCCTTCCTTGAAGTTGGAGATGATCGGGCTCTCGATGATCTCGCCGCTCGGCTTGGCCATAAGCCCGCGCATGCCGGCAAGCTGGCGCATTTGCGCCGGCGAGCCGCGCGCGCCGGAATGCGCCATCATGTAGATCGAGTTGACCTGCTGCTCGACACCCTTGGCGTCCTTCTTCGACGCCGAGATCTCGCGCATCATTTCATCGGCGATTTCCTCGGTGCACTTCGACCAGGCATCGACCACCTTGTTGTATTTCTCACCCTGGGTGATGAGGCCGTCGTTGTACTGCTGCTCGAACTCCTTGGCGAGGTCGCGCGTGGTCTCGACGATCTTCCACTTAGACGCCGGTACCACCATGTCGTCCTTGCCGAACGAAATACCGGCCTTGAACGCGTGATAGAAGCCAAGCGCCATGATCCGGTCGCAGAAGATGACCGTCTCCTTCTGCCCGCAATGGCGATAGACCGTGTCGATCATCGACGAAATCTCGCGCTTGGTCATCAAGCGGTTGACGATGTCGAAGGGGATCTTGTGGCTCTTGGGCAGCACGTTGCCGAGCACGACGCGGCCGGGCGTGGTCTCGAACCGCTTCTTGAACGGCTTGCCCTTCTCGTCGATGCCTTCCCAGCGATACTGAATCTTGGTGTGCAGGGTGATCGCCTTCTCCGCCAAGGCGTGGTCGATGTCGGCCATGTCGCCGAAGATCTTACCCTCGCCGACCTCGCCCTCGCGCATGATCGAGAGGTAATAGAGACCGAGCACGATGTCCTGGCTCGGCACGATGATCGGCGAGCCGTTGGCCGGGTGCAGGATGTTGTTGGTCGACATCATCAGCACGCGCGCTTCCAACTGGGCTTCCAGCGACAACGGAACGTGCACCGCCATCTGGTCGCCGTCGAAGTCGGCGTTGAACGCGGCACACACCAGCGGGTGCAGCTGGATCGCCTTGCCCTCGATCAGCACCGGCTCGAAGGCCTGGATGCCGAGGCGGTGCAAGGTCGGCGCGCGGTTCAAGAGCACCGGATGCTCGCGGATCACCTCGTCGAGGATGTCCCAAACTTCAGGCTTTTCCTTCTCCACCAGCTTCTTGGCTTGCTTGACGGTGGTGGATAGGCCCTTGGCGTCGAGCCGCGAATAGATGAACGGCTTGAACAGCTCGAGCGCCATCTTCTTGGGCAGTCCGCACTGGTGCAGCTTGAGCTCGGGGCCGACCACGATCACCGAGCGGCCGGAATAATCGACGCGCTTTCCGAGCAAGTTCTGCCGGAAGCGGCCCTGCTTGCCCTTGAGCATGTCGGCAAGCGACTTCAGCGGGCGCTTGTTGGCGCCGGTGATGACGCGGCCGCGCCGCCCGTTGTCGAACAGCGCATCGACCGCTTCCTGCAGCATGCGCTTTTCGTTACGGATGATGATATCCGGCGCGCGCAGCTCGATCAGCCGCTTCAGGCGATTGTTGCGGTTGATGACGCGGCGATAGAGATCGTTGAGATCGGAGGTGGCAAAGCGGCCGCCGTCGAGCGGCACCAGCGGCCGCAGATCGGGCGGGATCACCGGCACCACAGTCAGGATCATCCATTCCGGCTTGTTGCCGGAGGCGAGGAACGCCTCGATCAGCTTGAGCCGCTTGGCGATCTTCTTCTTCTTGATTTCGCTTTCAGTCTCGACCAGCTCGGCACGCAATTCGCCCTGCATCTTCTCGAGGTCGAGGCCTTTCAGCATCTCGCGGATCGCTTCCGCGCCGATGGTGGCGGTGAAGCTGTCGGCGCCGAATTCCTCCTGCGCCTTGAGATAGTCGTCCTCCGACAAAAGCTGGCGGTCCTTGAGCGGGGTCAAGCCCGGCTCAAGCACGACGTAATATTCGAAATAAAGGACGCGCTCGAGATCCTTCAGCGTCATGTCGAGCAGCAGACCGATGCGGCTCGGCAGCGACTTCAGGAACCAGATATGCGCGACCGGCGCCGCGAGCTCGATATGGCCCATGCGCTCGCGCCGCACGCGGGAAAGCGTCACCTCGACCGAGCACTTCTCACAGATGATGCCCTTGTACTTCATGCGCTTGTACTTGCCGCATAAGCACTCGTAGTCCTTGATCGGCCCGAAGATGCGCGCGCAGAACAGGCCGTCGCGCTCGGGCTTGAAGGTACGGTAGTTGATGGTCTCCGGCTTCTTGATCTCGCCGTACGACCACGACAGAATCTTCTCCGGGCTCGCGATCGAAATCCGGATCTGGTCGAAGACCTGAGCCGGGGCCTGCGGGCTGAAGAGATTCATAATTTCTTGGTTCATCGCATTCTCCGCTTGCCGACCGTTGTCGGCCGCTGTCGTATTTCTCTGCCTGTTCGGACCGCCCGGCGGCCCGACCTCCCCCGCTCAGCGGGGGAGGTCAATTGCGTTATTCGGCCGCTTCCGCCGTCTCGCCGCCATGGCCCTGCCGCTGCTGCTTGGAATTATGCAGATCGACATTGAGGCCGAGCGAACGCATCTCCTTGACCAGCACGTTGAAGCTTTCCGGAATGCCCGCCTCGAACGTGTCGTCGCCACGCACGATCGCCTCGTACACTTTGGTACGGCCGGCGACGTCGTCCGACTTCACGGTGAGCATTTCCTGCAAGGTGTAGGCGGCGCCATAGGCTTCGAGCGCCCACACTTCCATTTCGCCGAAGCGCTGGCCGCCGAACTGCGCCTTGCCGCCGAGCGGCTGCTGGGTGACCAGCGAGTACGGGCCGATCGAGCGGGCGTGGATCTTGTCGTCCACCAGGTGGTGCAGTTTCAGCATGTAGATGTAGCCGACCGTGACCTTGCGATCGAACACCTCGCCGGTGCGGCCATCGAAGACATTGACTTGACCGGAATGGTCGAGGCCGGCGAGGTCTAGCATCTTCTCGATATCGGCCTCCTTGGCGCCGTCGAACACCGGCGTCGCAATCGGCACGCCGTGGCGCAGATTTCCGCCGAGCTCGACCAGCTCGTCCTCGTTCAACGACTTGATGGTGGCGTCGTCGCCGTAGACCTTCTTGAGCATGTCCTTGAGCGGACGCACGTCCTTCTTGTTGTTATAGGCCTCGACCGCCTCGCCGATCTTGAGCCCCAGGCCGGCGCAAGCCCAGCCGAGATGGGTCTCCAGAATCTGGCCGACGTTCATCCGGCTCGGCACGCCGAGCGGATTGAGCACGATGTCGACCTGCGTGCCGTCCTCGAGGAACGGCATGTCCTCGACCGGCACGATCTTCGACACCACGCCCTTGTTGCCGTGGCGGCCGGCCATCTTGTCGCCGGGCTGGATCTTGCGCTTCACCGCGACGAAGACCTTGACCATCTTCATCACGCCAGGCGGCAATTCGTCACCGCGCTGCAGCTTCTCGACCTTGTCGAGGAAGCGCTGTTCCAAGAGCTTCTTCGACTCGTCGTACTGCTTGCGGATCGCCTCAATCTCGGCCATCAGCTTGTCGTTGGGCGAAGCGAACTGCCACCACTGCGAGCGCGGGTATTCGTCGAGCACCGCGCGGGTGATCTTTGAGTCCTTCTTGAAGCCCTTGGGACCGGCGATGCCCTGGCGGCCTTCCAGCAGTTCGGCCAGGCGACCGTAGACGTTGCGATCGAGGATCGCCTGCTCGTCGTCGCGGTCCTTGGCGAGCCGCTCGATCTCTTCACGCTCGATGGCGAGCGCGCGCTCGTCCTTCTCGACGCCGTGGCGGTTGAACACGCGCACTTCGACGACGGTGCCCTGCACGCCCGGCGGCACCCTGAGCGAGGTGTCGCGCACGTCCGATGCCTTCTCGCCGAAGATCGCGCGCAGCAGCTTTTCTTCCGGCGTCATCGGGCTTTCGCCCTTGGGCGTGATCTTGCCGACCAGGATATCGCCGGCGTGGACCTCGGCGCCAATATAGACGATGCCCGCTTCGTCGAGATTTTTGAGCGCCTCTTCCGAGACGTTCGGGATATCGCGGGTGATTTCCTCGGGGCCGAGCTTGGTGTCGCGCGCCATCACCTCGAATTCCTCGATGTGAATGGAGGTGAACACGTCGTCCTTCACGATCCGCTCGGAGAGCAGGATCGAGTCCTCGAAGTTGTAGCCGTTCCACGGCATGAACGCGACCAGCACGTTGCGGCCGAGCGCAAGCTCGCCGAGATCGGTCGAGGGACCGTCGGCGATGATATCGCCCTTCTCGACGTGATCGCCCACTTTCACCAGCGGACGCTGGTTGATGCAGGTGTTTTGGTTCGAGCGCTGGTATTTCATCAGCCGGTAGATATCGACGCCCGGCTTGGTCGGGTCAGTTTCGCCGGTAGCGCGCACCACCATACGGGTGGCGTCGACCTGATCGACAATGCCGGTGCGGCGGGCCGAGATCGAAGCGCCCGAGTCGCGGGCGACCACGCCTTCCATGCCGGTGCCCACATATGGCGCTTCCGAACGAACCAGCGGCACCGCCTGGCGCTGCATGTTGGAGCCCATGAGCGCGCGGTTGGCGTCGTCGTTTTCCAGGAACGGGATCAGCGCGGCGGCGACCGAAACCAATTGCTTCGGCGACACGTCCATGAAGTCGACCTTGTCGCGCGGAACCAGATGCACGTCGCCGGCTTGGCGGCAGACAATCAAGTCCTCGGTAAAGCGGCCGCGGTTATCGAGCGTGGCGTTGGCTTGCGCGACCGAATAGCGGCTTTCCTCCATCGCCGAGAGATAGGTGACCTCGTCGGTGACGCGGCCGTCCTTCACCTTGCGATAAGGTGTCTCCACGAAGCCGTATTTGTTCACCCGCGCATAGGTGGCGAGCGAATTGATCAAACCGATGTTCGGGCCTTCCGGCGTTTCGATCGGGCAGATGCGGCCGTAATGGGTCGGGTGCACGTCACGCACCTCGAAGCCCGCCCTTTCACGCGTGAGACCGCCCGGGCCGAGCGCCGACAGGCGCCGCTTGTGGGTGATCTCCGACAGCGGATTGGTCTGGTCCATGAACTGCGAGAGCTGCGAGGAGCCGAAGAACTCGCGCACCGCGGCAGCCGCCGGCTTGGCGTTGATCAAGTCCTGCGGCATGACGGTATCGATATCGACCGAGCTCATGCGCTCCTTGATCGCGCGCTCCATGCGCAGCAGACCGATGCGGTACTGGTTCTCCATCAACTCGCCGACCGAGCGCACCCGGCGATTGCCGAGATTGTCGATGTCGTCGATCTCGCCCTTGCCGTCGCGCAGATCGACCAGCGTCTTGATGACCGCAAGGATGTCGTCCTTGCGCAACACGCGATGCGTATCGGGCGCGTCGACGTCGAGGCGCATGTTCATCTTCACGCGGCCGACCGCTGACAGGTCGTAACGGTCGCTGTCGAAGAACAACGAGCGGAACATCGCTTCGGCCGTCTCTACCGTCGGCGGCTCGCCCGGGCGCATGACCCGGTAGATGTCGAACAGCGCGTCCTCGCGCGTCATGTTCTTGTCGGCGCTGAGCGTGTTGCGGATATAGGCGCCGACATTGACGTGATCGATGTCGAGCAGCGGCAGTTCCTTGTAGCCGGCATCGATCAGAACCTTGAGGTTCTTTTCGGTGATCTCTTCGCCGGCCTCGGTGAAGATTTCGCCGGTGCGGCCGTTAACGAGGTCCTCGGCGAGGTAATGGCCGATTAATTCGTCGTCGGTCATGCGCAGGGCCTTCAGGCCCTTCTCACTGAGCTGGCGGGCCTGGCGCACGGTCAGCTTCTTGCCGGCCTCGACCACCACGCGGCCGGTATCGGCGTCGACCAGGTCGTTGACCGCCTTGTAACCCTTCAAGCGGTTGGCATCGAAGGGCACACGCCAGCCGTCCTTGGCGCGCTTGTAGATGACGTGCTTGTAGAAGGTGGCGAGGATTTGCTCGCTGTCGAGCCCGAGCGCATAGAGCAGCGACGTCACCGGAATCTTGCGGCGGCGGTCGATGCGCGCATAGACGATATCTTTCGCGTCGAACTCGATGTCGAGCCAGGAGCCGCGATAGGGAATGATGCGGGCGGCGAACAACAGCTTGCCCGAGGAATGGGTCTTGCCCTTGTCGTGATCGAAGAACACGCCGGGCGAGCGGTGCATCTGGGAAACGATGACCCGCTCGGTGCCGTTGACGATGAAGGTGCCGTTGTTGGTCATGAGCGGAATGTCGCCCATGTAGACATCCTGCTCCTTGATGTCCTTGACCGAACGCGCAGCCGTCTCCTCGTCGATATCGAACACGATCAGCCGCAGCGTCACTTTAAGCGGCGCGGCATAGGTCATGCCGCGCTGGCGGCACTCGTCGACGTCGTATTTCGGCGGCTCGAATTCGTATTTGACGAATTCAAGCTGCGAGGAGTTGGAGAAGTCGGAAATCGGGAACACCGACTTGAAGACGGCCTGCAGTCCCTCGTCGGGACGCCCGCCCGCCGGCTCTTTGACCAGCAGGAATTGGTCGTAAGACGCCTTCTGAACCTCGATGAGGTTCGGCATCTCCGCCACTTCCCTGATTGTTCCGAAAAACTTCCTTACGCGCTTGCGACCGGTAAACGTCTGCGCCATCTTTTCTATTCTCTCTCGATTCGTATTAGGCGGGCAGCGCTGGGCGCCTCTCCGGACGGCCGCAATCCATCGCGACCATCCGGACAGGCGTCGGGGCTGTCCGTTTCTATGTGATTCGGGGTCTGCCCGAACCGCCGCACGCTTTGAACTTCATCGTGAGCAGACTTTGCCGTTCACGACCGCCTCTCGCGGGGCCCGGAACGCACCGGCCACCGCGCCGCCAATCGTCTAATTCGTCTTCCCTGAGCCCGGTTTTTCCCGGGTTACCGTCTCATACCCTATTTGGGGAACCGGACGCCGCCCGGCCACCCCTCTCAAATCACTTCCGGACGCGGCCCTGCGCCGCCTCCGGAACCGGCATTCGGCCCCGGACCGCCCTTAGGCGGCCCGGGAACCGGAAATTGCCGCTCGCGATCCCCGGGTCTCGCTCGGCTGCGCCTCGCTTGCTCGGGGATTTCGCTTAAGTAAGCGTTGCTTACTTAAGCTCAACCTTGGCGCCGGCCTTCTCAAGCTGCGCCTTGACCTTCTCGGCCTCTTCCTTGTTGACGCCTTCCTTGACCGCCTTGGGGGCGCCCTCGACCAGATCCTTGGCCTCCTTGAGGCCGAGGCCGGTGAGCGCGCGCACTTCCTTAATGACCTCGATCTTCTTGTCGCCGGCGGCGGCGAGGACCACATCGAACTCGGTCTTCTCCTCGGCGGGCGCGGCGCCGGCAGCCGCCGGACCGGCCGCCACCGCAACCGCGGCGGCGGCGGAAACGCCCCACTTCTCTTCCAGCATCTTCGCCAGATCCGCCGCTTCCAGGACGGTCAGGGTCGACAATTCGTCGACGATCTTCTGCAGGTCAGCCATTGTTCAGTTCCTATCGGTTCGAACCAGTCAGATTGCTTGTCGCTTGAGCCATCAGGCCGCGGCACTCTTGGAGGCGTAGGCCTGGACCACGCGCGCGACCTTGGCCGCGGGGGCGTTGGCGAGCTGGGCGATCTTGGTCGCCGGAGCCTGGATCAGGCCGACGATCTTGGCGCGCAACTCATCCAGCGACGGCAGCGAGGCGAGCGCCTTGACGCCGTTGAGGTCCAGAGCGGTCTTGCCCATCGAACCGCCGAGAATGACGAACGCTTCGTTCGTCTTGGCGAAATCGACGGCCACCTTCGGCGCCGCGACCGGATCGCCCGAATAGGCGAGCACGGTCGGCCCCTTCAGCAGGGGCGCGATGACGGCAGCGTCGGTATCCTTGAGCGCGAGCTTGGCGAGACGGTTCTTCGCGACCTTCACGCGTGCGCCCGCCTGCTTCATCTGCCTGCGCAGAGTCTGCATTTGGCTGACGCTGAGGCCGGAATAGTGAGCCACCACCACGACGTTGGAGGTCTGGAAGACCCCACTCAGTTCGGTGATGGACTCCTGCTTCGCCGCTCGATCCACTGCAAGCTCTTTCCGGTTTTGACGGCTCGCTTAACTTTTTTGCGCTGAAGCCGCCGGGTTGCACCCTGCCATCCCGCCGACAAGCTCCACGCGAAGCAAACCGGGCAGGACGACGTTTCGAAAAGCCTGCCCCCCAACTACGGCTTGAAGCCGCCATCGGGTCTCCGAGGTTCGAACCAAACCGGCGCGCCGTCTTCGGACGCGCAAACTCGGGTCGTGTCCCCGTCTATGCTGGCCCCTTTCAGGATTAAGCTTTGGCGTTCGCCGCAGCGCCGGCAGTCTCGGACAGGTCGGCTGGTCCTCAATCTTCCTTGCGGAAAATGCCGGACCAACCTTGCGCGTCCCGCGAAACAACAATGTCGGCTTCCCTCCCTTTCAGATGTCCCGCCGGGATGCCCAAAAGGAATAGATTCCGATCACCATTGGTTTGTAGAGACGCGCAAAGGCGTGCCGACAAGCTGGGCCGGCACGCCCGATGCGCATCATTTAGACCCTCGCAGTCCGTTTGCCAAGCCCTTTCCACGGAAATCCCTGTGAAAAAGGCGCGCTAGTGGGTCGCAGCGCCACCAAACAGGCTGGGGATATCAACCTTCACCCCCGGGCCCATGGTCGAGGAGACCGCCACCCGGTTGATGTAGTGGCCCTTGGCCCCCGGGGGCTTGGCCTTCTGCACGGCATCCGCAAAAGCCTTGATGTTCTCCACCAGCTTATCCTCGGAAAACGAGGCCTTGCCGACGCCGGCTTGGACGATACCAGCCTTCTCCACGCGGAACTCGACCGCCCCGCCTTTGGCGGCCTTGACCGCGCCGGCAACGTCCATGGAGACGGTACCGACCTTCGGATTGGGCATCATGCCGCGGGGCCCGAGCACCTTACCCAGCCGTCCGACCAGCGGCATCATGTCGGGGGTGGCGATGCAGCGGTCGAAGTCTATATTGCCGCCCTGCACTTTCTCGACCAGATCCTCCGCGCCGACCACATCGGCGCCGGCGGCCTTGGCCTCGTCGGCCTTGGCGCCGCGGGCGAAGACGCCGACGCGCACGGAGCGGCCGGAGCCGTTGGGCAGGTTGACCACGCCACGCACCATCTGATCGGCGTGCTTGGGATCGACACCGAGATTCATCGCGATCTCGATGGTCTCGTCGAATTTCGACTTGGCGCGCTCCTTCACCAGCTTGATCGCTTCCGCCAGCGGATAGGATTTGTCGCGGTCGATGCCCTCGCGGGCGGTTTTCAATCGTTTTCCGGTTGCCATGGCCGTCACTCCACCGCGATGCCCATCGAGCGCGCGGAGCCCTCGACCATCTTCATGGCCGCTTCGATCGAGTCACAGTTCAAGTCCTTCATCTTCTGCTCGGCGATCTCGCGCACCTGCGCCTTGCTCACCGAACCGGCCGGCTCGCGGCCCGGCGTCTTGGAGGCGCTTTCGAGCTTGGCCGCCTTCTTGAGGAAGTAGGACACCGGCGGCGTCTTCATCTCGAAGGTGAAGGAGCGGTCCTGATAGGTCGTGATAATGACCGGGATGGGCACGCCCTTCTCCATCTTCTGGGTCTGCGCGTTGAACGCCTTGCAGAACTCCATGATGTTGAGGCCGCGCTGGCCCAGCGCCGGCCCGATCGGCGGCGAGGGGTTGGCGGCGCCGGCCGGCACCTGCAATTTGAGGAATCCAGTGACTTTCTTCGCCATCGCTTTACTCCGTTAGTGGTGCGGATCTTGACGGTTGGCGGCCGCCTCACCTCCCACGCCTTCTGCACTATGTGCATGGCCGGGCTCATCCCGGCCATGGTCGAAAATACTATAGCTTCTCCACTTGCGTGAATTCCAATTCGACCGGCGTCGCGCGGCCGAAGATCGAGACCGCGACCTTCACGCGCGAGCGCGCTTCGTCGACTTCCTCGACTGTGCCGTTGAACGAGGCGAACGGACCGTCGGATACGCGCACCTGCTCGCCCACCTCGAACGACACCGAAGGTTTCGGCCGCTCGATACCCTCCTGCACCTGCTGCAGGATGCGGTCGGCTTCGGCGTCGGAGATCGGCATCGGCTTCTTATCGGTGCCGAGGAAGCCGGTGACCTTGGGCGTGTTCTTGATCAGGTGATAAACGTCGTCGGTCAGGTCCATCTTCACCAGCACGTAGCCGGGGAAGAACTTGCGTTCGGCCTCGACCTTGCGGCCGCGGCGCACCTCGGTGACCTTCTCCTTGGGCACCATGATCTCTTCGAAGTGGTCGCCTAAGCCCCGCTGCTTGGCCTGCTCGCGGATCGAGTCGGCGACCTTGTTCTCGAAATTCGAATAGGCGTGGACGATGTACCAGCGCTTGGGCCGGGTCGTCGTGGTGGCGGCGATGTCGCTCATCTATCTAGCCTTTAGCTTCCGATGCCGAGCACGAAGGTAACAGCAATACGGATGATTTGATCCGCGACCAGGAAGAACACCGAGGCGATCGCCACCATGACGAAAACCATGGCGGTGGTGACCATGGTTTCCTTGCGCGAAGGCCAGGTTACCTTGCGGGTTTCCTCCCGGACCTCCTGTAAAAACTTGAACGGAGACGTCGCCATCCAACTAAGTCCTGATTCCCTGGTCCCGATCCAACGTCATAACGTCATGTAGTGACGCGCGCCGGCTTTTGCTTGAGGCCGGGCGGCGGTCAAACGCCGGCTTTGCCCTGGCAGGAGTGGAGGGACTCGAACCCCCAACCCCCGGTTTTGGAGACCGGTGCTCTAGCCATTGAGCTACACTCCTCCGTAAAGCGGATGCGGCGAACCTAAAGGTCCGCCGCGTCGATGTCATGCATTATACAGAAGGCCAATGCAAGGCCGGCGAAGCCCGGTTTTTAACGGTTTCTGGCCCGGTCCGCCGCAGATCGGCCGAACGCGCAGCCCGCCAACCGCCGAAGCAGTTGCCCGGGCGCCCCACTCCGGGCGATTTCGGTTTCCGTAGATACCTCTTGTTACGGGCTTGCGCGGCGCAATGTCTTGTTCATCATGGCGACAATTTGCCGGCCCAATATGGACGACTGCCGCCTTTGAGTCAGCTATTCCCGGTGAAAAATGCGCTGGCCAGCACCGCCAACGGAAGGCCTCATGATGATTCGATTTGCTTTTTCTTATTGCCGGTCATCCGGGCGCGCCGTCGCGACGGCTTGCGTGGTTCTGCTTGCTCTCTGGGCCTGCGCCGACTTACGGCAGGTGCAAGCCGCCGCGGGTCCGTTTGCCGGCCTAAACGGCCGCTGGTCGGGCACCGGGATTATCCGCCAACAAGGTGGCAAGACCGAGCGCATCCGCTGCAACGCGAACTACCGATTACTGGGCAGCACCCAGCATGAGGTCGACATTCAACTCAGCTGCAGCAGCGACAGCTATCATTTCAATCTCGTCAGTCAGTTCCGTGCCGACGAAAGCAACCAGATTACCGGCCGCTGGACCGAGAGCAGCCGGAATATCGGCGGCACCGGAATCGGCTATGTACGCGGCAACCGCTTCCAAATACACATCGAGACTTCGGCCTTCGCCGCCACGTTGCATATGGTCACCCGCGGCAGCCGGCAATCCGTGACGATCGACTCGCAAGGGGGCGGCGAGATCGCGAATGTTTCACTCACGCTCCATCGGCATTGAATGCGTCACCGCCAAGCTGGCCGTGAGCGTCTAACTGGATCGCATTATGGAGAATCGCGCGCGCTATATGGTGATTGGCGGATTCACGCTGGCCTTCATCATCGCGGTGTTCGGCTTCGTCTATTGGCTGAAGAACACCAGCGGTCTAGGGCAGGCAACCTATCATGTCCGCTTTGAGCAGCCGGTTGTGGGGCTTACGGTCGGCTCGAGCGTGCTGTTCAACGGCATTCGGGTTGGCGCCATCACCGCGCTCACGCTTGACGCGCAGGATCCAAAGCGCCTCGCGGTATCGATTGCCGTTAATCCCGCGACTCCGATCCGCTCCGACACCCAGGTCGACGTAACTTACCAGGGCCTCACCGGGGCCCCCGCCATTTCGCTCAAGGGCGGCGCCGCGAGCGCTGGCCCGCTGACGGCACAAAACGGGCAGCCGCCGATGCTGGTGGCCGCTGAGGGCGTCGGACAGAACCTCACGGAGTCGGCACGCGCGACACTGCATAATATCGACGACTTGATAACCGACAACGCCAAGCCGCTGCACACGGCGATTACCGGCATCAGCACTTTCGCGGACATGCTCGGGCGCAACTCCAAGAAGATCGAGGGCATGATCGACGGTTTGGAGAAACTGACCGGCGGCGGCGAAAAAAAACCGGAGATGGTGTACGACTTGGCAGCCGCCACGGACTTTCCCGCGATCACGAAGACCATCAAGGAGCAGATGGTCGTACCGGACCCCGCGACCATCCTGATCTTCGATACGCAAAAGATTCTCATCCGCACGAGTGCCGGAACTTATTCGACCGTGGACGACGGCCGATGGGCCGACAACCTGCCGAAGCTGATGCAGGCCAGGATCGTGCAGAGCTTCGAGAACGCTCACCAGCTGAGCGCGGTGAGCCGGCCGCTCGATATGCTGGAAGGTGCTTATCGTCTCGAATTGGGTATTCGCAATTTCCAAATTTCGCCGGGGCCAACGCCGACTGCGGTTGTCGAATTCTCAGCCAGGCTCCTGGATGACAAGGGCAAGGTGGTCGGCGCCCGCATCTTCAATGATTCATCGCAGGCCAAGAGCACGCAGGCGGCCGATGCAGTCGCCGCACTCAACGAGGCGTTTGCCAAGGCCGCCAAGGCGCTCGTGGTCTGGACGGTGGGGCTGCTCTGAGGCGGCCGAGGGTTGGCTTGCCGAGCCGAAGCTCGCGGCTCCGGTCCGCCTTCGCCCTATCGGGCTTCGGCGCGACAGCCTTCACTCGCTTCGCGAGCGAAGGCTGGAGCGGGTGGAGGGAATCGAACCCTCGTCATCAGCTTGGAAGGCTGTTGCTCTACCATTGAGCTACACCCGCGTCAGGGAACAGATATCAGGCATCAGTAATCAAAAACTTGCTGTCCAGCCAGACGACCGATCCCTGATACCTATTCCCTGGAATGGTGGGAGAGGTAGGACTCGAACCTACGAAGGCGTAAGCCAGCGGATTTACAGTCCGCCCCCTTTGCCGCTCGGGACACTCTCCCCCAAAGCCGCTGCACCGTGTTGATCTCGAAAGACAAACGGACGCATGCGTCGGCTGATCGGGATTTGCGGGTTTATGGGCAGCCATCCCGCTCAAGTCAATGGAGGCTACCCCGCCCGCGGCAGATCGGTTAAGGCACGCTTCGATGGCACCACGACAACCCGCCCCCAGGGCCCGTTCCGGCGTCAAACCGGGCGCTACCCGCGAGCAGATCGAGCGCCGCCAGCGCTTCGAGCGCGCCCGGCGCGAGAGCTTGCGCGGCGCGGCCGACGCTCCCGTGGTGATGTATGGCTGGCACACGGTGACGGCGGCGCTGCGCAATCCGGCGCGGCGCGTGCGCAAGCTGCTCGCCACTGAGAACGCCGCGCGCCGATTGGCCGACGAAGACTTCATCGTCAGGCCGGAGGTGGTGCGACCGGGCGCAATCGCCGAGCGGCTGTTGCCCGATGCTGTGCATCAGGGCCTTTATCTCGAGACCGATGCCCTGCCCTCGCCCGCGATTGAGGATTTGCCGGCGCAGGGCGTGGTGCTGGTGCTCGACCAGATCACCGATCCGCACAATGTCGGGGCGATCTTCCGCTCGGCCGCGGCATTTGCGGCGACCGCCATCGTGACCACGCAGCGCCATAGCCCGGACGCGACCGGAGCGCTGGCCAAGGCCGCCTCCGGAGCGCTCGAACGGGTGCCACTGGTCAACGTGCAGAACCTGGCGCGCGCGCTCGCGGCGCTTAAAGCAAGCGGCTTTCTGGTGGTCGGGCTCGACAGCAGCGGCGAAGCCGATCTCGCCACGCTGGCGCTGCGCGAACCACTCGCGCTGGTGCTGGGAGCGGAGGGCAAGGGCTTGCGCCAGCTCACCAAGGAAACCTGCGATCACGTCGCGCGCATCGATCTGCCCGGCGAGATCAAGAGCCTGAACGTATCGAATGCGGCAGCGCTGTCGCTCTTTGTCGCCGGTCGAAATCTTTCACAGCGCTAGAAAGCGAAACGGCGAGCCATCAAGCCCGCCGCACGCGTCCCACGAACTCGACGAAATCTGAAAACTAGTAACGGTTGCAGCGGCAACGCTGGCTCGAGAGGAGCCACGCGCCGGGCTGGAACAGGCCGCGATGGGTCGGGCAATCTTCGACAATGGGGTAGCGCTCGATCACCCGCGGCGGATCGTAGACCACGCGGCGGCGTTCGATCACCCGCGGCGGCTCGTAGACCGCCCGGCGGCGTTCGATCACCCGCGGCGAATCGACAACGACGCGACGCGGCTCGATCACGGCCGGCCGATCCCGCACAATTTTTCTGCGGCTGGTGGTCTTGTGTTTGGCGTGGCTGCGTCTTTGCAGTTCCTCGATCAGCGCGCGTTGGCTTTCGCGATGCGGCGGGCGCCGGGTCACATGCGTGTTGGGCGCGACCTTGACCGTGTGGGGCCGCTGCGGCTGCGCCTTATAAGTATGGGCGGGTGCCGGCCGCGGATCGGAACTGTACCGCTGCGCGTGCGCGGCCGTGGCCGGCGCCAGGCTGCAGGCGACGGCGGCGATGACGGCGAGATTGCGAGATTTGCTACTCATCATTGTTCTCGTTCGGCTTCACTGGTTTCTGATTCTCATGCGGCTTCACAAACTTTGAATGATTTTCCCGGCGCGGCGCGGGCGCTGTATCGAATGTTCGAAGCGCCGCGGGCGGCACGCCGTATATGAATGCGCCGTCGTTCGACCAGTAGCGCCAGTAAGTTTGCGCCTGCTTTGGCCGCCCGACGGCGTGCGTCTTGACGATTCTGTCTCGGCCGAAGGGGAAATAGTGGCGGTTGCGCCACGGCGGCAGCCAATAGGCGCGCACGACCACGCCGGGATCGTAGTCGTAAATGACGAGCGGCGTTGCGGGCTCGCCAATGACGGAATAATGAGTGACGTAATGGCCGCGATGGCTACCGCCGATACGAATGTCGGCGGCGCTGGCGACGCCGACGCTGAAAGCCAAAATCGCGATGGCAATGAGTGCGCGCATGCAACGCATCTCCGAACCGCAAAGAAATCCACATGCACTTTATACGAACGCTTTACGCGGCCGCCGCCAATCGCGAGGTAACATTAATCGCGAAGCCGCCGCAGACGCCTTGAAGTGGCCGAATTTCTTTGCATTATTGTCGGGCTGACCTGCACGCTCATTCACCGCCTCCGTCATTAAAGTTAATCGCCCCGTGCCGCGCCGCCGATCACCCGCAACCGCCGTTAAGCCTGCAGCGCCCGCGCGCGCCAATTTCCGCCGGCGCTATGACGAGCTCGAAGCGCACCGCGCCGCGCTGGTCGCCCGCCTCGGCGCACTCGGCGAAGCCTCGCGCCGCCATCCCGGCTACCGGCGCGCGCTTCGCCTGCTCAACGAGACCTTCCGCAAAGAGAAGCTAGCGCAGCGGCTGGCGGTGCTGCAGGCCGCCGCCTGGCTGATCGACGTGCTGGAGAAGGTCAACGCGATCACCTGAAAGTGCGGCGGCGCCCTGCTTGCGCGTCGGAGCGGCGCGGGCCGTCCACTGCCGCGCCGTCCCTGTTAGGGTCCGCTGAATGCGTTGCTGTGCGGTCACGCCCACAACGGCTTGTGGCAGCGCCGCGACGCTGATAGCTGTCAGCGCGCAAGCACCGGCGGGCCGGGTTAGCTCAGGGGTAGAGCAGCGGTTTTGTAAACCGTTGGTCGGGGGTTCAAATCCCTCACCCGGCACCGGAAAGCAGCGCTCCGGGACATGGGGAAAATAACGTCGGAGCCGGCCCCGGCGGGGCGTCCGGGACCTTGTGACGCAGTCGCGGACTGTGCAAGACTGTGCCGCTGTGTACTACCCCGGAGATCTAGCATGCCGCAGGGCACCGTGAAGTGGTTCAATCCGACCAAGGGCTACGGCTTCATCCAACCGCAAGAAGGCGGCAAGGATGTCTTCGTTCACATTTCGGCGGTTGAACGTGCCGGACTTAGCACACTGAACGAAGGACAAGTCGTTCAGTTCGAACTCGTCGAGAATCGCGGAAAGACTTCCGCGGAGAACCTCAAGGTCAAGTGACCGCGGCGCCCGCGCTTACTTTCGGCCTCTTTGTCTGACCTTGCTGCCGCCGAGCCGCGCAAGCACGGCGGTTGTCGCTCGCCGATCAGCGCGGCGAAGCTCTAACGTGTGAGGCGCTCGAGCTCCGGAAACGGCGCGTAGGCGGCGTCCTTGCAATAGGGCTGCCCCTGCTTGCCGTCGAGGAAGCGGTCGAGCTTGCCCGCAACATAAACCGCGGCACCCTCCTTCGCGCCGGCATACTTGCCGTCGCTTTGGCGCGCGTTGTAGCGCACGCAGGCGACATAGCGTTCGCCCGGGCCGACGGTCTTGAGTTGCGGCTGCGAGACGCTCGCTGCGCGGATGTGGGTCGGATCGTTGAGATAGGTGCGCAGGAACGCCAGAATGTCCTGCTTGTAGGCGCGCGGATTGACGTTCTGCGCGTCCCAGCGCGCCCGCAGCTCTGCCTGGCTCGGCCCGGTATCGGTCGAGCAGCCGCCGACCGCGAGCAACGCCAGTAACAGCAATAACCGCATCCCCCTACTCCGCATCCTCAGGCAGTCTCCCCTGGCCCGCGATCATAGCGGCTGGCGCCGGTTCGGCCAGATGTCGCCGCATAAAGAACGCGGTGAATAGCCGCGCGGGGCGCGGTGTTGCATTATCGGAGGCGACGGCCGAACAATCGCCTGGCGGAGAAAAATCATGTCAGCCCTGTCGCGCCGCTCGTTCCTGACCTCGAGCGTATTAATGGCCGGCGCGGCCGCGTTGCCCCGGCAAGCGTCCGCCGCGGCACCCTTGGCGCGGACCCAAGGCCCCGGCGCCTATCGCACCAAGCTCGGCGACTATCAGCTCACTGCGCTTTATGACGGCACCTGGTACCTGCCGATCGACGACAAGTTCATGCGCAACGCCAGCGGCGCCGAGGTCAACGCGGCGTTGGCCGCGGCTTTTCTGCCGCCGCGCGTGCTGCCGGTCACCTTTACCGCGCTGCTGGTCAATACCGGGTCCAGGCTCGTCTTGATCGACACCGGCACCGCCGGGCAGATCGCCGACACCGCCGGCGTCCTGCTCGACAATCTCAAGGCGGCCGGCGTTGCGCCGAGCGCCATCGACACCATCGTCATCTCGCATTTCCATCCCGACCACATCGACGGCATCAAGACCAAGGACGGCGCCAAGGTCTTTCCCAACGCGGAGATCCTGGTGCCGGAGCCGGAATGGACGTTCTGGATGGACGACGCCAATATGGGCCGCTACCGCGGCGCGGTGCATAAATATTTCCTAAATGCGCGGCGCATCTTCAGCGACATCGCCGGCGAGGTGCATCGCTTCAAGCCGGGCGCCGAAGTAGCGCCCGGCATCATCTCGCTGCCCGCCTATGGTCACACCCCTGGCCACACCGCCTTCTCGGTCCATTCCGGCAAAGAGTCGTTGCTGGTCATGAGCGACACCGTGCGCAATCCCTATCTGTTCGTGCGCCATCCCGACTGGCAGCCGATCTTCGACATGGACGGGCCGGTTGCCTCGAAAGCGCGCCGCGCCATGCTCGCGCGCGCGGCTGCCGACCGCATGCTGGTCGAGGCCTATCACTTCCCGTTCCCGGCCTGCGGCCACATCGTCAAGAACGGCGCGGGCTTCGAGCTCGAGCCGGTGATGTGGGCGCCGCTCTAGCGCATGATCCCGAAAAGCATGTCCTCGACCCCGATCGGGGATGGCAACCGGTTTTCGGAAAAGATCATGCGTCACAAAAAAGTTAAGGCAAATTGAACCCCAGCCGCGCCATGAAGGTGCGACCCGGCTGTGGATAGGCGTTGAAGCGGCCGATGGTGGCGAGGCTGGCGATGCCGTAGTCGTAAAACAGCGCGTCGAACACGTTCTGCACGCTGAACGACCAGAACAGGTTTTTCATCTCGCCGCCGATGCGCATGTCGACCACGGTGTGGGCCGGAATCAGCGGCTGCACATTGGCGGAATCGTTATCGAGCCGGCGCGGCCCGATGTAACGCACGATGGCGTCGTAGACGACATACTTGTCCCAGATATTCCAGGACACGCCGGCATTGCCGCTCCAGCGCGAGATCAATGGAATGTCGTGGCCGGCGAACGGGCCTTCGCGGAACTGGGCGCGCGTATAGGTCACCTCGCCGGTGAGCGAGACCGCATCGTTCAGCCGCAGCCTGGCAGTGGTCTCCACGCCCCAATGGCGGGTCGGATCGAGATTGATATTGGTGCCGGTCGCCGGGCTGTAGAATATTTCGTCGTTGAGCTCCATGTCGTAGACGCTCGATTGCAGGTCGAGGGGGCCGAGATGCAGGCGCGCGCCGCCTTCGATCTCGCGTGAGGTCTGCGTGCGCAGGTCGAAATTGGTCGGCGTCGGGGTCGGGAAATTGAACGCCACCGCCTGTCCGATGCGCTCGTCGGCATTGGGCACGCGGAAGCTGCGCGCCACGTGGCCGAACAGCGCGAACATCGAATTGAAGCGATGCTCGATGCCGAATTGGGCGGCGTATTGCCATTCCTTGCGGTCGAGCGGCATTCCTTGCGCGTCGCCGAAACCGAACGGCGCGGTCGGGTCGTAGCTGTCGCGCGCCGACAACGTGTTGCGCTGATAGCGCCCGCCGGCGGTGATGTCAGTGTCGGGAGTTACGGCCAGCGTGCCGTTGGCGTAGAAACCGGCGGTGTCCTGCTTGATGTCGTAAGTGTGGTAGGGCGGCGACATCAGATCCTTGGCGCGGTGTGAGAGATAAGCGGTGTGGTAATAATCGAAGCCGGTGAGGATTTTCACCGGTATGCCGAACATATCGCGGTCGATCTTCAGCCGCGGCGTCGCCGACGTGGTGGTCAGCTTGGTGTCGACGCCATTATACGGCGAGCCCATGAAGAACAGCTCGGCTTGCTGGTCCTTGCGCCGCAGGCTGCCGTCCACGATCAATTCGAAGCCCGGCGCCAGCATGCGGGTGACGCCGAGCGTGTAATTCTGGCCCTGCTTGTTGGCGTAATCGTTGGGCGTGGCGGCACCGCGCCGGTCGGTAACGAGCTGATTGATGCCGGCGGTATAGTCCACCAGCCGGCCGCCCGGCAGCCCGAGCTTCTGGTCGTCGATGCCGACGTTGAAATAGGCGCTGCCTTCATCGCCGGTGTAGCGCAGGTCGCCGTTGAGCCCGCGCTGGCGCAACTTGCTGTTCACCCGGTAGCCGTCGGTGCGCAGCGCGATGCCGGACAACGCCGCCGAGAATGGCCCGGACGAGCCGCTCGCCGCGGCGCGCGCCTCCTTGTCCTGGAAGGAGCCGAAGCCGCCTTCGACGCGCGCGTTGGGCGCTGAGCCGACGCCGTTTTTGGTGACGATGTTGATAACGCCGCCGACCGCGCCGTCGCCGTAGAGCACGGCGCCGCTGTTGCCGCGCATGATCTCGATGTGGTCGATGCTGTTGATCGGGATCGACGAGAAGTCGAAGCCTTGCAGATCGAAATCGTTGAAGCGCCGGCCGTTTACCAGCACCAGCACGTTCGACGGCGCGCTGGCGCCGAAGCCGCGCAGATCCACTACATCGCGCGCGCCGTTGACGCCGGCGCCGATGTGCTGAATCTGGATGCCGGCCTGCGTGGACAGCAGTTGTGGCAGCGCCTGCGTCGGCAAACGACGGATATCCTCTGCCGTGATGATGGAGGTCGACGTGCCGACGACGCCGGCGCCGAGCCGGCTGACGGACACATTGATCGTCGGCAGAATCAGCGTGGTGCTCTGCGCGCGCGCCTCATGCAGCATCAATACGCTCAACGCCAAAGCGGCGCCGGCAAGCCTTTGTGCAACTCCCATGACACAACGTTCCTTCGTTTGCGCACGGCCAAAGGCTGCGCGCATCGGGTGAAACCAAGCCCGAGGCGAAGGGCAGATGACGGCACGCAACAACGCTTAGACTTGCGCACCGAATGTCGTGAAAGAGAAAGACTGGTCTTTCACGGCCTTCGCACCGGCATTGACGTCACCGCTGCGAAAGACCGCTCCGTATGGACGCCCCGTCCACCGGTTGGGTGACCGCGCTGGCAGGTCTCCTGGCTCGCGGGTCGTTGCCTTTATCCGGCCTTCCCAGTTTCCCAGTGGCCGTTTTGGACTTAAGGCTCGCCGCTTACAGTTGCGGGGGCAGCCACGGATGGCCGCAAAGACTTTTCACAAAGCCTTGCGATTTCCGTGTTCCCTCTTTCGTCCCCGGATTTCGCCCGGGGAACCAGCACGCTGAAATGTTCCCCCGGTCGTAACCCCAAGTCAAGCACCGTCGCCGCCGGCCCGAAAAAACAGGCCCGCGCTGGGCAAAATTTTTTCGAGGCCACCCGGACTAGGCGCCGCTCACGAAGTGTTTTTTCCGTACGCCCACGTTTCGGCGTATCGTAAACGCAGTCCCCTATAGGAAAGGCCCCGCCATGACCCTGACCCTCGTGCTCCGCCGCATCGGTTTGCTGGCCGCCGCCGCGCTGCTCGTGACGGCCGTCGGTATGAAGCCGCTGCATGCCATGGGCACCGACACCCCAGCGGAACCCACCGACGACGGCAGCAAGAAGAAAAAGAAAAAGAAGGACAGCAACGTCATCGAGCAGCAGCAGCAGAAGCAAGCCTACGAAAAATTCCTGCAAGACTACCGCTCGGCGCGGCTGGTGATTCTCGCCGGCAACTACCGCGGCGGCATCGCCGCCATGCACGCGCTCGGTCACGACGACAACGCCGACGTCGCCAATTATATCGGCTACGCCTATCGCAGGATGGGCGACTACCAGGATTCCAAGGTCTGGTACGAGAAGGCGCTCGCCGCCGACCCCAATCACGTGCGCACCTGGTCCTATTACGGCATGTGGCAGATGGAGCAGGGCAACCGGCTGAAAGCGCTCGACGATCTACAGAAGGTGAAGCTGATCTGCGGCAACACCGACTGCGAGGCCTACCGCCAGCTCAAGGACGTGATCGACGGCAAGGCGACGTACTGAGCTCAGTCGCGATACATATGGTAGTTGCGTCATCGCCGGGCTTGTCCCGGCGATCTCGCTTAGGGAGGCTTAGCCTTGCCACGACAATCGGGATGGCCGGGACAAGGTTGGCCATGACCGTTCATTGAGTGTCGGCGCCTTTGGCCTCTTCCAATATCCACCGATAATAGTCCGCATCGACGCTTTCCACTGGCAGCACCATGATCGCCGGCGTGGTGTATGCGTGCAGCTCTTTCACCGCCTGGCGCACGCCTTCCGCGAGTGCGGCGCGGGTCTTGACCAGCATCACCACTTCCTCGGCCCGCTCGATCTTCCCCTCCCACCAGTAGTGCGAGATCATCCCCGGCAGGATATTGACGCAGGCGGCAAGGCGTTTTTCCACGATCGCGCGTCCGGCCTTCTCCGCCTCGACAATCGAGGTCCAAGTCGTATAGACGAGCACGGCGCGTTCCATTCTCAGGCCCCTTTCATGAGCCGCCCGGCCAATCGTTTCCAGCACATCGCCTTCGTTGCGGCCTCGACGCCGGAGGCACGCGAGGCCTGTACCAAGCTGGAAAAGCGTTACGGCAATGTCGATCCCGCCTCCGCCGAGGTGATCGTGGCGCTCGGCGGCGACGGGCTGATGCTGCAAACCCTGCACAAGTTCATGAATTCCGGCAAGCCGATCTACGGCATGCACCGCGGCACCGTCGGCTTCCTGATGAATGAATTTTCCGCCGAGAGCCTCGCCGAGCGGCTCACCGCCGCGCAGATCACCGTCATCCACCCGCTAGTGATGAAAACGCGCGACGCAGATGGCCGCACGCAAGAGCACCGCGCCATCAACGAAGTGTCGCTGTTCCGCCAGAAAGCGCAGGCGGCCCACCTGCGCATCCTGATCGACGGCAAGGAGCGGCTCGCTTATCTGATCGCCGACGGGGTGCTGGTGTCGACGCCGGCCGGCTCCACCGCCTATAACCTGTCGGTGCAAGGGCCGATCATCCCGATCAACGCCCCCATGCTGGCGCTCACGCCGATCAGCCCGTTCCGGCCGCGGCGCTGGCGCGGCGCGCTGCTACCCGACAAGGCGAAGGTCACCATCGAAGTGCTGGAGGCCGAGAAGCGGCCGGTGGCCGCGGTCGCCGACAGCGACGAAGTACGCTCGGTTCACGCAGTCGACGTCAGCATGGATCATGGCGTGTCGATCAACATGCTGTTCGATCCCGGCCACAATCTCGACGAGCGAATCTTGCGCGAGCAGTTCGGGTTCTAATGCATGAGTGCGAAGTTCGATTTTTCCGTCAACGGCAAAGCCGTCAGCGTTTCGCCCGCCAGCGAAGAAACACCCCTGCTCGCGATTCTGCGCGGCGTGCTCGGCCTAATGGGCACCCGCTTCGGCTGCGGGCTGGAGCAATGCGGCTGCTGCATGGTGCTGATCGATGGCAGCCCGGAGAAATCCTGCGCCAAGCCGGTGTGGAGCGTGGCGGGGAAAAAGATCACCACCGTGGAGGGCCTAGGGACCGCAGAACGCCCGCACCCGCTGCAGCAGGCCTTTCTCGACGAGCAGGCCGGCCAATGCGGCTATTGCCTTTCCGGTATTATAATTACGGCGAAGGCGCTGATCGACCGCAATCCGCAGCCGACGCGCGCCGAAATCGCCGAAGCGCTCGACGGCAATATTTGCCGCTGCGGTTCGCATAACCGCATCTTGCGCGCGGTGGCAAAGGCTGCAGCGGCGATGCGGGAGCCAAGCCGATGAACGCGCCCGTGCTGCCCGGCCCGCTCAACGACAATCCGAGCCTCGCGCGCTGGGTCTCGTTCCCGTCGCAGGGCAAGGTTACGGTCTGCACCGGCCGCGTCGAGTTCGGGCAAGGCGTGCTCACCGCTATGGCGCAGATCGCGGCCGAAGAGCTCGACGTCGCGATGGAGCGCATCGCTGTGAGTTCGGGCGACACCGAGCTCACGCCCAACGAGGGTTACACCGCCGGCAGCATGTCGATGCAGGCGGGCGGCGTAGCGCTGCGGCAGGCCTGCGCGGAGGTGCGTAGCGCTTTCCTGGCGCAGGCCGCCAAAGTGCTCGGCTGCAAGGCAAGCGAGCTTTCCATTCGCGATGGCAGCGTGCTTCGCAACGGCGCCTCGACCGGGCAGGACTACTGGACGCTCAACGGCGCGGTGGATCTCACCGTCAAGGCGAGCGGCCTGGCGCCGCGTAAACCGGTCGCCGACTTCAAGACCATCGGCACAAGCCGCGCCCGGCTCGATCTGCCGGGCAAGATCTTCGGCACCCCCTCGTTCATCCAC
>Ga0307417_10000120_pt1 | contig 32810 bp, 25 predicted proteins | sample SalMarWE160210MG_2_FD_202514 | JGI IMG/M metagenome (GOLD analysis project Ga0307417, IMG submission 202514) | Salt marsh sediment microbial communities from the Plum Island Ecosystem LTER, Massachusetts, United States - WE1602-10 | ecosystem: Environmental > Aquatic > Marine > Intertidal zone... | reverse complement strand
AGGATCAAGTTCGCTCACCTTCGTGTACTGCCTGACGGCCTCCGGAAAATCCTTCCTCTGCACATAAAGAAAGCCCAGCTTCGCATGCGCCTTGACACTGGCCGGATTCAGATCCACTGCTTTCAGGAGCAACCGTTCCATCATTTCGGGGTCCGTCTTGGCCACAGAATCCGCCTCTGCGAGCAGGGCCTTTTCATAGCCGGCTGAGGCCTTCTCCTTCAGGGCGGGATTCTCAGTCAGAGCAACCTCAAAAAGGGCGACAGCATCACCGTACCGTTTCTCGTCCAGCGCTCCCTTTGCTTCCGCAAGCTTGGCAGCGCCTTTTTCTTCCTCCGGGGCCTGTTCGGAGGTCGATGCCTCCTTTTCGGCGCTTTCTCCTGTTGCAGGTTTCGCCGCCTCTTCCGGCTTGTTTTCGGAGGCGGGTGCTTGCGTCCCGGTAGCCTGAGTCGCCTGTTCCGCCGGGGTCTGCTTCTCCGCCACGACCGCCTTTGGGGATTCCGCGGATTGCTTCGCAGGTTTTTCTCCGGGCCAAAAAATGACGACCAAGAGGACAACCAGGACAATCCCCCCGATTGCAGCCAGAATCAAACCTTTCTTCCCGGGCTTCTCGTCCCGATGGGATGGGGGTTCTTCGACATGTTCTTCCGCAACCTTTTTGGAAGGAACGGGCGCTTTTTCCTTCTCCGGCGCGCCACCTGAATGATCCCCGACAAGATCGCGCATGGTCTTTTCCTCTTCTGCAATCTCACCCTTAAAAAGGCCTTTCATGTATCCGGAAAGACCACGCGTCGTGGGTCTCTTGGGAAGGGCGTACATGCATTCTTCCAGATCGGCCAGCATGTCGTTGCACGACTGATAACGTTTTTCCGGGTCCATGGCCAATGATTGGCCCAGAATATCATAAAGCTTGGCCGGGAGATCTTTGACAAGCTGATCAGGAGGGACAAATTCCGCCACCCTGACTTTTGACAGGATCTGCATGGTGTCCCCCCGGAACATCCTCTTCCCGGTAACCAGTTCGTAGAGGATGATGCCGAGAGAAAAGATATCGGACCGGTAATCAATGACCTTTCCATCGGCCTGTTCGGGGGACATGTAGGCTACCTTCCCCTTGATCATCCCCACCTGGGTCATGGAACTCCGCGTGGCGGCCTTGGCGATGCCGAAATCGACGATTTTGACATCCCCTTCGTAGGTAATAAAGACGTTCTGAGGGCTGATATCCCGGTGTATGATATTGAGGGGTTTTCCCTGAAAATCCTTAAGATTGTGTGCATAGTGGAGCCCGGAAGCGACCCTGGAGACGATGTGGAGGGCATTCTCCAGGTCGAGTTGATCCCCTTTCTGTTTGGCCTTCTCTGTCACATGGTTAAGATCCTTGCCGAACAGGTACTCCATGGCGATGAAATAGGACTTCTCCACGCTGCCGAAGTCATAGATCTGGACGATATTCTGGTGGTGCAGCAAGGCCGCCAGCTTGGCCTCATCAATAAAGGAATCCACCAGTTCCTTCTCGATGGTCAGGTGCGGCAGAATCCTTTTGACGGCGATGAGTTTTTCAAAACCTTGGACCCCGGTAATCATGGCCCGGTACAGTTCCGCCATACCACCGAGTGCGACCTTGTCCAGGAGCATATACTTTCCGAAACGCCTATTTGTGATCTCGTTCATGGGAGCATTCTATCCTGATAGAGGTTGGAGATATCATATTGAAAAGACCGTTTATTATGCCAGACGCCGGACTTTTCAGTCAAGGAGTATTTGTCTTGCCTTTTCCGTCTGTTTCACCTCAAAAATTGAAATAGCATTTTTCGAATTCTTTTGCTATGGTCTATCAAATCAGCCTCCAAGCCGCATGGGAAAAAGGCTTGGAAAAAAAGGCACCAACTCTCGTCCCCTGTGCACTTGAGGATTGAAGGGCAAATGGTTGTCAGTTGAGCCTAATGCAAATCCATTCATCAATCAACACCTAATTCGGTAGCCAGGATGAACCCACCCAGAAATTATTTTCCCCTGTTTTTCAAGATATCCATCCTGTTCTTTTTTTTCGTTCTCGTGATCCTGGTGCCGTCCGGTTTTCTCGCCTCAAATCAACAGCACAAGGCCGCCTACACGGAAATAATCAAAAGCGAAACCGTCCTGGCGCGCCAGTTTGCGAGAAATTCCCGGATGGCCCTGTTGAGCGGCGATACCCTCGGGTTGAACCTGCTGATTGAAGGGGCGGACAAGGAGCCGGGAACCCTGTATGCCGTTGTCATGGACAAGACAAAGAAGGTTATTGCACATACCGGGCCAAAGAGACTTGGCGGCATTCTGACCCATTTCGACAAATCCGTGAGGTCTGATGACCAACTAGGCGTGCGATCTCTAAGTGTGGGGAAACCACCCGGGTATAAAATCCTGGATATCGGTGTTCCCATTACCTACAAACAGATGACTATCGGGTTCTTTCATCTCGGGCTTTCCTCAGATCAGATACACCAGCAATTGGCGGGCAGGACTTCCCTTCTTTCCCGTACATTTGTGATGTACAGCCTGCCTGGGTTCCTTTTATGCCTGATCTTTATCTTTCTGGCCTGCAGACGCTTTTCAAACCGGATGGCTGAAGTCGTGTCAGCCATTGAGGGCTTGAGAAACGGCGAGGCGGGCTTTCAACTCCGTTCCATCCCGGGTCTTTATCTGGGCAGCCTGGCAACCGGCCTCAATGCCCTATCGGCCGGCCTTGAAGAAAGAAGGGAAAGTGAACAATCTCCTCGCGTGAACGCATCTCCAAGACCTTTTCCGCACGAGGCCGGTGCATCAGGAGGTCTTTTGCCGACTCAAATAACGAGAAGTCAGATTACCGTCCTCTTTGCAGGCGTGAAAGGGTTCAGGGAATATGCAGAAAACAGGGCCCCGGAAGATGTGATTGTGGACCTTAACCAGTATTTTGCCATGGCCGCCCGGGCCGCCGAAACATTCGGCGGTCAGGTTGATAAGTTCATCGGTGATGCGGTGAGTTGTGTATTTATCAGCGCGCCTCTCCAGCCGGACCACACGGAGAGAGCCGTGAAGGCAGCCCTTGCCCTGCAGGAAGCCCTCTTGAACGAAGGGACGGACGAAAACCGGATCCTCGACAAAATAGGCATCGGGATCAGCAGTGGTGTGGCCCTTTCAGGGCCGGTTGAGGCCCTCCCCAACAAGGTCCACACCTTTATCGGTGAAAGTTTCAAGACGGCCTATTCATTGAACCTGCTGGCGGGACCGGGCGAAATTATCATCAGCAAGGATGTTTTTCACACCATCGAGCATCTGGTCACGGTGGAGCCCGTCCCACCGCGAGAAATTATGGACAAAACCGAGCCCTGGGAAAATTTTCGACTGAAGGGAATATTGTCTTGAAGGCCCTTTTACGGCATTGGTACCCCTGCCTGGGCACCCTGCTCTTCCTCACTCTGCTCTCCTGTGCTGCGCCACATAAAGAGGCCGGGATTTCCGTTGCCCAACCGGCCCCGGCCTCCTCACGGGTCTTCAAGGAATTCGCTGCGGTCATTGTCCAGCCACACGACACCTTGACTTCCCTCGCGATCAAATACCTGCATGACCCTTCCAAGGGATGGTTCATAGCCGAGTTCAACCATGTTGGAGATGTCGAACCGGGGCAGGCCATCATTATTCCCTTCAATCCCCTTCACAGGGGCGGGGTGACCCTCATGGGATATCAAAGGGTACCCGTGCTGTGCTACCACAAGTTCTCTCTAGACAAAGAGGACGCCATGACGGTAACACGAAAGGCTTTCGAGACCCAGTTGAAGTTTCTTCATGATCATGGATATCACGTGATCACCTTGGATCAACTACACGATTTTATGGACTTCAAGACACAGATTCCCGAAAAGTCCGTCGTGATCACCATTGATGATGGATGGCGATCAACCTATGATATTGCCTACCCCTTATTGAAGCGCTACGGCTATCCCGCCACCCTCTTTGTCTACACCAATCTCATAACCGGCAATTCCACGACCCTGAGCTGGGGCCAGATCAGGGAAATGTATGCGAACGGCATCGACATGCAGTGCCATACCAAGACGCATCGAAGTCTTGCCTGGAAAGAAGGACAGGAGTCTTTTAAACACTACTTTGAAGCCATTCAAACGGAACTCATCGAATCTGCAAAGATCCTGAAAAGGGAGTTAAACAAGGACGTCAAGTATCTGGCTTACCCATACGGGGACACCAATCACCTGGTGGTCGAAGTGGCCAGAAAACTCGGCTACAGGGCGGCTTTCACGGTCAAGAGGGGGGTCAACCCCTTTTTTGTCGATCCCTACCGCATCGACCGATCCATGATTTATGGAAGCTTCTCTCTGAAGGCTTTCCAGAAAAATCTCGTTGTCTTTACGGATTTCAAGAAAGGAATTGCTCTCAGGTAAATGGACTTCCAGCCTTTTAGAAATCGACGACTCATCAGATTATTACTTCCCGGGATGTGTCTTCTTGCGGCCATGCTTCTTCAGGCCTGCGCCCTTACACCCCCTGTGAAAAGAGAGCCTGTCGTCAAAAAGGATCCTTTTGATGTCTTTCCCGAAACGTATCGCGCAAAGGCCTTGCGGTATGAGAAGGAAAAGAAGCTCCCCATGGCCCTTCTTTCCTGGCAAATTGTCAAGGGTTTCAGACCTGAAGACCGACAAGCCTCAGACAAGATCACGCAATTACAGGAAGAGATAACTGCAGAAGCCGAAAAAAATTACCGGTCAGGCGTTGTATTTTTCGAAGAAAAAAAATTTCCGGAAGCACAAAACAGTTTTCTGATGACCCTGGCTTACAATCCGGATCATTCGGGGGCGCTTGAGTTCCTCAGGCATAGATTATCCCCTCCAGAGTACCTTGTCTACCACGTAGAAAACGGTGACGATAACGAAGCCATCGCCCGAAAAGTGTACCATGATAAGCGGTTTAGCATCCTTGTGGCCTACTTCAGCGATTCCGAAAAAGGGAATTCACTGACTCCTGGCATGTCCCTCCGGCTTCCCATCATGGAACCCTCTCCAAAGCCAGAAAAGGTTCGCTCTGAAAGCAGACTAAATAAGGCCCAGGCCCTTTACGAATGGAAAAGGTACCGGGAGGCCATTTCCCTTGCCGAAGATATCATCGCTTCCAGACCTTCAAAAGCGGCCAGAGCCATCATAGACGGCTCCTATTACGCCCTGGCCGTTTCTGAATTCCGTAAAGACCATCTTATCAAGTCGCTTGACCTTTTCAAAATGGTGCCCGGGACTTTCAGAGATACCGACAGCTATATGACGAAGATCGAGAAAAAACTGGCCGCGCAGGCTGAATCACACTACAAGAAGGGCATGGACTATTTTCTCAAGGAAGAGCTGGGAAAAGCCATAGAGGAATGGCAGACTGCGCTCCGGATGAATCCTGACCACCCGCAGGCGAAATCCTACCTGGACAAGGCGCGCGCTATGCTGAAAAATCTTAAAAAGCTTCAGTGAAGCAGTTTAATGTTATCAGCTCAATATTTATGGGAACCGAACCTGACAATCTTTTTCAGAAGCTTTCTAAACACGCCGGAGGAAATGGACCAATTAATGCTTGAAATACCTCTTGAAAAGGGATTTTCGGCCCTTGTCGGCGTGGGGCTGGTCCTTTTTCTTTCCCGGTTCTACCTCCTCCTGCTCCCGGATTGGAGGAGGTTCGTCGGCAACGGGCTTTTCCAGCTCTACGAAACGTCCCTGACCGAGAAAACGAAATGCCGGCCCCCCCGGCGCCAGCACCAGCTCGTCATTGACCTTGACCGGGGACCCGGATTGCGCCGGCGTACCGTTAATCTGCACCATGCCGGAACCGGTAAGGTCCTTGACCCAGTATTGTTCTTCAACAAAAAAGATCTCCGCATGACGATCCCGAAGCGCAGACAGCTCCAGGACGACGTCACATTTCGGATCTCTTCCGATGATCACAGGAACCATCTTGAACGACCTTAGAGTGGGCCCATATTGAACTACCAGGGGAACCTCCCTGTTTTCGCTGACAATTTGTGGAGGGGGCACCTGCCTTCTTACCGGGGGCACCTCTTCAGCAGCATGCGGGACCGGCGGCTTCTGCATTTCGGGCGGCCGGGGAGGTTCGGGGACCGCTTCCCCCTCTCTCATCTCCGTAAGAAAGCTGAATTTAGGTCCGCCTTTGCCCAGCCCGATAACGTCACCGGTTTTCAACAGGGCCTCCTTGATCCGCTTTCCATTGACGAAAGTGCCGTTGGTGCTTGAGTCTATCAACTTAAAGGTGTTGCCATCCCGCGCTATCCTGGCATGAGTTCGTGAAACCAGCACCAGATCAGCAGGAAATCTGACAGCAGAGGAGGGGTGTCTGCCGACGGTGATCTCCGATTGTGCGAATTCCTGGATCTCGCCCTTGAGCGGGCCTTGAATGTGCACCAACTGCGCGACTATAATGGGTTGTTGTATCATTCCATATCCGATTCTTAAGAAATTTTTTTTATAAAGGACCGCTTGAACGGTCCGAACCATTCCAGACCGAAACAATCTAGAACATTTCCGAGGCGGAGTCAATAGAGCTTGAGATCGGTCATTTCACACTTTCCCTGGAACTTCGCATATGCCACAGCGAAAACACGACCCGACCCTGCATATTTCAGACTCCCCACCCCTGAGAGCGAGGGCATATTCCCGGGCCAAATGCTTTTTGAGAAGCCCTGTATCCATAAAATCCCACGGAAGGACCTCCTTCAGATCCTTTGGTCGATACACAAAAAAGTCCGCATTCACCTCTGAAAGACGCAGGGCCTTTTTCCAATTCCCTTTCAACCTGTGGACCTCATGAAGGATAGGAGCCACCCTTCGATCACCGTTGGAAAGGAGCGTCTGGACATAGGCCCACTTGGGCAGATCAAAATGCACCTGAACCCCACCGACCTTGGATAAGGCCCTTTTGAGCCATTTCTGTTTCACTTTGAGGCTATCCTTATCTTCCATGGGAAACCATTGAAACGGCGTGGAAGGCTTGGGGATAAAGCAGTTGACGCTCAATCTGATCTGCCCGATCTTGCCTCTTTTTGCTGAGGTCTTGACCATTTGGTGTTTGATCTTCTTGACCAGAGTCACGATGGAGGCCACGTCTTCCTGTGTTTCAGTGGGCAGGCCGATGAGAAAATAGAGACGAAGGTTGAAGGAATAGGTTGCAGAAATGAGGTCCGCGGCATCCAGTATCTGTTTTTCAGTAAGATGTTTGTTGATCACCTTCCTGAGCCGTTCGGAACCCGCTTCTGGAGCAATGGCTATGGTCTTCTGACCGCTGGTCCGGAGGTCTTCCAACAGCCCCCGGGTAATGCTTTCAGCACGTAATGAGGAGACCGAAAAGTGGCCTCCCCTTTCGACAATTTTTCTCGTTACATGACCTATTCCGGGAATATCTGATACAGCCGCACACAAGAGTCCGACGGAATGGCCTCTGTTCAGGGTCTCATCCACCACCTTCTGGATTTCCAATTCCGGGTAGGTACGGGGTGGTCGATAAACATAACCTGCTGCACAGAAACGACAGGAGCGGCCGCACCCCCTTCCCAACTCCACAAGCACACGGTTCTTGAGCTCGGTATCGGGTGTTATAATGGTGGACACAGGAACACTTCCCGGCGATGCCGCCTGCCGAGGGATCTGAATTTTTCCAGGGATATCGCCGTGTAGTGGCGTCACCAACAGGATGGTTCCGTCCTTCCCATACTCCGGCCGGTACAGGGAAGGTACATAGACGGAAATCACGCCCTGGGCCAGGCCCAGGAGAATATTTTTTCTTTCTCTCTCCTCGATTCTAAGAACCATCAGGAGATCAATGCATTTTTCCAGATTTTTTTCAGCTTCTCCAAGCAGAAAAAAATCGAAAAACGGGGCAATGGGCTCCGGGTTGAGAAAGGTTGTAACGCCGCCTGCCATGACAAGTGGGGTCTTTTCCGTCCTGTCCGCGGCACGCAGCGGGACCCTGGCGAGTTTCAAGATTTCCAGGATATTCGGAAAATCGTTCTCAAAGGAAAGAGAAAAGGCCAGGACATCAAAATCGAGGACGGGTCTCTGAGATTCCATGGACAGGAGCGGTTTACCCGACTCAAGGTAGAGGGACATTTCTTGACCTTGAGGCAGGAAAACACGCTCCGCCACCACGTCAGGCCGCCTGTTGAGCAGTTCATAGACAATCTGAAACCCCAGGTTGGACATGCCCAAGCGGTAGTAATTGGGATAGGCCAGGGCAACAGCGAGTTTTTTCCCGCCCCAGTCCTTCTTCACATAGCCCTCTTCGGCAGCTAACCGCCTCCGGTAAAGGGTCTCAATTCTCCCGGACATGTCCTTGAAAACCTGCTTCTAAGGGTATCAATCCGCCTTGGCCCTGAGAAAGGTCGGATAATCAAGATGATCTTTAAAGAATCCCCGATTCATTATTCCTTTTCTCATCGAGGGGGTCTCTTCTTTCCCTGCGGGTGGCACCGGCTCTCCCCCCTTTCGCTGAAAAGTGGGGGTATCCAAGTTGACACCGTTCATTCTGACCGTCCAGCCTTCTGATGCCTCCTCAGAACTTATGTCTCTTATTTTGACAACGTTGCCGGCCAGGGTTTCAACAGTGTTCCTCGGAATCTCCTTTTCAATGCCCGTTGCGATCACCGTCACCTGAACCTCATCTCCCAGGGCATCATCAAATACCACACCCCAAAAAATCTCGGCATCCGGATGAACTTCTTCTTTGATGTAGTTGGAGGCTTCATCAATTTCGTCCATGGTCATGTCCGAAGGCCCGGTGATGTTCATCAGGAGCCCCCTGGCACCGCTGATTGAAATATCTTCCAGGAGAGGGCTGTTGACGGCCATCTGAGCTGCCTCTGCAGCCCGGTTCTCTCCCCCTGCCCTTCCGGTGCCCATGATGGCCGTTCCCATCTGCTCCATAACCTTCTTGACATCTGCAAAATCCAGATTAATAAACCCTGTACTCATGATGAGATCGGATATTCCCTTCACCGCATGCAACAGGACATTGTCCGCCCTGGAAATGAGATCCTTGAAGGTGGTGCTGCGGCTCCCTATGGCCTTGAGCCTCTCATTGGGAATAATGATGAGGGTATCCACGTCATGTTTGAGCTGCTCTATACCCTCTATGGCCCTCTTCATCCGCTTATTGCCTTCAAACTTGAAGGGTTTGGTGACTACTGCCACGGTCAAGGCGCCGCTCTCTTTGCACTCTTTCGCAATGACCGGTGACGCCCCTGTTCCGGTTCCACCGCCCATCCCCGCGGTCACAAAAACCATGTCGGCCCCATCGACCGCTTCTCTGATTTCATTGACCGATTCTTCAGCGGCCAGTTTTCCGATTTCCGGGTCCGCTCCGGCTCCAAGGCCTTTTGTTATGGAACCACCCAACTGCAATCTAGTGGAACACGAAGACCTCTCAAGGGCCTGGCTGTCCGTGTTGGCTGCCACAAAATCAACCCCTTTCAGTTTTGAAGCGATCATGTTGCCAACGGCATTGCCGCCTGCCCCGCCAACGCCAAACACCTTTATCCTGGCATGATACACTTCCTTTTCCTCGATAAATTCAAACTTCATGGCGTCCCTCCTCTTGGTGTTTGAATGTAACGACTCAGGCTATTCTGTCCTGAACTCCCGGACATTGAACCCAAGCGGTTACGTTTACATTAGATGACATCCTTAAACCACTTTTTCATCCGGCTCATGACCTTGTTAAAAATGTTCCCATCCCTGATTCTGAATTTTTTCCTGCCCTTGCTCTGTTTGGACCCATAAATGACGAGTCCCACAGCAGTGGCATACATCGGTTTGTTCACCACTTCCACCAGCCCGCTCATCCCTTCGGGAAATCCGACACGGGTCGGCGCGTTAAAGACCTGCTCAGCCATCTCTGTAATCCCCTGCAGCTCCGAAGAGCCCCCGGTGACAACGATCCCTGAGCTGATCCTGTCGTAATATCCCGAGCGTAACAGTTCGCTGTGAATGAGCGTGAATATTTCCTCTACACGAGGTTCCAGTATTTCGCCCAGGATCTGCCGCGACAGGACACGCGCCTTTCTTCCAGCCACGCCGGGTACTTCGATGGTCTCCTCTCTCCCTATGAGAGAAGAAAACCCGCATCCGTACCTGATTTTGATTTTTTCCGCCTCCACCTTCGGCGTTCGCAATCCCACGGCAATATCATAGGTGAGGTTGTCTCCCCCCAGTGCAAGGACGGAGGTATGTTTGATGGCACCCCTGGAAAATACGGCCATGTCGGTGGTTCCACCGCCAAAATCTATGAGGGCCACCCCGAGGTTGCGTTCTTCCGATGAAAGTACCGCCTCGCTGGACGCCAGGGATTCAAGTACGATATCGCACACATCCAGTCCTGCCCGATTCGCACACTTGATAATATTCTGTGCAGAGGTCACCGCCCCCGTGACGATGTGCACCTTTGCCTCGAGACGGACGCCCGACATGCCAAGCGGATCCACAATGCCGTCCTGTTCATCGACAATATACTCCTGAACCAGTGTATGAATAACCTCCCGATCCATGGGAATGGCCACGGCGCTTGCGGCCTCGATAACCCGTTCAAGATCTTTCTTTGTGACCTCCTTTTCCTTCAGGGCGATCACACCGTGGCTGTTGAAACCCTTAATATGACCTCCGGCTATGCCTGCATAAACCGAGCTTATTTCACATCCGGCCATGGTCTCGGCTTCCTCCACGGCCTCTTTGATGGAATTCACCGTGTTTTCAATGTTGATCACCACACCCTTTCGCAGGCCCTCTGAAGGATGACTCCCCATGCCGATGATCTCAACATTGTCGCCCGAGACTTCTCCCACAACTGCACAGATCTTGGTTGTCCCGATATCCAGTCCCACAATGATTTCTTTAGCCATTATCCTTTACCCCTCCCGGAAGGAAACCACAGCACCATCCCTATAATTGAAATCTATGGCCTTGACCTTTACCATGTCGCCCGTGCGCTTCAAATGTGCCGCCACCCGCCTCAATTCCGTCATTTCTTTTCGAAAATCACCCGAAGTCAGTCTGATTTGCGCAGAAAGGTCTTCGAAATAAAGTATCAGGTTCTTGCCATCCTCCACGTGTATTTCGGCCAGGTTTTCCAGAGACCAGGGTCTTTCCCCCCTTCGCAGAACCTCCATAACCTTCATTGCCGACCTCAGCGCATTCGTCGACATCTTTTTCTTCCCGCCCATACCGGTAATAACGGGAAAATCCATACTTTCGGATGCACCTATTTTCTTGAAAACCTCCCCGAATCGGTTGACATAGTACAAGCCATTTATCGAAAGGATCGCCCAGGGTTCCTGTTTTTCCGCCCGGATTACCAGGGTGTCCGGAAATTCCCTTTCAACCTGAACCGAGCGGATCCAGGGATGCTTTTCCAGTTTTCGTTTCAGGACATTGAGGTTCAGGGCTAAAAGGCTCAACCCTGGCCTCAGATCACCCAACGCCAACAACTGGGGCTTCATTGACTGTTCAACCCCCTTTATCTCCACGTGTTCCAGTTTCAGGTAGGGGGAAATGAGGAGATAATGGTACACATAGAGAAAGGATAAGCTCACAAGGACCAAGACAGAAATGGCCAGGAAGGCTCTCAAAAGCCCCTTGCAAAGAGGCCGGATGGCTCTTAGGGGCGTGGAAAGCAGGTTGCCTTTTCCTTTTCTTTTGACCGCCTGACGCTCCAACACCCTTGTTCTCTCCCTCGAAGTCCTTTTCATTGCCCGAGCACCTTCAGTTCCAATTCCAGTTCTATACCCGTTTTGACCTTGACCTTTTCTCTTGCCAGTTCTATCAGTGCCAGGATATCCTCGGCCTTGGCCTCGCCGGTATTGACGATCCAATTGGCGTGCTTGGTGGAGATCATGGCGCCCCCCCTTCTCATACCCTTCAATCCTGTGGCCTCAATCAGGCGACCGGCATGATCTCCGGGGGGGTTCTTGAATATCGATCCGGCGCTGGGGTACTCCATGGGTTGTGTCTTCTTCCGTTTTTTCAAATACTCGGCCACTCGTCGTGTTACATCTTCAGCAGACCCTTTTTCAAGACCCAGCAGCACACGGGATACAATGGTACCCTTTTCCAGATGGAGTTTTCTGTAGTCAAAGGAAAGTTCGTAAATTTCCTTTTCAATGAGTTCTCCACTTGGAGAAACCATCTCAACACAGTGAATCACCGAGGCCATATCCTTTCCAAAAGCCCCGGCGTTCATCACTACTGCCCCCCCCACGGAACCCGGAATCCCGGCAAGAAACTCAAGCCCCCCATATCCTTTCTGCCGGCACACGGTCATGAGGTCCGAAATGGACAGGCCCGTGCCTGCCCTAAGGGTCTGTTCGTCCCTTGAATATTCCTCGATGGCAGCCAGTGATCCTTCGAGCCTGATGGCGACCCCTTCCATGCCTCCATCCCGAATCAACAGGTTGCTGCCGCTGCCCAGCACAAAATACGGGATTCGCGCAAGCCGCAGAAATGAAACCCCGTTCAAGAGTTCCTCAATCCCCCGGACTTCCCAGAGGGCAGCTACTTCACCGCCTGCCTTGAAGGTCGTATAGGGGACCATTGAGCAATGAAACCGGACATGCTCACCGGCGAAATCTCTTAGTACTTTTTCCTGTGCCTTGTCCATGATCCACCAGGTGAATTTTTCCGACGCCGCGTTCCTCCCCGGCATCCGAACCCCAAAAAATCTAACTTAGTTTCTCCAGCAACGCATCGCCCACTTCATAGATATTGCCTGCACCTATGGTGATCACAAGATCGCCCTTCCTGACGGTCGAAAGCAGGGCAGGGAGTATCTCCTTGACCGCACGGCAGGACTTGACCTCTTTGTGCCCGTGCTCTTTGATTCCTTGTGCCAGTAGCTCAGCCGTGACACCGCTGAGATTTTTTTCGCCGGCAGAATAGATGGGGGCGACAAGCAGTACATCGGCCTCGTTAAAACTGGTGACAAAACGATCAAAAAGCGCCTGCGTTCTGCTGTACCTGTGCGGCTGGAAGACCACCACCAGTCGCCTGTCAGGCCACCAAGACCTTGCCGTGCTGAGTGTTGCCATAATCTCACTTGGATGATGCCCGTAATCATCCAGAACGCATATACCCTTTTTTTCCCCTTTTACCTGGAACCTTCTTGCCAGGCCGCCAAGGTCTTTGAGACCCTCCCTGATGACCTCTATGGAAAGCCCCAATTCAAGTGCCACTCCCACCGCAGCCAGTCCATTCAACACGTTGTGTTCACCGGGAATCCCCACCAGAACCCTGCCCAGGGAACGGTTCTGATAGACGATCTCAAAGTCCATACCGTCCGGTTCGCGCACCAGGTCCCTGCCCCTGAGGTCTGCCTGAGATGTCAGTCCGTAGGTCATATGCCTTTTCTTCAACTGGGGAATGACCCGTTGAATCTCCTCATTGTCCAGGCAGAGGATAGAGGTGCCATAGAAAGGGACCTTGTTGATAAAATCAATAAAGGTCCGGCGGATCGCATCCATATCTCCATAATGATCCAGGTGTTCCTGGTCAATGTTGGTGACCACCGCGATGATCGGTGAAAGGGCCAGAAATGAGCCATCGCTCTCATCGGCCTCAGCCACCAATATCTCTCCCTCACCCAGCCTGGCATTGGAGCCACCCCATGTGTCCAGCCTTCCACCTATGACCGCCGTTGGATCCAATTCGCCGCGTGTTAATATGGAAGCCACCATGGAGGTCGTCGTTGTCTTTCCATGGGCGCCGGCTATGGCTATGCCATACTTGAGTCGCATCAACTCCGCCAGCATCTCTGCCCTCGGGATCACGGTTATGAATCCATCCCTCGCGGCACGGATTTCCGGATTGTCCTGTCCCACGGCCGAAGAGTAGACCACCACATCCGCACCCGCCACGTGCTCTTCACTGTGACCCCGATATATTTTTCCTCCCATTTTTTTCAGGTTGGCTGTAACGGAAGTGGATTTGAGGTCCGACCCACTGACCCGGTACCCCAGGTTCATGAGCAACTCTGCAATTCCGCTCATGCCTATTCCACCGATCCCAATAAAATGGACATGCTTGGTTTTTCCAAATTTGACCATCATCGCGTCATTTCCAGTAGCTGATCGGCAATTCGGCTTGCAGCATCCGGCCGTCCCATGGACTTCGCTGCCCGCCTCATTGACGAAAGGTTTTCAGGATGTTTCATCAACCGGGCTAGATCTCCGGCAAGTTCTTCCCCCGTAAGGCCTTCCTGAAGCCTTACGATTGCGCCGCCGGCCCGCTCCAGAACGCGGGCATTTGTATCCTGGTGCTGATTGGCGGCGTAGGGGTAGGGAATCAGGATAGAAGCCTTGCCCAGGGCCGCCAATTCGGAAAGTGTTGTGGCCCCGGCCCTGCTCACGACCAATTGGGCCCGGGCGTAGACCTCGGCCATATCTTGGATGAAAGGGAAAAGCTCACCTTCAAGCCCGTTTTTCCGATATTGCTCCTGGACATTTTCATAGTCTGCGTTCCCGGTCTGGTGAATAACGGAAGGTCTCAAGTCCCATTCGCGCAATTGAATCAGGGCCTCCACAAACGCCCGGTTGACCGCTTGGGCACCCTGACTGCCGCCCAACACAAGGACCGTAAAGGCCTCGGATGTCTTCCTGCCGGTTTTCTGTTCCGGAAAGAGTTCCTTGCGAACGGGATTGCCCGTCAATACGGTCATCGCCGATCTGAAACGCCCTCTGCTTTCTTCGTAGGAAATCAGCACCCTATGCACCACACGTGCAAGAACACGGTTGGTCAGTCCGGGATAAGAATTCTGTTCATGAATGGCTGTGGGAATACCGAGCAGACGTGACGCAAGGCACACAGGCCCCGCTGCATATCCCCCAACGCCCAAGGTCACAGAGGGAGATACCTCCCTGATGATGGAGAATGACTGAAAGAGCCCCTTTGGCAGCCTGACCAAGACGCCGGCCCCTTTTTTTAACCCGCGGCCTTTGAGACCTTCCACATCCACAGCCCTTGATTCATATCCGTATCTATTCAAGATGTCCGTTTCCATCCGTCGATGACCCGTGATAAAGACGATCCGAGGCTTCTCAAACCGGCTTTCAAGTTCCCTGGCGACCGCAATACCCGGGAAGAGATGTCCCCCTGTACCCCCACCCGCTATGATGGCCCTGAAAGCACTCATCCATTTATGCCTTACGAGGTTGCTGTGAAGGATGAACGTCCAACATTGAACACCGAAAGCTGAACATTCAACACCTCTTAAACTTTTTCTTCACCTGCTTTGATACTCGCGACCAACCTGACCTTCCCCCCGTTCCTTTTCTTCCATTCAACGTTCGATGTTGGACGTTCGATGTTCGATGTTCCTTCTTTTTAAAAATCAGCTTTGTGACGAAATATTCAGCAAAACACCCATACCGATAAACGTCATGATAAGGGAGGACCCCCCGTAACTGATCAAGGGCAGTGTCAACCCCTTGGTGGGCAACAATCCCATCACCACGCCCATATTCACCAGCACCTGAAGCCCAAACAAAGTCGTCAATCCCAGGGCAAGATAGCTGCTGTAGAGATTACCGGCATTCAAGGCCACCTTTATCCCGCGCACGATTAAAATACCGAAAAGAGCTATTATTGCCACGACCCCAAGGAGTCCCATTTCTTCCGCCACAATGGAGAAGATAAAATCGGTGTGGGGTTCGGGGAGGTAGAAGAGTTTTTGTTTGCTGTTTCCTAAGCCGACTCCGAAAATGCCGCCGGAGCCAAAGGCCAGAAACGAATGCACGATCTGGAATCCGATACCCCGTGCGTCTTGCCACGGGTCAAGAAACGCCCACCATCTTTTCAACCTGTAGCCTGAATGGAATACGAGCCAGACCACCGCAGGCGTGAAGAGAGCCAGCACTCCCAGAAGTTGAAATGGATTCACACCACCGACAAACAGGAGTATAATCAGCCAGCAACCGACAATGACGGCCGTGCCCAGGTCGGGCTGCAGCACGATCAGGAGCATAAAGCACCCTGCAATCAGGAGATGGGGCAGGAGGCCCCTCGAAAAGGTCTTCATGTCCGCCCCTTTCTTGGACATGGAATAGGCCACATAGACGGCCAGGGAAAACTTTGCGAATTCCGAAGGTTGTACGGAAATATGGCCCAATCTGAACCACCGCATAGCACCACCCACCCGGGTGCCCACCCCTGGAATCAACACAAGGGCCATGAGACATGCACTCATCAGGAGCAGGGGGTATGTCAATTTTGAAAAAAACGCACAGGGTATGTTCTTTACGATGATCATAATCCCAATACCCAGGAGTGAAAACAGGGCCTGCCGTTTGAGATAAAAATAGCTGTCGCCCAAGCGGTGTGCCGCCAGGTTGGAACTGGCGCTGTAGACCGCCACGAGACCTATGACCGTGAGGCAAAGCACGGGGATAAGAATCCAGAGATCGTAGTGTTTCTGGGCAGATGGCTGTCTAGTCACGTGTCAGTCGCTCCACGGCCAACCTGAAGGCCTCGCCTCTCTGGTTGTAGTCGGAAAACATGTCAAAGCTGGAGCAGGCCGGTGCCAGGAGTACTGCATCTCCGGGACCGGCCCAGGAAAAGGCCAGTCCCACTGCCTCGTCCAGATTCTCTGCCATGGCATAGGGGACGATATCGCGGAAAGCCTCACCCAACCGCTCCCTGGCCTCCCCGAGAAAAACGGCCTTTTTGACCTTTTCCACTGAAGCGGCGGCAAGTTCCCCATAGTCAAGGCCCTTGCATCGTCCCCCGGCAACAAGGATGACAGGCCCCGCAAGAGATTGAATGGCCTTGACGGCAGCCTCAATATTGGTAGCCTTGGAGTCATCATAAAAAAGGACGCCGTCTTTTTCGCCAACCCTCTCCATCCGATGCGGGAGCCCTCTGAACCGGTCCAGGGTCTTCTGAATCAGGGACGACGCAATCCCGAGCAGGTCTCCCACAAGGACGACCGCCTGGAAATTCAAGATATTATGTACACCCGGGACCTGGAACGCGGTCGTCGGGTAGTCGTACATGATCCCTGACCTTCCTTTCACCCGGATATGCCCTTTCTCCAGGAACGCAACCTGATCGACTCTTTTTTTCAATCCAAAACGCAAGACGGAAACTCCCTTTTCAGGAGATAGGCAAGCAAGTCTTTCATCTTCATTGTTCACTATCAGGTATTGTCCGGGACCCTGTCGGGCAAATATTCTCTTCTTGGATTCCACATAGTCTTCAAACCTCCGGTAGCGATCGAGGTGGTCGGGTGAAATGTTGAGGATGACCGAAATATAGGGGGAAAAGGTCTGGCTGGTATCCAACTGGAAACTGCTCACCTCCACCACCACGTAGTCTGCCTTCATTTCCCCGCAAGCATAGGTTGTAAGGGGAACGCCTATATTGCCGCAGACATACCCTTCTAAACCGGCATTCTTCAGAAGTTCTCCTATGCAAGTCGTTACGGTGGATTTCCCGTTGGTCCCCGTGATGGCAATCACAGGTGTTCTGATGGCCCTGCTCGCCATTTCCAACTCGCCCATGACGGGAATTTTCTTTGCACGAACTTCCTTCAGTAATGCCATTGACTGCGCAATGCCGGGGCTTAAGATGATTAAATCCGAAGCCATGAAGGTCTTTTCGCTGTGCCCCCCCAGTTCGAGAGCTGCTCCGAGACCCAGGAGTTCTCCCAGGGGTCCGGGATCCAGTTCTTCTTCTTCCCGCATATCCGTCACCGTGACCAATGCACCCTGACTCCTCAGCCACTTGGCTGCCCAGAATCCGGAAACCCCAAGTCCCACAACCAGGACCTTTTTTCCGAGTATTTCCTCAAGCCACACATTCCTCAAGACTTCTCTACCTCAGCTTCAACGTGCTGAAAGAAAGGAGGGCCAGAATAATGCTTATGATCCAGAACCTGACAATCACCTTCGGTTCCGCCCATCCTTTCAGCTCAAAGTGGTGGTGAATGGGTGCCATACGGAATATCCGGTGTCCACCCGTCAATTTGAAGTAGGCTACCTGGGAAATTACCGACAAGGCCTCAAATACAAACAGACCTCCAACCAGAATCAAGGCAAGTTCCTGTTTGGTGATCACGGCGACCGTGCCCAGGATGGCTCCGAGGGACAGCGAACCCACGTCTCCCATAAAGATATCCGCGGGATAGGCGTTATACCACAGGAAACCTAACCCGGTACCCACTACGGCCCCACAGATCACTGATATTTCCCCGGCGCCGGACACATACGGAATTTGGAGATAGCCTGCGATCTTTGCGTGTCCGGCAATATAGCTAAAGACCAGATAAGTCCCAAAGGCAATGATCAGAGGTCCAATAGCCAGGCCGTCCAGTCCGTCGGTCAAATTGACCGCATTGGAGGCGCCCACGATGACAAACATGACAAAAGGGATGAACCACAGCCCTAGATCGGGATCGATGGTCTTGAGGAAGGGAAGATTCAAGCGGGTATTGAACCCCGGCTCCAGATAGAGAATGAGGGCCACCACCAACGCCGTCATCAACTGAAAAAAGAATTTGGTGGCCACCCGGAGGCCTCGGCTGTTCTTTCGCGAGACCTTCAGATAATCATCCACGAATCCGATGAGGCCAAAGAAGACAGCCACAAACAGGACAATCCACACATACCTGTTTTCGGGCTCAACCCAGAGGAGGGTGGTCAATATCACGGCCGGTATAATCAGACACCCGCCCATGGTGGGCGTTCCCTCTTTTTTCTTGTGATCGGGAGGGCCGTCATCCCTGATATACTGTCCCACCTGCAGTCGGCGCAAACGTTTGATCGTCCAGCTGCCGAATACAAAACAGATCACAAGGCCGGTCAGGCTGGCCAGAATGGTCCTGAAGGTGATGTAACGAAAGACATTCAACCATGAAAAATCAGGATGTAAGAGATAAATGAGTCTGTAGAGCATGGATTTTTCCTCTACCGATAGGGAGACCCTTTCTCACCCTTGCAACATTGCCTAAGCCGATACCGCCATATTGACCATGTCAAGAAAACCAAACAGGCTGAACGGTTTCGTAATTTGTCTGGCCACTGGTGGCACATTTTCCTCCCAGGCATTCCCCCTGGCGGGATTTCCTGTCATGACAATGAGCTTTTCCTTACGTCCCACCTTTTTCATCCATTTCATCATGGCTATACCGTCCATCCCCGGCATATCAATGTCGGTGATCACCAGGTCAAATGCACTTTTCTCCAGCTGGCCAAGGGATTCCTGGCCGTCCTGAGCCAGGGACACCTGAAAGCCTTCCATGGAAAGGAATTCAAACAACAGGTTACGAATGGTTGTCTCGTCATCCACGACAAGAATTTTTTTCGAGTTTTTCATCTTCATCCCCTATCTCATTCAGTGTTTACGAACAGCGACAAAGCAATGCACCTCACCCAACCCAAACGTCCTGCTTGAGCCTTTGCACCACTTCTTCCAACGCCATCATTCGCGATCCCTTGATGAAAATCAGGTCGCCTTCCTTTACGATGTGAGCCAGTCTCTCCACCATCTCATTCCGGCTGCAGACCTTGAACGCCCTCTTCAGAGGAAGGCCTGCCTCCACGGCTCCCCTGATCATTTCAGGTGCGTAGTCACCCAGGGCCACAAAACAGCTTGCTCCAGCCCGGGCCACCCGTCTTCCAGCGGCCCTGTGTTCGGGAATGCTTTCCGCACCCAATTCTTTCATGTCACCCAGGGCTACGATGAGCCTGCGCCCTCCTTGAACCATGGATGCCACAACGTTCAATGCCGCCTTCAAAGAAGCGGGGTTGGCGTTGTATGTATCATCTACCAGGGCAATACCGCCGGGAAAGAAAACAGTTTCAAACCTGCCCTTCATCCCTCGGAACATTTCCAGTCCCCTCACAACGTGATCCGGGCTCAAACCGAAGGCAAAGCCCACGGAAGCTGCGGCAAGTCCATTCAAGACATTGTGTGATCCCGGAACGCCGAGACGAACCGGCCATGCGTCTCCCCGGTACAGCAACGTAAAAGCAATCCCCCCTGTTGTTGTATGACGGACTTCCTCGGCACGTACATCATTGCTCGATCCCATGCCGAAGGTCATCACATTGCCACCAAGGGTACGAGCTGCATTTATCAAAAAGCTGTCATCGCCGTTTATGATAACCCGGTTCCCGGGAGACATGTTCTCCACGAGTTCCCATTTTGCCTTTCCCACGTCTTCAATTGTTCCGAGGCCTTCCAGATGCACTTTTGCCACATTGGTAATCAGGCCGATATCGGGATTCGATATCTCGGTCAGACGGGCAATCTCACCGGGGTGATTCATGCCCAATTCCACAATGGCCCTGGTCATCCCAGGCCCCATCTGCAGGAGCGTCAGGGGAAGCCCGATGAGGTTGTTGAAATTTCCCTTGCTCTTGAGTATCCGCCCTCCCTGTTCCAGGATATGTGCCGTCATCTCCTTCGCTGTTGTCTTGCCGACACTCCCTGTTATCCCCACAACCGGTGTATCGTATTGCCTCCTCCACCAGTGGGCCAGGTCTCCCAGAGATTGAAGGGTGTCATCAACCTCAATGATTGCGGCGCTGTCCTTTTCTCCCTCCTGTCCCAGGAGTGTTTCAGGGTGAAGGAGGTACGTTCCGGACACCACGGCTCCTGAAGCCCCTGCTTTCAGGGCATCCCTGGCGAAATCGTGTCCGTCGTAATTCTCTCCTTTGAGGGCCCAGAAAAGCTCACACGCCCCGACCCTTCTGGAATCCGTGTTGATACCCGAAATGGGAAGATCACTTCTTCCGGAGACCAGTCTTCCCCGGATGGGCGATAGGATCTCTGCTGCGGTTATTTTTCCCCACTCAGGCGTCATTCCGATCCTTCAGGAGGCCGCATCAGCGGCGATTTTCCGATCATCGAAGTGCCTCTTCTCTTCCCCGATAATCTGATAGGTTTCATGTCCCTTCCCTGCGATAAGAATCAGATCTTTCTCCGTGCTGATAGTGATGGCCCTCCGAATGGCCTCCCCCCGTTCGGGCAGGACCTGATATCCATTGGATGGCGCCTTCAAGGTCAACAATTCCTCAATCCTTTCCATCCCGGCCTCACGGACGCCATTTTCGATCTGAGAGATTATGGCAACGGGATCTTCGCTGCGTGGGTTGTCAGAGGTCAGCAGGACCAAATCGCTGAGTTCCGCAGCAACCCGACCCATCTCTCTTCTTTTTCCCTTGTCACGATCCCCTCCACACCCGAAGACGCAGATGAGTCTGCCCTGTGCGAGAGCTCTTACGGCAGACAGGGCCTTTGCCAGCGCATCAGGCGTATGGGCGAAATCCACGATAATCCTCTTTCGTTGGTTGTTCATGACCCTTTCAAGTCGCCCGGGGATCGATGGAAGGTTGCCTATACCGGCTATCACCTCGTCAAGCTCCACACCCAGGGTGAGGGCGGCAGCCGAGGCAGCCAGGATGTTGTATATGTTGAAATTGCCTATAAGAGGTGACTCAAAAGGCCTCTCACCTCGAGGAGTGATAAGGGTCCCTCGAATTCCGGAATCACCCACATGAACATCTTCGGCCCTGAAATGAGATCTTTTTCCAAGCCCGTAAGTTGCCACATTCACCTTCGTCTTTTCCCTCAGAGCCTCCCCCCATGGATCGTCCAGGTTAATGACGGCCGTTGGTCCCTCACCGATGTCTCCTTTTTCCAACTCCCAAAAAAGCCTGCCTTTGGTTTCAAAATAGGCCTCCATGGAAGGGTGATAGTCCAGGTGGTCTCTCGATAGATTCGTGAAAACAGCCGTGCGAAATGAACAGGCGCTTGTTCTTCCCTGATCCAGGGCATGGGAGGAGACCTCCATGACGACATCCGTTACACCCTTGTCGGCCATTTCTCTCATGATCCGCATAAGGTCCAGAGATTCAGGGGTGGTAACAGGCGCCCTGTAAACGTGACCCGGCAATCGATAGTTTATGGTTCCAATGACCCCCGGTTTTTTCCCTGCGGTCTTCAAAATTGCTTCGAGAAGATAACTGGTGGTGGTCTTGCCGTTGGTCCCCGTGATCCCGATGAGATTCATGTGTTCAAAGGGGCGGCCGTAGAATTGGGCGGCCACCTGTGCCAGGGCCTCGCGTGAATTGCGGGCCAGGATGACGGAGGTCCTCCCGGGATCTTCCTTGAATTCCTCCGCCAATACAGCCGAAGCTCCCCGCGCGATGGCCTCGTGCAGGAACCTGTGGCCATCCAGGGTCACTCCCCTGAGGGCCACAAAGAGATCACCGGGAGTTACGGAACGGGAATCATAGGTTATGGAGTGGACCTCTTGTTCGGGGTCTCCAGTGAACCTCTCATAATTTATATTTTGAAGAATGCTTCCCAGTTTCATGGTTTCCCGTTGGCCCGTTCGCCGGTTTGCCCGTTGTGCCCGTTTGCCGGTTGGCCCGTTTGCCCGTTTGCCGGTTTGTCCGTTGGACGGTTGGCCCGTTTGCCGGTTTCCAGATTTTTTCCGTTTACAACGTAATAAGCTCAACGGGTTAACGGGCTCAACCGGCTAACCGGTTAACCCACATCACGCCGGGGGCCTGAATTGAACCTTCAAAAGTTTGACTTTATCCAGAGAAGCCCCGGGCCGCGGATATTGTCTGCAAACAAAGCCTGAACCTTTCAGCTGCACTTTAAGGCCCAGGGAGCGGCCGTTTCTGAGGACTTCTCTCATGGTTTGCCCCGTAAAATCAGGAAGGCGACCATCACTGACAACCAGGGGCATACGGACATGTATTCGATTGTCCGGGGCCGCCGATCCTGCCTCGCCATCAGAGGTCTTTCTATTTCCGGATCTCTGCTCAACCGAGGCCCATTTGACCTGCGGGGTGACATGCAGATAGGTCAATGACCATAAGCCCACATCCCTGAAAACCGGCGCGGCCACCACACCGCCGTATGGAATTCCTTCCGGTTCATCCACCATCGCCACGATAACAAGACGCGGTTTATCTGCTGGAACGAAACCTGCAAAAACGGCCTCATATTTGTGGTTGAAATATTTTCCGGTCCTGGGGTTCACTTTCTGGGCCGTACCGGTTTTACCCGCAACCTTGAACCCCCTGATAGCAGCCTCCGATCCGGTTCCCTCTTTACCAACCACCCCTTCCAGAATGCGGGTCACCACCCTGCTGGTCTTTTCTGATATGACCTGTCGGACCACTTCTGGACCCGTACTTTCAACGGTCTTGCCTGAATGATCCACCACACGGCTCACCACGTAAGGCCGCATGAGCCTTCCCCCGTTGGCAATGGCCCCCATGGCCATGGCGATTTGGAGGGTTGTGACGCTCAGGCCCTGACCAAAAAAAGAGGTGACCTGCTCAATCTCCTTGGCATTTTTCGCACTGCGGACGAATCCCTTCTGCTCACCCAGGAGGTCAATCCCTGTCTTGCTCCCGAACCCAAAGCGGCTCAAATATCGACTGTATTTCCGATATCCCAGTTTTTGACCAATTTTCGCGGCCCCAATATTACTCGAATACTTGATAATCTCCCCGACCGTCAGGATCCCGTGAGGATGTGTATCATGGATCTTGTGGCCGGCAAACTCGAAGCTCCCCTCTTCACAATTGATTTTTGTCAGGGGGGTAACGGCATGTTCCTCCAGGGCAGCGGCAAGCAGGAATGCCTTCATGGTGGACCCCGGCTCGAAACTGTCTGTAACGACCCGGTTTCGCCACTGTTCCGGCCGGTATCTTGAAAATATGTTTGGATTGAACTTGGGAACAACTGCCATGGCCAGGATCTCTCCGGTAGCCACTTTCACCACTACGCATTGGCCACTCTTGGCATTGGTTTTGTGGACCGCTGCTTCAAGGGCCTGCTGGGCCTTGTACTGAATATCCTTGTCAATGGTGAGTATGAGATCATGGGTTCCGGAATCCGCAGGCTCGGTCTTGCCTATATAGAAGGATCTTCCAAGGGCGTCCCGGAGTTGCAGAAACTCTGAAGCGGGGCCTTTCAATAAAGCATCATATTCTTTTTCGAGCCCTTCCAGCCCCTGATTGTCCGCGCCTGCAAATCCGATGAGATGACCTGCTATTTCACAACTTGGGTAATACCGCCGGCTCCCCTGTACAACACCCACTCCCTCCATTTCAAGCGCCCTGACTTTTTCCATGACAGGTGGAGAGACCTGCCGTTTGATCCACACAAATGGGTGGTTCCCTCTGAGAGACGAAAGAATTTTACGGCGATTTTCTCCAAGCACCTTTGAAAGCCTTCGTGCCATCGCGGCTTTGTGCTTTATGTATTTCGGGTGGGCGTAAACCGAGCCCACTTCAACACTCAGGGCCAGTTCATGCCCCTTCCTGTCGTAAATGTCCCCCCTTTTGGGAGGAAGAGTAATCTTGTTCTGATAGTTGGCCTGGGCTATCGCTTCAAGGCGATCCCTGTCCAGAACCTGGAGTTGATAGGCCCTTGCACACATGACTCCCAAACAGAGAACGAAAAACACCGCGACGACGTAAGTGCGAATGCGTATCCAGTTTTTCTGTCTGACCTTCATGGGAGCACAACGATCTGCTCTGGTGTCGGTGGCCTCAGGCCCAGCTTCTTCACCGCCTGTTGTTCGAGGTTCTCTGGGGACATCAGGTAGGCAAATTCCAAGCGAAGCCTGCGATTTGTTTCCTCCAGCCTCATATCCTCCTTCTTGAGCCTGGTCAGGTCATACCCGATTTGCGTTTTCTCAAACGTTGACCACACATAAGTGATACCACTGCCCATAAAGACAAGGAGCAGTCCTATAACAAGGAAGACTTGTTTGGACGACAGGAATAATTGGCGTTTCCTGGTTCTGGAGTTCCTGACGCGTACACCCGTGCGATTGTTACGTGATCCCACCATCTTTGTAACCCGCTCCGGCCTTGTCATTGCATGATCCTTTCCGCCGCCCTCAGTAGGGCGCTTCTCGCCTTTGGATTTTGATCGATTTCCAGACGCCCCGGCCTGATCGGCCTTGGGCCTACCCGTCTGAATAGGGGTTCCTTTCCGCATACACACCGCGGAAAATCCGGTGGACAGGTACAGGGACGCTCCCACTTCTCCATGTGCTGTTTGACCATCCTGTCTTCGAGGGAGTGGTAGGCAATGATCACCACTCTCCCTCCCCCCAGAACAAGTGGGGGGAGCTTTTCGAGAAAAACCTCTAATATTTCAAGTTCACGGTTGACGGCGATTCTCAAAGCCTGAAACGTTCTGGTCGCTGGATGTTTTGCTGCCGCGCGACCATGAGCAGGAAAGAGGGATTTGATCAATTCAGCCAATTGGAGAGATGTCCTGATAGGGGCCCTCTCCCGAACACGGACAATTTTTCTGGCAATGGACCTGGCCTTTCTTTCTTCGCCATACGCTTTCATAATCCCTTCAAGCTGCCCCATGGAAAGGGTATTGATCAGATCGCCTGCATTGACCTCCAGATCGGGATCCATTCTCATGTCAAGCGGTTCATCGCGGTTGAAGCTGAAGCCCCTTCCCGACCCTTCGAGCTGGAGTGTTGACATGCCCAGGTCCAACAGGACACCATGGATACCGGGGATACCCAATTGCTGAAGGACTTCCTCCAGATCTCCATAGCTGGCCTTCAAAACAGAAAGGCGGTCTCCAAGAAAACGCAAACGGGTCTTTGAAAGCCTTATGGCATCGGGATCTCGATCCAGGCAGATCAGACGCCCCCTTGGTCCCAATTTCTCAGCCAAGGCCCGGCTGTGCCCGCCGCTTCCCACCGTGCCATCGACATAGACACCGTCAGGGATGACGGCGAGATTTTCCATCGCCTCATGAACGAGGACCGGTTCATGGGGATATTCCAAATGCCATGCCTCCTAGATCCCCATGTCCTTGAGGGACTGGCTCGCCTCGACAAAATTTTCCTTGGCCTTTCTGAAGGCCTCTTCCCACTCCTCCCTATCCCAAATTTCAAAGCGCTTAAGCTCTCCCACCAGAACCACATCTTTGGTTAATCCCGCAAATTCACGCAGATCAGGAGGGATTGTAATCCGGCTTTGCTTGATCTGGCACTCAACTCCGCCTGAGATAAAATACCTGAGGTAGGTATTCACCGCCTCGTCAAACTGTGGCAGACCCGCGGCTTTTTCTTCAATCGCCTGCCAGTTCTTCCTTGGAAAAGCCCAGAGGCAACTATCGTGATTCGTTACCACAAGACAGTTCTCCCCGGCCTGTTCCATAACCTCCCGGAAACGGGCCGGGATAGCCAACCTGCCTTTGCTGTCAAGCGTATGTTTTGAGCGACCTCTGAACATAGACCCACTTTTCATGTCACTATATGACACTTTTGCCCACTTTGTGACACTTGTATGTAAAAAAAAGCCTGATGTCAAGGAAAAAGAAGAGGAAAAAGGTGAATAATCGGTTTTTTGGGAGATGGCAACAAACCAGGTCAAAGGGAGGACTAATGCCCCTCCCCCTGTTGGTTCCGCTTCAGTTTGAAGGCTCTAATCCGGGTTCCTCACCGACTTTCGCCGCAAGAAGGTGGACTTTCTGCCTCTGGCAGGGAGGTCTATGAAAAGAAGGAGCACCAAGAAAAATGGCTACAGGCGTACCTGTAGTACGTCGAGGTCACTTTTCAAGCGCGACGCAATAGGCATGGCCTATCCGGCGTCACAGCAGATTATTGATGAGAAATTCGCGTAAAAAGGAATGTGGAAGCATAACGGTGCGGAGGACACTCCAATGGATTGTATCCGGGAAGGAATGTCCATGGTGTTCAACAGGGGATCAATTCAGTGTGTCACTTCTTTTTCATGGGTGTTCAAGATCGATATTCCGACCATGTAGTGTCCTCTGAACTTTCCGCCTTCATCTTTGGTAATATGCCGTATTTCGGTCTTGAGATGCGCAGTGGGTTGGGCAGAAGAACCCGTGTAATAGGTCATGTCCATTACGTCTCCCACCTTGAGCCTCGTTAATAATTCTGAATCTTCTCTGACCAGCACACACATGGACTGTGAAGCAATGTTCCAGATCTTGAACTGATAGGAAAGGTTCAGATCATGGATGGAGAGTTCCACGCTGTAAAACTGAGATCCCGGAAGACGCGGTTCGCTTCTCCGGTCCGTTGGCAGGGTTGCCAGGTTAGTGGGATTCATGGTATTTCCTCCTTTTGATCAACCGATATGTTGTCTCAGATGCCGGCACACGTTCCGCAGGAGCAGCCCACTCAACTGGCCACTATTTCGAAAAGCGGGATTTCAATACTTCGAATCCGGGTATCGGGCCCCGCCAGAGCCAATCTCGACATGCTGGATCTTCGGGAGCGTCGGCGTCTAAAATATATAGCAATATTCATGCCATTTCTGCTATGTGCAACCGCGCAATGCCCATGACCGGAAACATCGGGATAACTATTCGGTTTTACGTGTATTTATTAGTTTTAAACACCTGCTGGGCGCCCGGAAGCAGCTTTCATGTCCATATTTTGACTATTTGCCGTGCATCTTTTCATACAGGCTTTGTGATCATTTTTTGTTTCCACATGTTGAGGTCATGTGCTATATTCATTTTAAAGCGGGCCTGTTACAACTTCATTGGCCCGGAGAAAACAGAAAAGGAGGAAGAAAATGGCTGTGAAAATCATTATCAAACGCGACGTCCCGAAAGATAAGGAACCGAGTCTTCTTCCCCTATTGATCCAGCTGAGGGCTCTGGCTACTGCCCAGCCGGGTTATATTTCCGGCGAAACATTAAGAAATGTGGATGACCCTGAAAAATACATTGTGATCAGCACATGGCGATCAGCGGACAATTGGCTGCAGTGGGTCTCAAGTAAGCAACGTTCCGAAATTCAGGAAAAAATAGATGCGTTACTGGGCAGAAAAACGGATTATGATACCTACCTTTACGGGTAGATATTTTGAGTCCTTCGGAGGCGCCTCGTTCTCTTTTAACACCTTATGTCGGAAGACAAGGTGTGAATCCAAGGCGCAAGCGGTTTCCTTGGTTTTTTTGTAGTGACTGCCGGTCGAGAACAGGATGACTGATAGAGTTATTCCATTTTGCATTCAAGATGATACCAAGGCAGCAAGGACCAGGCGACGGAGGCGTACGGCAACAGTACATCGGGGAGCCTACGACGCAGCCAACGCCGGTAGCGCTTGAATGCGATTAGGAATTAGTGCACTTTCCTGCCGATCAAGACCTCATGCTTTGTCCCACCACCGTTCAATAAATGACTGCAGGAGCAACGTCCACGTTTCGATAGAAATACGGTATTCAGCCCCAATATATTGAGCTGATACGAAAAATGTCCTAATTCATCGTCTCCGGGTCTTAACCCCTGGTCCCTGAACTTTGAATTCTAAACGGATACGAGATGTTTTTGCGTCATGAGCTTTTCTCTAAATGGTCATATCTCCCGATTGATTCAATGGATTGATGAAGGCACTCCATCTATTGAGGTCACGGGCCTCTCCGGATCTGTTCTTGCTTACCATCTGTCCCTCATGCTCCAAAGACTTCGGAAACCCTGTCTGATCATACTGCCTCAGGCGAGGGACTCAGAAGTGCTTATGAGAGCACTCAAATTTTTTCTCAAATCCGGAAACTCCGGGAGCGTTAAGAGTGACGCTCCCATCTATGAGTTCCCTGCCTATGACATGTCTCCTCTCACAGGACTCGGTCCCCACAGAGAAGTGGTGGCGAGGCGTATCCAATCGCTCTATGCTTTATTGACCCAGGACAATGCCACTGTTATCACCTCGCTGGATGCTTCCCTATACCGAATTCTGCCCAAGGATTCCTTTTTGGAAGGCCTGGAATATCTGGAGGTCGGTGAAGAGGCGGAACGGGGTGCACTCATTGAACGGCTCGAAACCATTGGATATCAACAAACGTCTCTGGTTGAAGAAAGAGCCGATTATTCTGTTCGAGGAAGCGTTATAGACCTGTTTCCTCCCTCAAGCCCTCTTCCTGTTCGCTTGGAATTCTGGGGAGATCATCTCGAGTCCATCAGGCATTTTGATCCCTTGAGTCAAAGATCCAAAGAGACACTCCGGGAACTGGTGATTTTGCCGGCCAATGAGATCATCATGGGAAAGGCCGCCGTCAAGAGGGCAAGGTCCATGGGAAGGCTGCCGAAAGGGGCCTCTGAAGGCATGTCTTTCCCGGGGCAGGAGGGGTGGCTTAATCACTTCTATCTCCATCTCGATACGCTGTTTCACTATCTACCTCACGATGTACTCGTGGTTCTCGTCAACTGTGATCCATTGGATCGAACAGCCTTGAAAATTCAGGCCCGGTTTGACAAGGAGGTCGAAAAAAACAGAAACCGGGCGGCTGAAAGGGGAGACCCCTTTCCGGAGGTTGAGGGCCTCTTCTTATCCGTCGACGAGTTTACCGACCACCTTTCATCCCATCAAAGGCTCCTTTTCAACAAACTGGACCTTCAGCGCCCGGACGATGTCCGGAAAAAACTGGTTTTCAAAGACCATTTTTCTTTGGACGCGCCACTTGAGTTGCAACTCGAAGGGAAAGGGAAGGTCTCTCTGGCTCCCCTTTCAGAAAAAATGTCTCAATGGCGGGAGCAGGGTGGACGTGTCGTGCTGCTTTGTCGCACCCTCAAACAGGCACAGCGCCTCCAAGAAATCCTTGAAAATTATGGCCTTCATCTTGACGCCCCTGTCTCCGGCTGGAAAGATGTGCCCGACACGCCGGGCTTTTCTATCTGCATTGGAAGACTTTCAGAGGGTTTTTCCTGGCCGGAAGTCGGCCTTTATGTCGTGACCGAGGACGAAATTTTCGGCGCCAAGAGGTCCAGGTCCAGGTCCCAACGTGCCAAAGTAGGCCAGGGATTGAACTGGTCGGGTTTCAGCCAGTTGAAGGATGGGGATCTGGTTGTTCATGAGGAGCATGGCATTGGACGATATGGCGGTCTTCGTAAGATGGACATTGCACAGAAGGTCAATGATTTTGTGATTGTGGAATATGCCGCTCATGACAGGCTCTACATACCGGCCGACCGGGTGGGTATCTTGCAGAAATACATCGGAGCGGGCGACGGGAATGTGAGACTCGATCGGTTGGGAGGAAACTCATGGAATCTTCAAAAGCAGAAAGCCAGGAAGTCCGTAAGACATATTGCCAGGCAACTCATCGAAATCTATGCCCTTCGAAAGTATCGGAAAGGGTACGCGTTCTCATCGCCGGATTCCTATTTCAGAGAATTTGAGGCCACTTTCGAACATGAGGAAACACCGGACCAAGTCAGGGCCATCGAGGATGTGCTTGACGATATGGTTTCTGAAAACCCCATGGACCGCCTGGTTTGCGGCGACGTGGGCTACGGAAAAACGGAAGTGGCCGTACGGGCCGCCTTCAAGGCAAATGCGGACGGCAAACAGGTGGCATTGCTCGTTCCTACTACGGTCCTTGCCGAACAACATTTCGAGACTTTCCGAAAAAGGCTGGCTCCATACGGGATCAGGGTTGAAGTGGTCAGCAGGTTCAAGCCCAGAAAAGAACAGACTGAGATCCTGGGAAGATTGAGATGCGGCCAGGTCGACATCCTTATTGGAACACACCGGATTCTTCAAAAAGATGTGCATTTTCAAAACCTGGGTCTTCTTATCATCGATGAGGAGCAGCGCTTTGGCGTAAGGCAGAAAGAGGCCATTAAGAAATACCGTGCACTGGTTGATGTCTTGACCATAACCGCTACCCCGGTTCCCAGGACGCTCCAGATGTCCATGCTGGGTGTCAGGGACTTGAGCATTATCGAAACCCCACCCGAGGAAAGACTCGCCATCAGGACCCACCTTATCCATTATGATGAAGCAACGATTGCCTCGGCCATTCAGGATGAGCTGGAAAGAGATGGTCAGGTCTTTTTTGTTCACAATCGGGTGCGGACCATTGATCAGATAGCCGAACGGCTCAAGCAGATTGTGCCCACGGCCCGCTTTGCGGTGGCCCACGGCCAAATGAAGGGAAAAGAGCTCGAGGAAACCATGCTTGCTTTTCTGCATAAACAGGTTGATGTGCTTGTATCATCCACCATCATCGAATCAGGTCTGGATATACCATCTGCGAATACCATTATTATCAATGAAGTGGATCGGCTGGGACTGGCACAGATCTATCAGTTGAGAGGGCGCGTGGGCCGATCGAAACAGAAGGCCTATGCATATCTTCTTCTTTCCGATGGCTCCCAACTGAGCCGTGACGCGGAAAAAAGGCTCAAGGCACTCATGGATTTCAGCGAGCTGGGCGCCGGGATTCATCTGGCCATGCATGATCTCAAGATCAGGGGGGGAGGAAATATCCTGGGATATGCGCAGGCGGGACATATCGCTGCCATGGGTTACGAACTCTATGTAAAACTCATCGAACAGGCGGTTGCTGAACTGAAGGGGGAAATGTGGCAGGATGAGATTGATCCGGAGATCAATATTGATCTCCCTGCCTTTTTGCCAAACGACTATGTGGTGGACACGAATATAAGGCTGAATCTCTATCGCAGGCTTTCCATGCTCGACGGTCCGTCCAGCCTGGCTGACATGGAAGCGGAAATCAAGGACAGGTTTGGACCGCTTCCTCATGAGGTGAAAAACCTCCTGGCACTCATGTCGCTAAGACTTTTTCTCAAACAAACCGGCATTTCCAGACTGGACACCGGTGCCCGTGGAATCACATTGACCTTTTCTTCCGCTGTGCAAAGAAAACCTGAGACATGGATCGAATTGGCAGAACGGAATCGTGGACGATATCAGTTTCTCAACCAGAATACACTGAAGATCAACACCGGTTCCCTTAATCTTCCTGATGATCTGTCCAAGATCCGGTCTGCTATTGAAAAACTGCCCCTAACGGTTGAGGAACAGGGCCTGGTGAGGCATGCTGGGCCCTGATTTCACTGTAGAGAAAAAATAAACTTGCAATTTATCACCCAATTGCAGATTCTTAAAATTTATGATCTTTTGGGCTCATTACTCTTCAAGGAGTTGGCTTAATAAATGGCTTTTTTCGGCAGGTCTCCAACAAGGCTCATCTCACGTCCAACCAGGGCCCACTTTCGCCGATCTCCTCGAACGGTGATTCAATGCCTGGTATTTTTTTCCATAGTCCTGCTGCTTCAGGGATGCAATATCTCGGGTAAAGAAGAACAAAGCAAGGCCATTTCTATCGGCTCCACCCGAGTGGGCCTGGCTGAGGTAAAAAGTGAGTTCAAGGAGCTGATCAAGGCCCTGCCTGTCACCGACGAAAACAGAAAACGCGTCGTCAAACAGGTTCTGGAGCAAATCGTTGAACGCCACCTCATCCTGGAATATGGGAAAGAACAGGGGATTTCTTTTTCAGAAGCCGAATTGAATGCGTCCATAAAGACCATCCGTGGGGATTACACGGACGAGGGATTCAGGGAGGCTGTTTTGAGAGAATACATCGATTTCGACCTGTGGAAAAGGCAGCTCAGGAAACGGCTCCTGGTGGAAAAAATCCTCAAAAAAGTCGGCGGACAGGCACCCCTGCCCGGACACGCCGATATCGTGCGCTACTATGAAGAACATGCCGATTCATTTCATTCTGAAAGACAAATTGAGTTCAGGCAGATTGTAACCTCGGAAAAACAGCAAGCAAAAATTGCGCTGGAAAAACTTCGGAAGGGGTCTGATTTTGGGAAGCTGGCAACGGAAATTTCCATCGCCCCCGAAGCCTCCCGTGGAGGCATGGTAGGATGGGTGACTCAGGGACAACTCGAAAAATCAATGGACAAGGCCCTGTTTGCCCTGAAGCCCGGCCAACTGTCGTCTGTCATCCATTCGCCTT
>Ga0307417_10000119_pt1 | contig 32945 bp, 33 predicted proteins | sample SalMarWE160210MG_2_FD_202514 | JGI IMG/M metagenome (GOLD analysis project Ga0307417, IMG submission 202514) | Salt marsh sediment microbial communities from the Plum Island Ecosystem LTER, Massachusetts, United States - WE1602-10 | ecosystem: Environmental > Aquatic > Marine > Intertidal zone... | reverse complement strand
GGAAAATCTTCATCGCGGACGGGCACCACAGGTACGAGACGGCGCTCGCCTTCCGGGACGAGATGCGGAAAAAACACGGCATGAGGGAGGCGGCGGCGTACGAACACGTCCTCATGTTCCTGTGCAACATGGACGACGAGGGGATCGTGATCCTTCCCACCCACCGGGGCGTTCATTCCCTCGCAGGATTTTCGGAGAATTCGTTCGCCGAAAAGGTGAGGGCCGTTCTTCCCATGGAAACCCGAAAGGGCTCCCCGGAGGACGCGATGCGCGCGGTGGAGGCGGCCGGGCGGGAAGGAAAGGCCATCGCCTGGAGTGCCGGCGGAGACCGGTTCCACCTCATCACCTTTCCCGATCTGCCGCGGTTCTGCGAGGAACGGCTGTCCGGATTCCCCGCTTCGCTGCGCATGCTCGACGTGGTGATGCTGCACGGTTTCCTCTTCGAGCAGGTCCTTGGCATCACCCCGGAGGCGGTGACCGCCGGGCAGCACGTAAGGTATTACAAGGATCCCGCCCTTGCGGCGGCCGACCTGGTCGGCGGCTCGATCCAGGCGGCGTTTTTCCTGAACCCCGTCACCGTCGAGGAGTTCCGGGACGTTTCCCTCTCCGGCCACGTCCTCCCCCAGAAAACCACCTTCTTCTATCCGAAGATCCTGACGGGGCTTCTGATCCATTCCGTGCGGGGAGATGAAACGCTGCCGGGATAGAGAGAAATCGATCCTCCCCTTCCGGGTGGATCAACCGGAGGACGGGTACCGGTTCTCCATCGACTCCGTGCTGCTCGCCGATTTCGCCTCTCCCTGGTGCGGCAGGTCGGTCCTCGACCTGGGCACCGGGTCGGGGGTTGTTCTCCTTTTCCTTGCCCGGCAGTGCGCCGTTCTGAAAAAAGGAGTGGGCGTGGAGATCCAGCGACCGTTGTGGGAGTCCGCCCGCCGGAACATCGAGGAGAACGGGCTCGGGGACCGCCTGTCCGCGGTCCTGGGCGATCTCCGGGACGACGTCCCCGGACTCTCCCCGCGGTCTTTCGACCTCGTTGTCGCCAATCCCCCGTATCGGAAAATCGGCGAGGGCAGAAGGAACCCGGACCGGGGCAAGGAGATCGCCCGCCACGAGGTGGCGTGCACCCTGGCGGACGTATTCTCCGCCGCGCGAAAGTACCTCGCTTTACGGGGCAGGTTCGCCCTGGTGTGCCCCTCGCCCCGCCTGCCGGAGGTGTTCGCGCTGGGTGCCGCCGCGGGGATTCCGCCGCAGACCGTCCGGTTTATCCACCCGCATGCGGATGAGCCGGCAAACCGGGTGCTGGTGGGGGGAAGCAGGCGGAAGGCACAGGAGGTCGAAGTCCTCCCCCCCCTCGTCGTCTATTCGTCCCGGAGACGGTACCACCCGGAAGTCGAGGGGATGTTCTCGAATTTTTCCCGCGGCTAACCGGCGTCCTATTTGCTCCGGCCGGAGGATTTCCGGCAGATGGAGCGAAGGATCTCCCGGGTTTCGGGATCCCGGACCTCCTCGAGACCGATCGGCTCGAGCGCAGGGGAGCGGTCGTGGCCCGCGTCTCCTTCCCTCCTCGAGGGTTTCCTCTCCTTTCCGGGGATTTTTTCCCCGGCTGCCGGGTCGCCGGAAAGGCAGCTCCCGGCATCCACTTGGAAACGGATCTCCCGGACCTTCTCCTCGCCCGTGACGGTCCGGATTCTCTCGAGCAACGCCGGTGCGGACAGCTGGAGTTCCTGGGCCCACGAATGGTTCCGGACGAAGACCGTCAGCACGCCGTTCCGGACCTTTCCCGGGGCCGTCTTGTCGATCAGGAGGGGGCCGACGATCTCCTCCCAGGACCGAAGAAGACGCACCTGGATCGCGGCGGCGGGCAGACGGAGCGTGTCCGCGAGAATCGATTCCAGGATCGACGACAGGTTCCTGACGCTCACCGGCCCCCCTTTTCCGCGCGCCTGCGGGCCCTGCCTCCCGCGACCTGCCCCCCGATTGCGCAGAGGATGAAGAAGGGGATGAGCCACGAGGGGACATGGTTGGCGATCCGGAGATAGGCGATCAGGGGAATCGAGAGATGAACGTAGACGAACCAGGCGAAGGAAAATTTCCGCTTCCCTTCGCGCAGGTATCCGAGAGGGATATTGAGGACCAGTGCGGTAACACCGATTACGCCCATGAGAAATAGGATGTGGTTGTCCAGAATGATGGTTTCCCGCCCGTTGATTCTGCACCCGATTATAATGGAAAAACCGTTTTCGGAGAACAGGCGGCAGGGAGAAAGCGAATGGGGAAACCCGTTTCCCCGGAAATCGTTCTCATCTTCCGGGGAACGCACCAGGTGATGTCGGCGGAGAAAAACCTGAAGAAAGCCGGTGTGCCGATGAGGCTCATCCCCGTCCCGAGGCGGCTTTCCTCGGATTGCGGACTTGCCATCCGCGTTTTCCTTCCCGACAGGGACCGCGCCAGGGAGGTCCTCACCCGATCGGGCATCCTCCCGCGGTCGGTACATATCTTGCGTGAAGGAGATGTGTACAAGGAAGAACCCTTTTAGGTAAACAGGTCTTTACGCCAGGAGGAAATTGGCATTGACACGAGGAGATTTGCCAACTAATATACGCACTTGTATGTTTTCTCGCGGGGGAAATGTGGGCGGTTATCGCTGGGCGGTCATTCTTGCGGGAGTGACAATTTTCGGAAGCCTGTTGACAAGTCCTGTCCGGGCTTTCGCCACGGAAACAGCCATCTTCTCGGCATTCCCCGCTGTCCTGACGTCTCCGGCGATATCGGTTCCTAATCCTCCTTTTCTTCCGCCGTACCTTCCCGCCGCCGTTTCGCCACGGGATGCAACGAACACGGAATCGCTCCGGCAACCGGGGGAGATCCCGGTGTTCTCGAGGGTACTGGCAGGCGAAAGCCTCCCCGTGCCGCCGGAGGGTGTCGGGGGAGTGCTTCCGTCCGCGGGCGACGTGCGGATTCCGCTGGCCGCACCGGCTGATCCTTCTGCCGCGGCGGTCCCGTACCTGATCGCTCTTCGGGACGAGAAGGATGCCGATCTCGTGCTCTCTCCCCGGGATATCGACGGCCGGCTGGACGGGGATGTCGAAGGGGAACCGGTGGTGGCGCTGGACGCGGGATATTTCGTCAATGCGGCGGAGGAGTTCGAAAAGGGTGAGGACGGCAGCTACGCCGGCCTGACGCGCAGGATCGACAAGTTCATCCGGTATTTCCAGACCAGGGGGCGCGACAGGTTCGAGGTCTGGCTTTCCCGGTCCGGGAAATACTCGGGCATGATGCGCAAGATATTGGCGCAGTACGGGATGCCGGGCGATCTCGTCTATCTTGCCCTGATCGAAAGCGGGTTCTCCCCGCAGGCCTATTCGGTTGCCCGTGCGGCGGGCCCCTGGCAGTTCATCGCGGGGACAGGACGCCGGTACGGCCTCCGGATCGACTGGTGGGCCGACGAGCGCAGGGACTACGAAAAATCGACCCATGCGGCGGCGTCGTATCTTAAGGATCTGTACGGGATGTTCGATTCGTGGCCCCTTGCCGCCGCGGCCTACAACGCCGGCGAAGGAAAGATCATGCGCGCCGTATCCCGTTACAAGACGGAGGATTACGCCAAGCTCATCCGCTACCGCTACCTGTCCCGGGAGACGAAGGACTACGTCCCCAAGATGCTCGCGGCGCTTACGATCGCGAAGGACCCGGAAAAGTACGGGTTCGGAGACGTGCTGTACGAGGATCCGCTGAAGTTCGACAAGGTTTCCGTTCCCGGCGGGATCGACCTCGCCGCGCTGGGAGACTTGATCGATGTGCCCCTGGAAACCCTGAAGGAATGGAACCCGGCGCTCAAGCGCTTCTGCACGCCTCCCAATGTGGAGGCGTACGAAATCCGCCTCCCCAGCGGGTTTGCCTCGGTTGCCGAGGAGCGGATGGAGGAGATCCGCAAGGAAGCGAAAGTCACGTTCCTCCTTCACAAGGTCAACAAGAAGGACACGCTCGTCTCTCTTGCAAAGGAGTACAACACGCCCGTGGCCATCCTGAAAGAAATAAACGGTCTCCGGGGAAACTCCCTCCGCCGGACGTCCCGCCTGATCATTCCGGTCACCGGTCTTTCCGGGAAGGAGGCGGCTCCCGGGACGAAAGTGTCCCCCGATATGCTCCGGATGGCGCACATGCGGGTGGACGAGGGGTATCGGCGGGGGCAGAGGATACGGGTGCGCCGGGGGGACACCCTGTGGAAAATCGCCAGAAGGGCGCGCGTGAGCGTCAAATCGCTGGCCCGGGCGAACAGGATGAAGACCACCAGCGTCCTCCGTGTCGGCGCGATCATCCGGATCCCGGGCGCCGTATCGAGCCCCGGGCACGGGACCCGGCACGTCGTCCGCCGCGGGGAAACCCTCTGGTCGATCGCCAAGGCTCACGGTATCACCGTGGACCAGCTTGCCAGGCGCAACAACATGACTCCCCGGGAATCGCTGCGGAGCGGCCGCGTCCTCCGGATCCCCACGGAGTCGTAAGCTGCCCGATCCGCGTTCATTCGTCTACCTGGACAACGCCGCAACCTCCCTGCCCAAGCCCAAAGGTGTCGCCGAATCCGTTGCCGGGGCGATCCGTCGTGCGGGAAATCCGGGCCGGTCGGGCCACGCGCTCGCCATTCGGTCGGCACGGGATCTTTTCGTGGCGCGGGAGAGGCTCGCCGAGCTTTTCGGCGTGAAGGACAGTTCCCGGTTCGTGTTCACGGGAAACGCCACCCAAGCGCTGAATCAGGCGATCAAGGGGGTTTTGCGACGCGGCGACCACGTCGTCACGACCTCCGTGGAGCACAACTCGGTGATGCGGCCGCTCCGTCGCATGGAAAAAGCGGGCGTCAGCGTGACCGTGGTTCCGGCATCCCCCGACGGAGCCGTCGAGGCGAAGGCGGTAGCGGCCGCCATCCGGAAGAAAACACGGCTGGTGGCTGTCGTCCACGCGTCGAACGTGACCGGTGCGATCCAGCCCGTAGAGGAGATTCTGCGCATCGCCCGGAAAGTCGGCGCCTACACGCTCGTGGACGCGGCGCAGACCGCGGGGTCGATCCCCCTCTCCTTTTCCGGTCTTTCCGCCGACCTGGTGGCGGCCCCCGGGCACAAGGGGCTCCTGGGCCCCCAGGGGACGGGTTTTCTTTACGTCCGGGAGGGCGTTCCGCTCGTCCCGCTGATCGAGGGAGGGACCGGCAGCCGCTCCGAGTCGGACCGCCAGCCCGACTTCCTCCCCGACGCATTCGAGTCCGGGACCCTGAACAGCGTGGGGATCGCCGGTCTTTCGTTCTCCCTCGCCTGGCTGCTGCGGAGGGGAATCGACCGGATCCGCCGGAAGGAGACGGATCTCCTGGAGGAACTGGTGGAGGGGGTGGGCCGGACAGGCGGCGTGACCTCGTACGGTCCCCGGGAGCCGTCACGCCGGGCTTCGGTCGTCTCGTTTCTCGTCGAGGGGATGGATCCCGGCGAGGTGGGTCGTCGCCTGGAAAAGGGATTCGGCGTCCTGGTGCGGGCGGGACTCCACTGCTCTCCCAACTCCCACAGGACGCTCGGAACTTTCCCGGAAGGGACGGTGCGCGTAAGCCCGGGCCCGTTCACCACCCGGAAGGATATCTCCCGGTTTCTCCAGGCCTTACGGAAGATCGCCGCCTCCCGGCGTTAATCGGTCCAGAAGATCATCGGTCCCGGCGGGATCGGCCGTTACGACTGTCTTTCCTTTACTTTCTCGGCGCGGTGAAGAATGGAGGTGGTGGACCTTCCGGGCAGGAGCCGGATCGTCCGGACGGTACCGCCCCGGGATCGCACGATGTCGGATCCGACGATCTCTTTTCCCTTCCAGTCCCCGCCCTTTACCAGCACGTGCGGGATCACCTGTCCGATCAGGACCGCCGGCGTGTCCTGCGCAAACGTCACGACGTAGGATACGCAGGATAGAGACGCCAGGAGATAGGCCCTGTCACCTGCCGTCTGGAGAGGACGCCCCTTCCCCTTGATCCTGCGCACCGAGGCGTCGCTGTTCAGGCCCACTACCAGGACGTCCCCGAGGGCTGCCGCCTTCCGCAGATACCGTGCGTGCCCGGCGTGCAGGATATCGAAGCACCCGTTGGTGAAGACGATTTTCTTCCCCTGGCGGCGCAACCGGGCAAAGAGGGCGCGTACCGCGCGCCGGGGGATTATCTTTTTGGCCGGGTCTTCCGGTAGGCCCGCTCGTTCCTGTCCTGCGCGCACGGGATTCTCCTCCTGGCGTCCTCGACCCGGGCAGGATCGATCGTCGCGATTACGATGCTTTCGTCCTCTCCTCCCTGGGCCAGCCGTTCCCCCCACGGGGAGACGATGACCGATCCTCCCGAATACCGGAACTCCCCCGACTTCCCGACCGCGTTGGCCGCCACCACGAAGAGCTGGTTCTCCACGGCACGGGCGGCGGTGAGCAGGTCCCAGTGTGCCTGCCGTGCGTATGGCCATTGCGCGGCCACGCAGAACAGGGTGGCTCCCTCGGCATGATATTTCCGGGACAGCTCGGGGAACCGTATGTCGTAGCAGATCTGCGGCCCGATCGTTCCCACGGAGGTATGGGCCACCGAGGCGGACGTCCCCTTCCGGAAGTGAAGGTGTTCCCCCGAAGGGGAGAACAGGTGTGTCTTCCGGTATTCGCCCGTTATCATCCCCGTCGAGTTGATGACATGAAGCGTATTGTACACGGACCTCCCGGACCGCTCAGGGAGCGAGCCGGCGATGACGACGCGTCTGTCGGCCGCGAAGCGGCGGAGATCGTACAGGATCTCGGGAGTGGTTCCGGCGAGCGTCTTCAGGTTGTCGTAGGAAAATCCCGTGCTCCACATCTCCGGGAGGACGCACAGGGCAGCCCCCGCCTCTGCGGCGCTCCGAAGGAGCGCAAAGGCCCGGGAGGCGTTCGCCTTCACGTCGCCCATCCGGATGGGAAACTGCAGGGCGGCTGCCTGGAACGCGGAAATCATACGGTCTCCCGGGGTGTCGCCTGGCACGGGATGGGCATCGGGTGACTCAAAGGATGGCGCGCGCCACCGTCAGGACCACTATATGCTCCGCCCCGCCCGTTTTCAACTTTCGCGCGCACGCCGCGACGGTCGCCCCCGAGGTGTACACGTCGTCGACGAGAAGCACCTGCCGGGGAACCTGCGCACCGGACCGGACGGTGAACGCCCCCCGGACGTTTTCGTTCCGGGCGGCGAGCGGCAATCCCGCCTGGGGCCGGCGTTCCCCGGCCCTCCGCAGGAGGAGCGGGTCGCAGGGCCATCCGGCGAGCCGGCCCAGGGGGAGAGCCACAAGCGCGGGGAGGTTGTACCCTCGCCGGAAATATTTCCCCGGCCGGATGGGAACAGGGACGACCGTCGGCCGGAATCCGGTCGGGAACCGGTCGGCCCAACCTCCCCGGATCGCCTCGAAGAAGCGCAGCGCAAAGATGCGCGCCACGTCGCTTCTCCCCGCATACTTGGCGGCCCGGATCCCCTCCCGGACATTCTCCTCGTAGGCGAAAAGGGAAAGGGCGAGTTCAAACGGCCGGGGGCGGGGGCAGGGCGGGGGCTCGACCGGCAAGGGCCCGCCGGCTCCTGTGGTGGCAAGGTCGCCGGGGGAGACAGTCGTTTCCTCCCGGCAGGGGGGCCAGGCTCCTACCGCGTCGTAGGAGAGGTCGGGCGTTGGGGGGGGAAGAAGTGATCGCAGAAGGGAAATTTCGCCGGAAACCGTCCGATACAAGGTCTTCCATGCCGTGCGCAGACGCGTTGGGGCTCCGGGGGAATCACCGGGCGGTGGCGGGGATGGCGTGTTCCTGTTGCCCGTGAAAGATGGTGTAACTGTTCCAGATCCCGCAGGAGGAGCAGCGGGCGGCCCACTTGATCGTGGTCTGGCCGCATCCGGTGCAGCGGAACGGGATGAGATACCGGCGCTTGTACCCGAAGGCGCGCTGGTAGTGCTGGCAGGCCGACTCATACCGACCCCTCCGACGGAGCGCCTCGGCAAGCAGTACGTTTACGGACTCGCGCTCCGGGTCCAGCATTTCCGCCTTCAACAACTGTTCCAGCGCCTCGTCGTTCATCTCCAGGCGGAGGTAGAACTTCCCCAGGAACAGGTTGACATCGAAAGAGGACGGGCCCTCCCGGAGAAGGTCGAGGAACAGCTCGATCATCGCCTCCGGCTTCTCCGTCTCCACTCCCAGGTCCTCGAGCCGGATCAGGAAGACGGCGTTGCGTGTCGCCCGGAATCCCGAGAGGAGGGTTGCCGTGGCCTCCTCCAGGCTTCCCCGCTCCCGGAGGTGCTCGGAGAGGGCGAGGTAGGCCGCCGTGAAGGGGGGCTGGTCCTTGATGAGCTCACGAAGGCGTCTCTCGGCGTCGTCGGTCTTCCCTTCCGCCATGCGGCTGACCGCTTTCTCGTACCGGAGAGCGTCGAACAGGGTCTTGTCCCCGGCGGACACGGTTTTCCCCTGGAGCTTGACGATCTTCTTCTGCATCGCGTACGCGGGCACCATCTCCTTCCGCTCGATGTGGATGTCCCGAATTCCTTCCCAGGCGCGCAGGTTCTCGCCGTCGGAGTTTTCGATCCTCCGGAGCAGCGACAGCGCATTCTCGAGGTCGTTCATCTCGCGATACAGCCCCGCGAGACGGAAGTAGACCGTGATGTCCGACGGGTCGATCTGCTTGATCCTCGTCAGTGCCTTGACGGCCTCGAGGAGATTCTTCCGCTCGATTTCCACGTCGGCCACGAGCGCGAGCGCCTCCCGGTCGTCGGGGTTGACGGAAAGGCTCTTTTTCGATTCCGCGGCGGCGTCGTCGAGCAGTCCCCTCTGGAACAGCCCCGTCGCCTTTGCGACACGGGCCCGGGCGGCTTCCCGGCGCTGCTTATCCCGCCTCTCCTTCCAGTTTTTGGAAGCAAGGGTCACATCCTTGACCATCGAGCCGAGAATCACCATGGCGGCTCCGAGGGAAAAGGCCAGAATGGCGAGCTCGCTGACCGTCACCTCGATCTGGCGGGTGGCGGAGTAGAAGAACTGGATGTGCTCGCCGTTCAAAAGGGAGATGTACGAAAAGGCGACCAGGATGACGACGAACAGGAGGAAGAGCAGTCGGACCGCCATGCTTGGGTTTCCTCCGCTTTGTCTAACTGTCCTCGGGAATGGGGATTTCCGCCGCCGATCCCCACAACCGGTCAAACTGGTAAAAGTCCCGGACGCTGTCCAGGAAGACGTGAACCACGAAATCGTCGTAGTCGAGCAGGACCCACCGCCCCTCGCGCATGCCTTCCATTCCCAGCGGGCGGACACCTTCTTTCCTGAGCGATTCCTCGATGTGGCCGGCGACAGCGGCAACCTGCCGGTCGGACGTTCCCGAGCAAAGGAGAAAGTAATCGGTGAAGGTGGCACTCTCACGGACGTCCAGGGCGCGAATCCCGGCGGCTTTTTTTTCCTCCGCAAGCCGCGCGCACTGGATCACCGTATCTCTTGTCGTTATGGCTGCTCTTCCTCCCCGGTTCCGCGGTACAGGCTGCGCGAGGTGATGTACTTTTCCACCTCCGGCGGGACAAGACCCCGGATGCAACGGCCGCTCCGGATCTTCTCCCGAATGGAGCGGGAAGCGATATCCAGGGTCGGCAGGGCGGGGCAGTACAGCATCCTCCCTCCCGGAAGGCGGTAGCTTTCTCCCGTCCAACTATAGCAATGCGGGACCTCTTTTTCAATACGCATCCCCTCGGGAGGAACGGGCCTGCGGGGTGTCCCGTGCCGGGGGAGGAGTACGAAGTCGCATGCGTTGAGGAGTTCCTCGTACCGGTGCCAGGTGGCGATCTCCCCGAAGGAATCGGCTCCCATCACGAAGACCCAGTCGACCCCGGGCTCGTCCCGGCAAAATTCCCGAACCGTGGTCAGCGAGTAGGAAGGTCCCTCGTGGCGGATCTCCCGGTCGGAAACCGTAAACCCCGCAAGCCCGGCTACGGCGGCGGACACCATGGCGAGCCGGTGATCCGCATCGGAGACCGGCTGGCGGGGTTTGTGAGGCGGGTGATGGGCGGGAAGGAGCACTACCCGGGGAAGTCCGAACGCTTCCTTGACCTCGATCGCCATGCGCAGGTGACCGTTGTGGAACGGATCGAAGGTCCCTCCGAACAGCGCCGAGGTTGTTCGCTTCGCGTCCAATTACGTCCGGACCTGGCCGTCACCGAAGGCGATGAACTTCGTCGTCGTGAGTTCGACGAGGCCCATCGGGCCGAAGGCGTGGATCTTGGTGGTGCTGATCCCGATTTCCGCCCCGAGCCCCAGCTCGAACCCGTCGTTGAACCGGGTGGACGCGTTCACCAGAACGAGGGAGGAGTCCACGTCGCGCAGGAAACGCATGGCACGTTCGTGGTCTTTTGTGAGAATCGCTTCCGTATGCAGTGACCCGTATCGGCGGATGTGCCCGATCGCCTCGTCCATCGAGGGAACCACCCGCACGGCGAGGATGAGGTCGAGGTACTCGTCTCCCCAGTCCTCCTCGGAGGCCGGAACGGCCCAGGGCACGAGGGAAAGGGTCTGCGGGCAGCCGCGGATCTCCACGCCCTGTTTCCGGAGTTCGGCCGAGACGGCGGGAAGAAATTCCCCGGCGGCTTTCTCGTGCACCAGCATCGTTTCCATCGCGTTGCACACCCCGGGCCTCTGCACCTTCGCGTTGACGCAGATGGCGACCGCCTGTGCGAGGTCCGCTCCCTCGTCCACGTAGATGTGGCAGACCCCCTTGTAATGCTTGATGACGGGGATGCGGGATTTCTCCGCCACGCTCCGGATCAGCCCTTCTCCCCCGCGGGGGATGATGAGGTCGATATACTCCTCGGCCGCGAGCATATGGTCGATGGCCTCACGGTCCGTCCGTTCGATTACCGACACGGCGTCCGCGGGAAGACCCGCCCGGGTCATCGACTCGCGCAGGATCTGCGCGATGGCGGTGTTGGAAAAGATCGCCTCGGAGCCGCCCCTCAGGATGACGGCGTTTCCCGACTTGATGCAGAGCGCGGCCGCATCCGCGGTGACGTTCGGCCTCGATTCGTAGATGATCCCGATGACGCCGAGCGGAATGCGCATCTTCCCCACCGAGAGGCCGTTGGGGCGCCGCCTCATCCTCTCGATCTCCCCTACGGGGTCGGGAAGAGCGATGACCTCCTCGATCCCTGCGGCCATCTGCTCGATCCGGGCGTCGGTAAGGGCGAGCCTGTCGATCATCGCGCCGGAGAGTCCCTTGGCCGACCCCGCCTCGACGTCTTTCCGGTTTTCCTCCTTGAGCCATTTCGCGCGGTTGCGCAATCCCTTCGCCATGGCGGCAAGAGCCGCGTTCTTCTGCGCCGTGTCCGCCCGCCCCATGTGCGCCGAAGCCTCCCGGGCCGCGCGGCAGACCGCGTCGACGATATACTTGGTCGTGGTCGTCCTGGCCATCTACGACAGGGCTCCTTTTCTTCCCCCCGGGGTTTGCGGGGGGGCGATGATCATGAGATCGTCCCGGTGCACCACCTCGGCGGGTATTCCCTCGCCGAGCAGGGTCCGAACCTCCAGGCTTTTCTTCCCCTTGCACCGCTCCACCTGCTTGCTTGTCCACGCCGAGATTCCCCGGGCGAACTCCTGCCCCCTTTGGTCGCTGATGGAGACCGCGTCCCCCCGGCGGAACCTACCCTGCACGGATACCACCCCTGCGGGCAGGAGGCTTTTTCCCCCTTCCCGCAGGACCCGGACGGCTCCGTCGTCGACCGTGATGGTGCCGTGCGGATGTCTCGCATAGGCGATCCACATCTTCCGGCTGCTCTTCCTGTTTCGTTCGACGGGGATGACGAGCGTACCCACCTCTTTTCCCGCGAGAATGTCGTCGATGGAGCGGCGCTTGAGCCCCGACCCGATCACGACAGGCGTACCCGACTCGCTGACGACGCGGGCCGCCATGAGTTTCGACACCATGCCGCCGGTTCCCATGGCCTGCGTCCGCAACGTGCTCGCCGACCGCAGCAGTTCCTCGTCGATCGTCCCGATGAGAGGGATGAGCCGTGCGTCCGGGTAGCGGTGGGGATCCCGGGTGAAGACCCCGTCGTTGTCGGTAAGCAGGATCAGAAGGTCCGCCCCGATCATCTGGGTCACAAGCGCGGCCAGGTGATCGTTGTCCCCCAGCCGGATCTCCACGGTCGCCACGGTGTCGTTTTCGTTGATGATCGGCACGATTCCGCGGGAGAGAAGCGTTTCCACGGTGTTGCGGGCGTTGTTGTACCGCTCCCGGTTTTCGAAGTCCTCGTGGGTCAACAACAGCTGCCCCACCTGCCGCCCCCGTTTTTCGAAGGCGCGCTCGTAGGAGTACATCAGGCTCGTCTGCCCGACGGCGGCGGCCGCCTGCTTCAGCGCCACGGTCCGGGGTTTTTCCCGCATCCCCATTTTTTTCCGGCCCGCCGCTATCGCCCCCGAGGTGACGACGACAAACTGGATGCCCCGCCCCTCCCAGGCCCTTGCCACCTGGGCGGCCAGGGCGCGGATGAAGGGGCTGCGCAGGCCCTTCTCCGCGTCGGCGAGCACCCCGCTGCCGAGCTTCACGACAATCCGCCGGATCTTCCGGGAAAGAAACACGGATTCGCGGTGCGTCACGGATTCAGAGCTCATGTGGTGGGCGTCTCCGAAGGGCCACCAGGCCGTTCAGCAACTCCTCTATCCCCTGCCCGGCGACCGCGGAAATATAATAGGCATCCCTCTCCGGGAAATTCAACTCCGCGCGGGCGCGCTCCGCGGATTCCCTCGAGCCCGGGAGGTCCATCTTGTTGAAGGCCAGGAGCGTCGGGCGGGTGATGAGTTCGGGGAGGAACCTCTCCATCTCCTGACGAACGACCCGGTACGCGTCCGCGATTTCCTCCGCCGTCCCGCCGGCGTCCAGGACATGGACCAGCACCTCCGTGCGCTCCGCGTGTTTCAGGAACCGGTGCCCCAGGCCCGCCCCCCTGTGGGCGCCCTCGATGAGCCCCGGGAGGTCGGCCACGACGAACTCCTTGTCGTGGTGGGTGACCACTCCCAGAACGGGGGAGAGAGTGGTGAACGGGTAGTCGGCGATCTTGGGTTTTGCCCGGGAGATCCGGGAGAGAAGGGTGGACTTCCCCGCGTTGGGGAGCCCGACGAGGCCGATCTGGGCGATGAGCTTGAGCTTGAGAAGAAGGATTCTTTCCTCTCCCGGGATCCCCGGCTGGGCGGTGTCCGGGGCCTGGTTCGTCGACGTGGCGAAGGAGGTGTTCCCGCGTCCGCCGCGCCCTCCCCGTGCCGCCTTGAGAGAGTCTCCCTCCTTGATCAGGTCGGCCAGCCGCGCCCCCGTCTCGCCGTCGTACACCATGGTGCCCGGAGGCACGGGGATCACCAGGTCGGGAGCGTTCCTGCCGTGCATGTTCTTCCCCATCCCGTGCTGTCCCCGGCTGGCCTTGAAGACCCTCCGGTACCGGAAGTCGAGCAACGTGGAGAGGTTCGGGCTGACCTGGAGGATGACGCTGCCGCCGTTACCGCCGTTGCCGCCGTCCGGGCCTCCGCGGGGAACGTATTTCTCCCGGCGGAAGCTCACGCATCCGCGCCCTCCGTCCCCGGACCGGACGGTGACGGTGGCCTCGTCGATGAAATGCATGGAGAGGGGAAACCTTACGTAACGGAGAGGATGGACACCTTCTTGCGGTCCTTCCCGAACCGCTCGAACTGAACCATTCCGTCGATCAGGGCGAACAGGGTGTGGTCCCTTCCCAGGCCTACGTTCCGTCCCGGGTGCACGGATGTGCCCCGCTGGCGGATGATGATCGACCCGGCGGTCACGATCTCCCCGCCGTAGGCCTTCACGCCGAGACGCTTGCTCTGGCTGTCCCGTCCGTTCCTTGAGCTCCCAACCCCTTTTTTGTGTGCCATTTCGGAACCTTCTCTCCCGGCGTGCGTTCAGCCGACCAGGATGTCCTTTACCGACAGTCTCGTGAACACCTGGCGGTGGCCCTGCTTGCGTGCGTACCCCTTCCTCCGCTTGTACTTGTAGACGATGATTTTCTTTTCCTTCCCGTCGCCGAGAGACATGCAGATGACCCGGGCGTTGGGAACCGTGGGGGTTCCTACCGCGGTGTTCTCTCCGGAGGAAACGAGCAGCACGTCCGAGAGTTCCACGGTCTCCCCGGGCTCCAGCGGGAGTTTTTCCACCTTGACCACATCTCCGGGGGAAACGCGAAGCTGTTTCCCCCCGGTGCGCACCACAGCATACATCTATTTGACCCTCCGCAGGCAACGATAGGAAACATTTACTATAGGAAAGACCGGATTTCCTGTCAACACGGAAATCGGCGTCCTCCGGATGATATATACTGGGGATTCCCGGGGGAAGGGGGGAAACCGATGAGAGATGTGATCATCGCCGGGGGCGGGCCGGGTGGGCTCATCCTGGCGCATCTTCTCGAAGAGCACGGGATCGACTACCAGGTTCTCGAGCGGGGAAAGACGGCACAGTCGTGGCGCATGATGCGTCCGGGTATGACCCTGCTGTCCCCCTCCGTCCCGGGCACCGACTGGACGTCCCTGACGCTGAAGCACCCTCTGTGGGCGATTCCGGGCGTCCGGAGGCCGTTCCCCAGCCGGGAAGATTTTCTCTGCTACGTGGACGCCTTCGCCCGGGAGAACATGCTGCGCATTGCCGAGGATACCTCCGCGGTCCGGTCCGCCGTCACCCCCCGGGGATTCTCCGTAGAGACATCGAAAGGGGAAATATCCTGCCGGTTCCTGGTGATAGCGACGGGATCGTCGTCGGAGCCGGCGATTCCCGATATCCCGGGAATCGCCTCCAACCCTTTCGTTCTCCATTCCTGCGACTTCATCCATTGCATGGCGTACCGGGAGAAGCGGGTCCTGATCATCGGGGGCGGGAACTCCGCCGCGGAAATCGCCCTCGAGATGGCCGGGACCGCCCGGGTCACGCTCTGCACCCGCGGGCCTATGCGCTATTTCAGCGACACGGGGGACCTGGAGGACATCCGGGGATCGTCGGAAAGCACGCTCAAGGAGTGCATCCGGTTCGGAATCATCACGCTGCGGGAAGCGGACTTCGCGGTCCGCCTGGCGGGCAGACGGGTCAGTTTCCAAAGCGGTGAGCAGAAGGAGTTCGACTGGATCATCTGCGCCACGGGGTATCGACCGGCGTGGATTCCGATCGAAGGCGGGGATGTGAAAACCGATGAGGAAGGGTATCCCGTGATCTCTCCCACGGGTCAGTCCTCCGTCCCCGGACTGTACTTTTGCGGGTCGCTGGCACGGTTCAACAGGCGTTGCGCCTTCATCCACGGATTCCGCAATTACGTGGAAAAGGTGTTCTGGGATATAGCGGACCGGCTGTAACCCCCGTATCGGCATCCCGGATATACCTTCCGCACCCGGATCACACCTGCGGTCAGGAACTCCCGGCTCCTTTCCCGCTCCGAGGGGTAAAAACGGAAAGACGGTACTGGAGGGCCTCGGCGACATGCGGGAGGGACACGTTCTTTTCTCCCGCCAGGTCGGCGATTGTCCTGGCCACGCGGGCCGCCTTTCCGATTCCCCTTCCGGACAAGCCCATCCTGTCCGACGCGCGCACGAGGAAGGTGCGGGCCTCGGGGAAGAAGGAGGAAGTCATCTCGGCATAGGGGATTCGTGCCGTCCCGTTCGTCCGAAAGGGGTTTTTGGCGAAGCGTCGGGACTGTGCGCGCCGTGCCTCCGTGACGCGCCTCCGGACGGCGGCCGACTCCTCTCCCCCCGACGACGCGGACCAGTCGTCGGCGGAAAGGGGGGCGACGGTAACCGAGAGGTCGAAACGGTCCAGGAGGGGCCCGGAAAATTTCTGCGAGAAACGAAGGAGGATGGGGGGAGAGCATCGACAGATCCGTCTCGGATGCCCCGTGCTTCCGCACGGACACAGGTTCGTCGCCGCGAGGAGCAGGAACCGGCAGGGGAACCGGTAGGAGCTCCCCGCCCGGACGATGCGGACCTCCCCGGACTCGAGAGGCTGCCGGAGGGCTTCCCGGGACTCACGCCGGAACTCCGAGAACTCGTCGAGAAAAAGCACCCCGCCGTGCGCAAAGGTGATCTCCCCGGGGCGGGGCGGGTTGCCTCCCCCGATCAAGCCGGCGGGAGTCACGGAGTGATGGGCGGTACGGAAGGGGCGACGCGTTATGAGGCGTGGCCAGGGGCTCTCCCCCGCGGCGCTGTAGATCTTTGTCGTTTCAAGCGCCTCGTCTTCCTCGAAGTCGGGCAGGATCCCCGGCATACGCTCCGCGAGCATCGTCTTGCCGCAACCCGGGGGGCCGGAGAGAAGAAGCGCATGACCTCCTGCCGCCGCTATCTCCAGCGCCCTTCGCGCCACCGGCTGGCCGACTACGTCCCCGAGGTCCGGCCCGCCGGGATCGGCGGGGCCGGGCGGAGAACACTGCCGGCCTTCCCGTGGTGGAAGAAGGTCGCCCGACAGGGCCGCCACGGCATCCCGGAGGGTCTCCGCCGGGATGACCTCGAGTCCGGGAACCAGGCCGGCTTCCCCGAAATTGGCGGACGGGACGATGATTCCCGGAAGTCTCTTCTGTCTGGCGAGAAGGGCCTGCGAGAGAACCCCCCGTACCGGCTTGACGGTCCCGTCGAGAGAGAGTTCGCCACCGACGAGGAATTTCCCCAGGGAATCCGCCGGAACGACTCCTTCCGCGCAGAGGAGGGCAAGGGCGATGGGGAGATCGAGGAGGGCCCCGTCCTTTTTCACGTCGGCCGGGGCGAGATTGATGGTGATCTTCCGCCCCGGGAACGGGAGGCCGGAGTTGCGGATCGCGGCGCGCACCCTGTCCGCGCTCTCGCGAACGGCTCCCCCCGGCAGCCCCACAATGGTGTAGGAGGGGAGCCCTTTCGAAATATCGGTTTCCACTTCCACGGGGACCGCGTCGATCCCCGCGATGGTGGATGCGAGCACGCGAACGAGCAAGGGGCGGCCCTCCCTGACATCCTGCGGGATCCCGGTGCCCTAAACCCTCAGGTCCCGAACCGGTTACTCACAGGCATTGCAATCCATGTGCCCGGGAAATTCCTGTTCTAGCGGGTTTCGGGAAGGGAAAGCCTCCGCCGGAGCAAGTCCGCGAGTCTGCATGACTCGGCCGACTCCTCCGCGGTGAGGGGGCACGGCCCGAAGCGTTCGCGGTGGTACAGGGAGAGGAATCGGGAGGTCTCGGGGAGGAGAACGGGGGTTCTCTCCGCCGATTCCCGGAGCAATTCCTCGAAGGGAATTCCGGCGGATCTCCGGCGGCAGGTGGCCGACAGGCGTCGGAGGAGCCGGGCATAAGGTCTGGGGAGAGGGAGTTCCCCCTCCCCGGGCCTGCGGGGATACCGGGAAGTTCCGCGTCCGCGGGAGCGCCAGACGAGCAGGACCACCGCCAAGGCCAGGCCGAAGCCCGCGGCCACCCGGGAATTGGCCCCGCCCGCGCTCCTGATCGTCCCCCGGATCCGTTTTCCCGACCGCCGCAGCGCGAGCCATCCCCCGGACACGGCCTCCGCCTGCATCCGCAGCGAGTAATTGACGACGTACTTGTTCCACTGCTGCATGGTCCAGTCGATGTAGATGCCGAACCTTCCCGTCCGGGAGAAAAACGGGCTGCTCTCGCCGAGAGACGGTGTCGCGTCCAAGGTGACCCACCTGCCGCCGATCCATCCTTCCGTCCAGGCGTGCGCATCGGACTGGCGGACGATGAGGTATTTCCCGACATCGCTCCACTCGCCGCCCAGGTATCCCGCCGCGATCCGCGCGGGAATCCCCGCCGCCCGCAGGAGAAGGGTCAGGCCGGCGGCATAATGTTCGCAGAACCCCTTGCGTTTCCGGAACAGGAACTCCTCGACCGAGGATGCGACGTCGGTCAGGCTGTACCGAAACCCGTCCAGAAAAAAGCGCCTCGCGAGCTCGGCCCGTTCCCCGTCCGACCTGCCACGCGACGTTACTTGCCTGGCGAGCTCCCGGATATCGTTTGCACCGGGCGGCAGGGCGAGGTATTCGTTGCCGGGGCCGGAAAGGCGACTCCCCCGCGGCGACCCCTCCGGGGAGAAACGGAGATGGTAGCGGACCGCGGATTTGCCCGCCGACAGCTGATAGTTTCCCCCGCCATCGGTCCGGATCTCCCCCAGGGCTCCCTCGACCGCAACCGTCCCCGGATAGACGAACAGGGCGGAGTGGCCTGTCGGTTCCAGGTAGATTTCCGCGGAAGAGAGGGGAATCGCCGGCTGCGGGAAGAGGAAATAGTGGAGCCCGGTTCTCGGAACCCGGGCGAGCGCCGTTTTCACCCGGCTCCACCTCGTTCCGTCGAAACGGGCGTACGTCCCCCCGCGCAGGTAGAGGCCGGTAGGTGACATCCCCGCGGCCAGTTCGGGAAACTCGATCCGGGCGATGACCCTTCGGTCGGCCTTTACGGAGGTGACGTCTCGCAGGGAGATCGCATCGGAGAAGCCGGTCAGCCCTCCGCGGTTCCCCTGGCGATTCAGGAACTGCCCGATTCCGATGCGGGGGGTGACCACGAACAGTACCGCCGTCAGAAGGAAACCCGCCAATGCGCACAGCAGGAGTATCGCAAAGGCGAATCCCGGTTGCGCGCGGGGGACGGCCCCTCCCGCTTCCGCCGATTCTTCGGTCTGCAGGGCCCACATCGCCCCGACGGACAGTCCCAGGAACAGGAAAAGGAATCCCGCGAACTGGATTTCCGTTGTGCTTGCGGCCGCGGCGAGGAACTCGAGGAACGAGATCGCGCACAACTGCCACCCGTCCCCGAAGGTTTTGGGGAGGAGGAACTTGATCGATTGCACGCCGAGCAGGAGAAGGGATACGGAGACGAGCAGGTCGCCGTTTCCGAAGACGAGATCGGCGACAGTCGCGAGGGCCCCCGCCACCAGGAGGGGGGAGGCGGCCCGGTGCCATCCCCGTCGAAGGTTTCCTGTCCAGTCCAGGAACGCTCCGACGGCAAACGCTGCGGTGGCAACGGCCAGCGCCGGGCGGGAGATATCCGTAAGGAAGACGAGCGGGAGCAGCCCGGAGGCCCAATGGGCGCGCAGCGAGAACCAGAGGACCCCCGGAATCCGGACTCGTCCCCCCGGCTGCATCACCGGCCCTCCTTGCCCTTCCCCGGGAGAAGGGAGCCGTCCGCCTGGACTCTCGCGAGGACCGAAAGCGCCTTCTTTCGCCGTCCGCCTTCCGTGGGATCGACGAAGACCCGGTCGCCGACCCGGAGGCGGTACGGCACTCCGTCCCGTTCGCAACGGAGGACGAGGGCGCAGATCCGCGAAACGAGCCGTTCGAATTCCCGGGGGGGCGAAGGGACCGGCAACAGGAGATCGACCGCCCGCACGGGATCCCCCTCCCTTTCCTTTACCATCCATTTTCCCAGACGGGCCGAAACTTTCCAGTGGATGTCCCGGACCGGATCGGAAGGGGTGTGGGCCCTCACGCCGCGGATCGAAGTCCCTTTTTTTCCTCCGGCCGCTTTCCCCCCGTCATGGTCGCCGGACACTTCGCGGGAGGATGCCTCTTCCGGTCGGCCCGGTTCCGGGTACACGACAAGCCCTCTCCCCGGGGGGATCACTTCGGCGGATTTTTCAAAGAGGGCGAAGGGGAACCGGGTAGAGACGGTGCACGCGATGGGAGGAAGCGGGCCCCGCCGATCGGGCAGGAACGAAACGACCCGCGAATCGGCTCCTCCCGGAGGGATCTCGGGAAACCAGGCCGGTTTCCGGACTCCGGGGAGCTTGGGCGTAACGGAGAGGGAAACCGCCGGAAACCGTTTCCCTTCGGCCGAGCAGGTGACGGTGAGGAGCGATTCCCGGGAGGCGAATGCCTCCGAGGCATGCCCCACCCGGATGCGCAATCCGCGCAGACACCATTCGGACAGGATGCCGGAGAGGATGATAAGGCTGAGATTCATGCTGAGGGCCAGGTAGAGCAGGTTGTTCCGTGTGTTGATGGCCGCGGCGCCTACGCCGATGGTGAGCGCGAGGAACCATTTCCCCGGGAAGGTTACCCGGAGCTTCCGCGGCAGGCGGAGCTTCCGGAGGAAGTTCCTCATACGGGTGCGGGGACGGCCTCGAGGATCTCCGACAGGATCGCCTCCCCGGCCTCCGTCTCCGGGGCTTCCCCCGCGAGGAATATGCGGTGGCAGAGGACGGCTGTTACGGTCTTCCGTACGTCTCCAGGGGTGACAAAGTCCCTGCCCGAAAGGAAAGCGAGTGCCTGGGAGGTGCTCTTGACGCCTATGGCGCCGCGGGTGGACGCTCCGAGCCGCACCGAGGGGTGCCGCCGCGTGGCCTCCACGATCCGGTATATGTACGCCACGATCGAATCCCGGACGGTGACCTGTTCCACCAGAGTGCGGATCCCGCGGACCTGCTCGGGGACGATCACCGGATGAAGACCGTCCCGGGTGCCCGCCAGGGTATTCTCCCGGATCAGCCGCAGTTCCGATTCCCGGTCGGGGTAGTTCAATCGGAGCCTGAGATTGAACCGGTCCAGCTGCGATTCGGGAAGGGGATAGGTCCCGTGCAGTTCGAACGGGTTCTGGGTGGCGATGACGAGGAACGGATCGGGGAGAGGGTACGTCTTCGTGTCGACCGATACCTGCCGTTCGCTCATGGCCTCAAGCAGGGCGCTCTGCGCCCGGGGATTGCTCCGGTTGATCTCGTCGGCGAGCACGATATTCGCGAAAAGCGGACCGGGGGAGAAGGTGAAGCCCGTTTTGGCTCCATCGAGGATGTGGACCCCCAGCACGTCCTGCGGCAGAAGGTCGCTCGTGAACTGAATCCGGCGAAACGTCCCGGAAATGCTGGCAGAAATCGCCCGGGCAAGGGTTGTCTTCCCGGTGCCGGGAATGTCTTCGAGCAGGATGTGCCCCCCTGCGAGGAAAGAGGCGAGCGCAAGTTCCACCTCCCGGCTCTTGCCCAGGAGGACGATCTCGATGTTGGAACGCAGACGGGAGACGAGCGTCAGGGCTTCTCGGGAATCCATACCGATATTATCGCCCAAAGTCCCCCGGACCTTTCCGGAATTTTTGGAATGGAATTTGAACCGCCTTCCGGGCATCATCGGAAACGGGGGGAAAATGAAGAGAAGGGTGGGCCTCCCCGGGCGTCCGTTCGAGGAAGTGGACGAGGAGACCCTGTTCCGCGCCGCCTTTCCGGAATGTTGGGATAGGATGCGGCAGGCCGCCGCGGGAGAGAAATCCGTCGACGGCCCCCTGCGGGAGAAGTGGGAAGCGGTTCTCGAGATCGCCCGTCGCGCGTTGTCCCCTCCCTCCCCGCGGACCGAACCGGTGAGGTCTCCTGTCGATATTTTCGAGAAGTATCGATATCTCCTCGCCGACTCCCCCGTCGAAGTGTTCCTTGCGGTGCTTCTCGACGTCAAGCACCGCGTGCAGGGGTGCGATCGTGTCTCGGTCGGCATCCTGAACGGGAGCCTCGTTCATCCGCGGGAGGTGTTTGCTTCCGCGGTCGCGGAGCGCGCGGCGGCAGTCGTGCTCGTGCACAACCATCCCAGCGGAGACCCCTCTCCCAGCCGGGAGGACCGGGAGGTCACGCAAAGACTCCGGTCCGCCGGGAGAATCGTGGGGATTCCGGTGCTGGACCATGTAATAATAGGAAATTGCGCTTTTTACAGTTTCCGGGAGGAAGCGGATTGGTGATACCAGGCGTTTTCAGGACCGCCGCCATCTTGTTCCTCACCGTGGTTTCCTCCATTGGGGCCTCGGTGGCCGGTTTTCTCTCGAGGTCGGACCGGTTCCCCTCGGGGATCATGCGGTGGTGGGGGAAGAACTTCATCCGTATCGGGGGGTGGGAGGTCCGCGTCGGGGGGCTGGAACATCTGCCGTCGGGCGGGGCGATCCTGGTGGCGAATCATCAGAGCCTGGTGGACATCCCCCTCATAATCGCCGCTGTCCCCCGGGAGGTCCGGTTTCTCGCGAAGCGGGAACTCGGCCGGATTCCTCTCTTCGGGTTTGCCATGAGGAAAGCCGGGAACCTCTTCATCGACAGGGAGGACCCGCGGGACGCCGTCCACCTGGTTCGCGAGGCGACGCAGCGGTTCGACCGGGGACAGATGGTGGTTATCTTCCCGGAAGGAACGCGCAGCCGGGACGGGGCTGTGGGGGAGTTCAAGCCCGGAGCGTTCTACCTGGCGCAAAAAAAGGGGATCCCGCTGTTGCCTGTGCTCCTCGACGGGGGGAAGGGTGCCCTCCCGCGGGGATCGCTCCTCTTCCGGCCCGCCGTGCTCGTGGTAAGAATCCTTCCCGCCGTGGCCGAGGACGAGGGGTGTGCCCTGACCCGGGAGGAAATGGCGGAGGAATCCCGCAGACGGATCCTTTCCGCCCGGCGCGACAGCGGGAATCAGTCGTCCGAAGCGGTCCACGCGTGAGGGGAAAGCCGTAATGCCGCTGCGTATCATCCCCCTGGGGGGATTGGGCGAATTCGGGCTCAACTCCCTGTTGTTCGACGACGGGGAGTCCGCCATCCTCGTGGATGCGGGCCTCATGTTTCCCGACGACACGATGCTGGGAATCGATTTTGTCATCCCCGATTTCGGCTATCTCCGGGAGATCTCCCACCGTCTCCGGGCGCTCCTGCTCACGCATGGGCACGAGGACCACATCGGGGCGGTCTCGTTCTTGCTGAAGGAGATCGACCTCCCCGTCTACGGAACCCCGTTGACGCTTGGTCTCCTGCGAAACCGTCTTGCCGAACACGGCCTGGACGGAGTGGCGAGGCTCGTGAGCATAGACCGGGCCGGCCGGTTCCGCATCGGCGATTTCGATCTGGAGACATTCCCGGTCTGCCACAGCATCCCGGGGGGGTTCGGGTTCATTTTGCGGTGCCGGGACGGCGTGTTCGTCCATACGGGGGACTTCAAGATCGATACCCGGCCGCTGGATGGCGTCCCTACCGCCACGGAAAGGCTCGCGGAGATGGCTTCGCGCGAGAAGGTGACGGTTTTGTTCTCCGACTCCACGAACGTGGAGCGGGAGGGGCGAAGCCTCCCGGAGGCATTCGTCGGCGAGGCCCTCTCGGAAATCTTCGGCGGGTCGGCGGGGCGGGTCATCGTTGCGATGTTCGCATCGAACATCCTCCGGATCCAGGAAGCCGTCAACGCAGCGGCCCGCAACGGCCGCAGGGTGGCGCTCTGCGGAAGGAGCATGGTGGGGAACGTGGGGACGGCTATCGAATTGGGATATATGAAGCTTCCGCACCCGAACATCCTCCTTCCGGTGGAGGAAACCGAGATCCTGCCCGGGCGCGAGGTTGCCGTCCTGACCACGGGAAGCCAGGGGGAGCCCCGGTCTGCCCTCACGCTGATGGCGCTGGGGGAGCACAAGCACATCCGGATCCGGGAAGGGGACACGGCGATCCTCTCCTCGAAGTTCATCCCGGGGAACGAACGGGCGATTGCAAACGTGATCAACCACCTCTTCCTGGCGGGAGCCGATGTCCGGTACGAAAAGATCTCGGAGATCCACGTATCCGGCCACGCCAGCCGGGAGGAGCTCCGGAGCATGGTCCGTCTCCTCCGCCCGGAGTACTTCATCCCCGTTCACGGCGAGCCCCGGCACCTTCTGATGCACAAGGCTCTCGCAAGGGAACTGGAGGTTCCTCATCCGGAGTTCGTACGGAACGGCGATATCCTCGTGTTTTCAAAAGGGGTGATGACCCGCGAGGGGGAGGTACCGGTGGGCCGCCTGTTCGTGGACGGGAAAGGGGTGGGGGAAGTAGAGAGCGTAGTTCTCAAGGACCGGTTCCACCTCTCGAACGACGGCCTGGTCATCGTCGTGCTGGCCCTCGCCCAGGCCACGGGGGACATCGTGTACGGGCCGGATATCGTGACCAGGGGGGTAGTTTCCGAAAACGCTTCCGATACTATAATGGGGGACGCGCGGGAGGCCGTCATCTCCACGTGGAAGGAGGCGGGTCCGGAAACGAGGAAGGACGCGGCGGAGATCAAGACCGAAATCCGGAGGGCCCTGCGCCGATTTTTCAATAAGCGCCTCGACAGGAAACCGATGATCATACCCTTACTTCTGGAGTTATAGTGCACCGTCTCGCAAATATCTTGGCATTCGAGCGCCGCTGCAGGGGGCCTGTCCCCGGAAGGGTTTCGTCGCGAGCCAAGGGAGACCCGAGGCGAGGCGGGCAAGCGCAGGAGCGAGCGCGGAGGCGTACGTTGAGTACGCCGCACAAGCGAGGGACGAGCACGCCCGACGCAGCCCGGGGATTGCTTGGCGCAGCAGAAAAGGCATCCCTGGCGACCGGCGCCTGCGGCTCGGTCTGCACCGCCAGTCCTTTGTCGGACTCCCTGCGCCCGGCTCGGCGTACCGTTAGTACGCCTGCGCCGTGCTCGGTCGTCCTTCGCGGTCTGACGGCGCATCCGCTTCGCCTCGGCTGCCGACCCTTCCGGGGACAGGCCCCTCGCTCCAGCTTCGTTGCGCTCCTTGCGCCGTACTTAGCTTCAGTACGCCTCAGTCCCGCGCCTCGCTGGCTCGGCGCATCGACGCTCTCGGTGCGTCAAGCTATTTACGAGAAGGTACACTAGGATGGGAGACGGAATCCGGAGGGACGCCCTCGCCATCTTCTTTCTCACCGTGGGAATCTTCCTCACGGTTGCGCTTGTTTCCTTTCACCAGATGGATCCCTCCCTGTCCGCCTGGAGTTCGAAGGGGGCCGTGGTCCGCAACTGGGGAGGGGCAGTGGGGGCGATCGTATCCGACCTCCTTCTCCAGCTGTTCGGCGCGGGGGCGGTGGCTTTTCCGATCCTCTGCCTGGCGCTCGCCTACTGGACGTTTCGCGGGGAAAGGATGGCGGGCAAGTGGAGCCGGGCCGCCGGCGGGCTGCTCGCTGTCTGTTCGTTGCTCGGGATCGCGAGCTTTTTCACGGGGCATGTAAAGTGGTTCGGCGCGGACATCTTCCTTCCCGGGGTCGTGGGGCACCTGCTCGGCGTCAACTTCTTCGGAAAGCTGCTGAGCAAGGTGGGAGGATTGATCGTCCTCGTCGCCCTGTTCCTCTTTTCCCTTATGCTGTTTACCGGCTTGCCGCTGCGCGGCCTGCCCTCCCTGTGGCGGCGAAAGAAGACCACGGAACAGGTCCGCGCTATCGTCAAGGAGAAGATGGTATCCCGTGAGGATTGGGGCGGGGAGAAGACGGCAAGGGAAGCCGCCCCCGCAGGGCGCCGCAACGCCTCCTCTCCCCGGATCGTTGCTCCCCCGCCTGTTCCCGAGGCTCCCCCCGCCCCGAGGGGCGAGGGGAGGGAATTCGTCCTTCCCTCTCTTGCTCTCCTCGAGGCTCCCGCCGACAACGGAAACGGCGCGGACGAGGCCTCCCTGCAGCGGAACGCGGCCACTCTCATCGAGAAGCTCTCCGAGCACGACATCGAGGGCGAGATCACCGAGATCCGGACCGGCCCCCTCGTTACCACGTACGAGTTCCGGCCGGCCCCCGGCGTGAAGGCGAATCGGGTCGTGGCGATGGCGGGGGACCTTGCACTGGCGATGCGGTGCGAGTCGGTCCGCGTGGTCCCGAATATCCCCGGCAAGGGGGTCATGGGGTTCGAAATCCCCAATGAGAAGCGGGCGTTCATCTCGCTCCGGGAGCTTCTCGGGTGCCAGGCGTACGCGGATTCCGAGGCGATGCTCTCGCTTGTCATGGGGAAAGACATTTTCGGGGAGCCGGTCATCCGGGACCTTTCGAAGATGCCGCATCTTCTGATCGCCGGGGCCACGGGGTCGGGCAAGAGCGTCGCCCTGCACAGCCTGATCCTCTCGATCCTGTTCCGGGCCACCCCCGAGGACGTCCGGTTGATTCTCGTCGACCCCAAGATGCTCGAGCTCACTCTGTACGATGGCATCCCCCACCTGTTTCACTCCGTCGTCACGCAGCCGCGGGAGGCGGCCCAGGTGCTGAAGTGGGCCGTCGGGGAGATGCGGGGGAGATACCAGGAAATGATGGAAAACGGCGTCCGGCACATCGACGCCTACAACCAGCTGGTCGACAGGAGGTCGCGTTCCGTCCTTCGGGTGAAGGCGCGGGACGGGGAAGCCGAGGAGATGGCGCGCCTTCCCTACATCGTGATCGTCATCGACGAGCTGGCCGACCTCATGATGACAAGCGCATCGAGGCGGGAGGTGGAGGATTCCATCACGCAACTCACCCAGATGGCCCGGGCCGCGGGAATCCACCTCGTCTTCGCGACCCAGCGGCCTTCCGTGGACGTCCTGACCGGCATCATCAAGGCGAACTTTCCGTCACGCGTCTCCTTCAAGGTCGCATCCCAGTTCGACTCCCGGACGATTCTCGACCAGTCGGGGTCCGAAACCCTCCTCGGGTTCGGGGACATGCTCTTTCTCCAGCCCGGGGTCGGGGGGATCGTCAGGGTCCACGGTCCCTTCGTGGGGGAGGGGGAGATCCAACGCGTCGTTGCCCATCTTCGGACGCAGGGGACGCCCGAGTACGAGCCCTCCATCACCGCGTTGCCGAGTGAAGAGGAGGAGCGGGACCCCTCGCGGGACGAGAAGTTCGACGAGGCGGTCGAGGAGGTGGTCCGGGCGGGGCGCGCATCGGTGTCGATGCTCCAGAGGCGTCTTCAGATCGGGTTCAATCGGGCTGCCCGCATCATCGAGGAGATGGAGAGGCAGGGAATCGTCGGGCCGTCCGAGGGCGGAAAGCCGCGGGAAGTCTACGTGGCGAACAGGGAGTAAACGCGGGAGCCGCGACGGGTTCCCCGGCGAGAAATGCGGGTCGGGCCCCGCCATCTCCCTGAAGGGAAGGAGGAGCTTTCTCCCGTGCGCACCTTGTGCCGGGCCGCGCCAGCGGCCCTGTTTCTTTTCATCGTGGCGTATCTTTCGGCCGCCTCCGGTGGGGCGGCGGAAGGCGAGATCCTCTTTCGCCGTGTTGTTCGGAAGTACCAGAATGCCACAACCCTGTCCGCCCGGTTCCGGCAGGAAGTGCCGCTGCAGAACGTCGGGATCGTGAGAAAGGCCGCCGGCCGGGTTTACTTCCGGCGTCCCTTGCGGATGCGCTGGGATTACCGGGTGCCCCGGGAGCAGCTGTTCCTGGCCGACGGGAAGTACTTCTATTTCCGGCCCCCCGGTTCGCTCGAGGTGTTCCGGCGCCCGATCGACGAGGAGGCGCTCGGGGGCAAGGTCCCTCTCCTGCTCCTGTTCGGAAAAGGCGACATCACGAAATACTTTCGCGTGGAGGAGGCTGTCCCTGTCAAGGGGGGGGAGAGAACGGCGATCCGCCTGCTTCCGAAAGGGAAAGAGGCGCCGGAAGTGAGGAGAATCGACCTTGTGGTGGACGATGCGGACCTGACGATCCGGGAAATTCACCTTTACGACCGTTTGGGGGGATCGAATCACCTGTACCTCGACGACGTCGTGATCGACCCATCGCTTCCTGCGGACCTCTTCCGGTTCCGGAAACCGCCCGGGAGCAAAATGGTGGACGGATGAGCAAAAGGGGAAAAGCCGGGATCGACGTGCGCATCCTGACGCTTGGTTGCGCGAAAAACTCCGTCGACGCGGAGGTGATGGCCGGGCTTCTCGCCGAGGATGGGTGCCGAATTGTCTCACGGGGGACCGCGGACGTGGGGATAGTCAACACGTGCGGGTTCATCCGGGACGCGAAGGAGGAGTCGATCGGGGAAATTCTCGCCCTGGCGCGCGAGAAGGAGCGGGGGAACATCCGGCATCTTGTTGTGGCCGGGTGTCTTGCGAAGCGGTACCGGGATGAGCTGCCGGGGGCCCTGCCGGAGGTGGACCTGTTCGTGGGGCCCGGGGATATTCCGGCGCTGCCCGGACTGGTCAGAAGCCTGGGGGGGGGAGCCCACCCGCGCCGGTTCGTGGGAACGGGGGCCTTGCCCGAGGATGCATACCGGTACCGTCGCCGGGAGTCGCGGGAGGCGTCGGCATATCTGAAGATTCTGGAGGGGTGCGGCCACCGATGCGCCTACTGCACGATTCCGGACATCCGGGGGCGTTTGCGAAGCCGGGACCGGGACTCTCTCCTTGCAGAAGTGCGGATGCTGGTCCGGCAGGGAGCCAGGGAGATCAACCTCGTCGGCCAGGACATCACCTCCTACGGAGCGGACCGGGGAGAGAAAAGGGCGCTTCCCCGCCTCGTCCGTGACGTTTGCGGCATCCGGGGGGTCCGCTGGGTGCGGCTGCTCTACCTCTACCCGGGGCGCCTGGATGAGGAACTGATCGAGCTGGTGGCGGCGGGGGGGAAGGTGTGCCGGTACCTCGATATCCCCGTCCAGCACATCGACGCGGAGATCCTCGCAAGGATGGATCGCCGCTACGGGCCCGACGACATATGGGCCCTCCTCGAAAGGGTGCGTGAGCAAGTCCCCGGCATCTTCCTGAGGACCTCGCTGATCGTCGGTTTCCCGGGAGAGACCGCCGCGGCGTTTGACCGGCTGCTCCGGTTCGTTCACGCCTCCCGGTGGGACTATCTCGGGGTGTTCCCCTATTCCCGGGAGGAGGGGACCCCCGCCTATGCGATGGCGCGCCAGGTAGGCGAGGCGGTCAAGCGGGAGAGGGCGCGGCGGGTCCGGGACGCGCAGGCCGACATCCTTGCCGCCCGCAATGCGGGGATGGCGGGAGAGGAGATCGAGGTCCTCGTGGAGGAGACGCGGGGTCGGGGCCGGGTCGTCGGTCGGCACCGGGGCCAGGCGCCGGAAGTGGACGGGAACGTGCTCCTTTCGGGATACCGGGGGCAGGGGCGTTTCTGCCGGGCGAGGGTGACGGGCGCGCGGGAATGGGATCTGCTCGCAAAACGGGTTGACAGCGATTCGACACCGAGTATACTAACGTAATTTTTCAGTAGATGCGGGGGGCTCAATAGAGATGAAACCGATCAGGGAGATGCTCCTGAAAATGCGGGAAGAACTCGTACGGGAGATCGCCCGGAGGTCCAGGGAGACGGCCGTAAGCGGAGTTTCGGACATCGGGGACATTCTCGATTCCGTTTCCGAGGAGCGGACCCGGGAACTGGATATGATTCTCACGGACCGGGAGAAGCAGAAGCTCAAGCAGATCGACGACGCCCTCGACAGGATCGAGGAGAGCACGTACGGACTCTGCGAGGAATGCGGTGTCAAGATTCCCCGGGCACGCCTCAAGGTCGTTCCGTTCGCCAAATATTGCGTGGAGTGCAAGGAAGCGATCGAGCGCGAGGAGAGGTACTCCCGGGAGGAACCCGAGGAGGCGGTCAAGAAGGTTCCTATGGCCGAGGCGGAGGAGTAGGGTCCTTCGCTCCGGCTTCGATTTCCCCCGGCGGCATTTCGGTTTGCCCCATGGTCATCTTTTTTCCCTTTTGGTAGACCGCTACAGCCCGGTTGTGCTCTTGAAGAGTGCGGGAAAACTGATGGGACCCGTCGTTGCGGGACACGAAGTAGAGGTAGTCGGTTTCCGCAGGCTCGACCGCGGCGGTGAGGGAGGACAGCCCGGGGTTGCATATGGGGCCCGGCGGAAGACCCCGGTTCCGGTAGGTGTTGTACGGATTGGGCGTCCGAAGGTCCTTCCTGGTGAGATCCCCTCCGAACTTCTTTAGCCCATAGATGACCGTCGGATCCATCTGAAGGGGCATATTGATGGAAAGCCGCTTCCGGATGACCTCGGAAACGAGAGGCTTTTCCTGGGCAAGACCGGCTTCCTTCTCGATAATCGACGCGATCGTCACGATTTGGTGCAGCGTGAACCCGTCCTTCGCTGCCTTGCTCTCCATTTCGGGGGTGAACTTCCGGCGGAACCGACGCACCATGACCCCGAGGATTTCCTCGGGGGACATGTCCTTCACCATGATGTACGTGTCCGGGAACAGGTATCCCTCCAGGGTATTTCCCGGGATTCCCATCCGGCTGGTCAGGGAGGGGGAAACGGCCGCGGTGAGGAACTCGGACGGGTTCGCAAGCTCCAGTGTCCCGAGGGTCTCGGCGATATCCGAGAGGGTGGACCCTCCGGGGATGGTCACCTGATATTTGGCCACGTCGCCTCTCACAAGTTTTCTCCACAACTCGATCGCGGAAGGGGGAGAAGGAAGGGCGTACTCCCCGTGCTGGAGTTTGGTGCCGGTCATCGTCCCGATCACGAGGATCCGGAAAGCGAGAGGGTACCGGAGTGCCCCCTTCTCGGCAAGTATCTTCTCTATTTCCGGGAAGGTGCTCCCTTTGGGGATGAACACCTTTGTCACGCGCCACCGGTCAAGGGGCGGGCGGGCCGATACGAGGAAGAGGAAGAGGTAGGCGACCGTGAAAAAGGCGGCAGCGGCGATGCTCCATTTCCGTGCGATCACGGGTGGGCTACTTCCGGTTCCTGCAGTCGAGGGCGCTTTGCAGCAGGAACATGGCCGAGAGGCTGTCCCGTTGCTCTTTCCGCTTGTCGCGCCTGACACCGGATGCGATCAGGTGACGCTCCGCCTGCACGGTTGTCATTCGCTCGTCCCACATTTCCACCGGTAACCCCAAACGCGTCCGGATCTTTTCCGCGAAGAGCCTCGTCTTCTTCGCCTGGATCCCCTCCTCGCCGCTCAATTGAAGGGGAAGGCCGATCAGCACGGTTCCGATAGAGTACTCCCGTACCAACCTCCCGATCGTCTCGATATCCCGGTTGTCCCCCTGGCGCCTGATGGCTGCCAGGGGCTGGGCCGTGATCCCGAGGCCGTCGGAGACGGCCGCTCCGATCCTGTGGCTGCCGAAATCCAGTCCGAGGATCCTGTCGTCCTTTTGCTCCGGCATACGATCATCCCCCCGGAAAAAGTGTACGTTTCGCGTTGTGCCAACGTCAACACGATTGACGAAGCCGACGTAGTCCGGTAGATATATACGAATCGCGGAGGAAGGATGGGGGGATCGATCACCGACGTGCCCGGGGTTCTGGTGGGGCACGAGCATGATCTCGGGCGCGGATCGGGGATCACGGTACTCCTGTTCCCCCGGGGGGCGGCAGGGGCCGCCGACATCCGGGGTGAGGCCGCCGGGACGAGGCAGATGGATTCGCTGCTTCGCCCCCACCCGGTCCGTCGCATCCACGGGCTCGTTCTTTCGGGGGGAAGCGCATTCGGGCTCGACGCCGCGGCGGGGGTGATGCGACTCCTGGAGGAAAACGGCGTCGGGTTTGCAACCCCTGCGGGGGTGGTTCCGATCGTGCCTACGGCGGTGGTCTACGACTTGGGCTTCGGGGATTCGACGTTCCGCCCGACTCCGGAAATGGCGTATGTCGCCGCGATGAATGCGTCTGCGGGATCTCCGGCGCAAGGGTCTGTGGGGGCCGGGGCCGGTGCGACCGTCGGGAAGATTTTCGGGCGTGAACGCGCGATGAAGGGCGGCTTCGGGACAGCGAGCGAGCGCGGGAGAGGGGCGATCGTCGGAGCCTGTGCCGTGGTCAACGCATTCGGGGACGTCTTCGACCCCATCTCGGGGGAGTGGCTCGCGGGAGCGCGGACCGGGGACGGAAAAGGACGGGCGGGGAGCGAAGAAGCATTTCTCGACGGGTATGCAAGGGAACCGTTTTCCCCTGAGAACACGACGCTTTGCGTTGTTGCCACCGCCGATGACCTTTCCCGGGATGAACTGGCCGCCGTAGCGAGGATGTCGCACGGGGCGCTGTTCCGGTCCATCCGGCCCGTTCACACGCCCATGGACGGCGATATCGTGGTGGCCCTGTCCACCGGGGCATCGGGGCGAAAAGGGAACCCGATGCAGACGTCGGTCCTTGCCGGACGGGCCCTCGAGAAATCGATCGTGAACGCCGTAAGATTCGCTGCGGGAGGGCACGGCCTGCCGGCGGCCCGGGACATGCACAGGAGGGAAAACCCGTGATGGAAAGCAGAATCGAGGAGATCCTGAGGGGAATGCTGTCGGACCCTTCCGTCGCGGTTCGGCTGGCGGCCTCCGACACTCTCGACAGGATGCGGGCCAAAAAGTCGGTGCCGTCCTATCTCCAGATTCTCAAGACGGGCACGCTGGAAGAGCGGGTCCGGATCGTGTTCGCCGCAGAGGAAATCGGCGGCCCGGAAGGGCGGACCCTCCTTCTCACCGCCCTGTCGGACAAGGAGCAGGAGGTAAAGGGGGCCGCGGTCCGCGCCCTCGAGTCCACCTTGACCGGGGACGTTCTCCGGGCGATGGTGGCCTGCCTCCCGGGGGAAGAGGGCGTAGTGCTCGGCAACCTGCTGGAGGCCTTGGGGAAATCCCGGCAGAAAGAACTGGCTCCCACCATCGAAACGTATCTGGGGCATCCGGACGTCGGGGTGCGGGGGAAGGCGATCCAGGCGTACGCCCGGGTGGCGGATGAGGACGGGTGGGAGAAGATCCTCGCGCACGCAACCGAGCAGGACGAGACGATCCGGGCCGCCACAGCCCGGGCATTCGGGGAGTGGAATTCGTCGTAGTTCCGCAGGATCCTGAGGATTTTTCTCCTAGGAGGGCGGTGCTGACAGTAGCGCCCCTTTTCGTGCGTCCGGGTAGAGGAGGGGGTTGACCGTGCCCAGGATAGATCGGCGAGGATGGGGTGTCCGGGCGGCGATTTCTGCGAGTTGCACCTCCTCCGGCCGGGGTAGCGGGTTCCCCTGCCGGTCGAACAGGACCTGGATCTTGATAGGACCGTGACCTGCAGGGCCGGTCCCGGTGATGACTCCCACCTCCATGCTGTTCAGTCGTACCATCGTCCCGATCGGGTAGCTTCCCATCACGCTTTTCAGGACCGTAAGAATATTCGCGTCGAGCGATTTCCCCGAAAGCCTTCCCATGATTTCGAGCGCCTCGAGCGGCTGCTTCGCTTTCTGGTACGCCCGCATCGTAGTCATGGCGTCGTAGCAGTCCGACACGGCGATGATCTGCGACTGCGGGTTCATGGGGTAATCCGGCCCCAGTGCCGGGTATCCTTTCCGGTCGTACCGCAGGTGGT